>WLWD01000351.1_pt1 | contig 78309 bp, 76 predicted proteins | sample 6712731 | NCBI WGS metagenome assembly WLWD01 (sample SAMN12718690, study PRJNA576275) | sponge metagenome | isolation source: marine sponge | host: Mycale hentscheli | place: New Zealand: South Island, Marlborough, Capsize Point | collected 2014-11-01 | reverse complement strand
AACCTCTTCTGTTAACAAAGCGCTCCAATGCAGCTATGAAAGAGTCCGCATGAAGACTTGTCACGGGCTCCAAATGAACTGCTCTTGTGACCATACAAGTAAAGACAGCAACATAACCTTTCTCTAATGCCGGTTTCCGTTTATTTGAGCCACTCTTGACCAGAATAGGACCAGCATAATCCAAGCCAACCTCTTGAAATGCTGATTTGAAATTTACTCTTTGAGAAGGTAATTGTCCGAGTTTCTGTGTACAAGGAATAGAATTCACTTGTCTGCAATGAACACAGTCTCTTGCAATCTTTCTAGCTAATGATCGTACTCCTGAAATAAAGTATTCATTGGACAGAATTGCCATCATAGTTCTTGCAGGTGGATGTTTGTAGATTCGATGTAAATCAATTGATAGAAGGTGAGCAATTCTGGATTTCTTTGCAAGCAAGATAGGTTGCTTGGCATTAGTAGATATGTTGGCATTGTGGAGACGACCTTGAAGACGAATTAAACCATTTTCATCCAGAAAAGGGTTCAGATGACTGATTTTAGAGTTTGCAAAAATCGGTTTATTCTTCTTGAGAGCTTCTCTTTCTGCTTGAAAGTGATATTCCTGAGCAAGGCAGAGTAACTGAATTCTTGCTGACTTCAAGTCTTGACAATCTGGCCTGATAGAAGTTTTAATCTTGGATTGTGCTCTTTGTTTCCATTTTTTTCCAATGGCAAGGACTCTTTCAATTTTCATCATGGAATTAAAATGGTACAGCTCTTCTGATTCATGACTTTGAATCCTTACGACTTGAACTGATCTTTGGATTTGGTTCTCTGACTGCTGTTCTTTGATAGGAAGATCGCCAATATCAAGTTTTATAGGCCATTCGGTAGGTGAAAATTTCAACCAAGATGGACCCTCCCACCACAGAGAATTCAGAAGCAACTCCTGAGGAAATGCTCCTCTTGAGACAATATCTGCTGGGTTTGTAGAAGTCGAAACATATCTCCAATGGAGTGCTGGAATATTCTGTTGAATTTTCAGAGCTCTGTTTTTGACGTAAACAGATCCTTTTTCTGGAGGCTTACGAATCCAGCCCAGGACTGCAGTAGAATCACACCATGCAAAAATGTGAGGAAGAGGAATATCTAGGTCCTTTGCTACAGCTTTCAAGAGCCTTGACAGCAACTCTGCTCCATTTAGCTCCAACCTTGGAATAGACAAATCCTTAATCGGAGCAATCTTCACTTTTGCAGATATTAATGCTGTTGTGATAGTAGTGTCTTTATGTCGGAAACGTCCATAAACAACTGCACCGTATGCAAGCTTGCTGGCATCACTAAAGCCATGTAATTGCATCTCAATGACTGTAGCTTGAGTCTTCACGAAGTTCCTGTCAATTGGGTGAGTTGTGATAGAAGGTAACTCAGAACTCCATTTCTCCCAAGCTTGGAGCAAGTCATCTGGAATCTTTTCGTCCCATCCAATTTTTCTCTTCCAAAGTTCTTGCATGATTTTTCGTGGTTGAACATTTATTGGAGAAAACCAACCCAGAACATCAAAAACTTTTGAATGGTGTGAAGAAACTTGTCGTTTAGTGGGGTGATCAGTTTTGAGTGGAGATGGAGTGACGACAAAAAGTTGATCACTAGAAGTTTGCCAATGTATACCAAGTGCTTTCGGACATCCATCAATGCTATCACCGACTTGTAATGGGTCACTTTCACGTAATTCCACTGGAATAGCATCTCTAAGAGCTTGGCTGTTTGTCCTCCACTTTCGTAGGCTCATTTTTCCCTTGGCTAGCAAACCAGTCAAATCTCGATGCACTGCTATTGCATCTTCTACAGAATTCGAACCGTGCAGGAAATCATCCACATAAAAGTTTTTTTCAACAAGAGGGGCTGTAAAATTTTCTTTGACATGGTCTTGGGCTATTCGTCGAAGTGAAGCAGTAGCTAGAAATGGCGATGATGACACACCAAATGTTAGACGCTTCATCCTCCAATCTTCTATTTCACCAACTGAATTTCGAACAAGATATCTATGGAAATCTCTCTCATCAGGATGGAGAAGAATCTCTCGAAACATTTTGGAGATGTCTGCAGAATAGGCAATATCCCAGAGGCGAAATTTGTTTAATACTGTTGTAAGTTCTGGATAAAGAGATGGTCCTGTGATAAGTGTGTCGTTAAGTGAAACGCCGGTTGAGGTCTTGGCTGAGGCATCACTGACAACTCTCAATTTAGTGGGTAGTGGATGTTGCTTTTTCTACGCCATGCATTGGAAGATAGAACTGTTCAGAATTAGGTTTAACCAAGTCTTCAAATGGGACCTTCTCTGCATGATTCCTCTCGGCATAGTCCTGAACCTGTGCCTCATACTCTTCGAGTTTTCCTTTTCGCCGTAGACATCTCTCATTTTGCAGAAATCTTTGCTCAGCAATTGACCGCGATTCTCCTAATTGTGGAACAGGAGATTTTCTAGGAAGCTTAACCATCACTCTACCATCTTCTTCTCGTGTAGTTGTGGTATTGAAATAATCCAAAGCTTTCTGATCCTCACTGGAAAGTTGTTCTTCCTCTCCAGGAATTTGATCAATTTTCCAGAGACGTTCACAGATTTCATCTGCAGTGTCTTCATGCTTTTCCACTCGACGGCAAACTGCCTCCTCATGAAGAGAGCTAGGAGTTCCACCTCCAACTATCCAACCAAAGATGGTCTCGAATGCTTTGAGTTCACCATTAGCTGAACTGGCCATGTTAGTAAGGTAGCAGCGATAACTGTCTGCAATATCCAGCAGAAGATCCACCTGTACAGGTTCACCCATAAGTGGATCAGCCAACTGCTTCCCTTGGATAAAGTCCATTTGTCGAATTTGGCTTGTGTCCTGTCCTTGTATATCCTTACAAACTTTATCCACAACATAGGCTTGGATGGCAATTTCTCTGGTTGAATATTGTCTTGGACAAGACAACGTCAAGTCAACTACCATATCAGACTCAAGAGGGAACTCTCCCCCCACTGAAAGCTTCGTATGGTGCTTGTGCATCGTTGTCTTGAGGGTATTAGCAAATCTCCTGCTAATCAATGTTGCTTCTGATCCACTGTCAATCAGAATTCTCCTAGTGTATGACATTTTGTCACTGGCTATAGATGCCAAAGCAGTGTGCACTAGACGATTGTTCCTGTTTTCTTTGTGCATCACTCTCGTACTTCGTTCGTCATTTTCGGATGCAGAAGTCGTGGGAGCTGTAGCAGTGATGTGACTAGTAGTATGTCTGTGTAGTAATGAATTGTGGCGGCGATTACATTCACGGCAACTCTTTTTGCTAGGACATGTATATACAGTATGGTCTGTTCCCAAGCAATTAAAGCACAATCGTTTCTGCTTCACAGTTTCACTTCTCTGTTCCACAGTTTGGGATAAGAGAGTAGGACATTTGTATGTGTAATGTTGCCTATGACATATATTACATGAAAGACTGGAATTGCCAGAGTTGGATTGTGTTATACGTAGCATGTGCTTGTCCTTAGATTTCTTGGAGTAATTAAATCCTTTACAGGAGGAATCAGAATTGTACTTTGCTAGTGACTCGCTCTCTTTACTAGCAATTCGAGCTTCAAGGAACTCAATGAAATCATCTTCGGTAGGTGGTTTGGTCATGGTTGAGATTTTGTCGTTCCATTTCTCCCTAGTCAATCCCTTTAGACCTCGTACTTTCAAGCCAGTTGCTAGCTGACCTGCAGACCAACCACTATTGGCTTTCAAACCCTGAATACTCGTCCTAAATTCATCTCGAAAATGCTTCAATCCTTCAAAAGAATCTGGAATATCTGATAATTCATCAAATCGCTGGATGTGATGCTCATACACAAGTCTTGGTCGGTCATATACTAATTTGAGCTCCTGTACAACATCTTCATAACATCCACCAACAGCAGCTCTGGCCACTTCTTGTTTAGACTTGTCAGTAACCATTGCAGATTGAAGAGCACTAATCTTTTCAGAGTCAGCAAGATGTTTCTCTCTTTCTATCCGTGGCTCAAATAAAGCCCAAAAGTTTTTCCAATTTACAGGGTTGCCATCAAATTTAGGAAGGTCCACTTTTAGTGATGAATGATATTTCACCTCAGAAGTTGCAGGAGATGCTATTGTAGAACTAGGTCGACTCTTCTCCTGGGCTTCATCCATCCTCAATCGAATACTTGTAACAATTTCTTCAATTTTAAATCTCCAATCTCGAATTAGCTCGATTGTACGAAAACCAGCGGTCTCCTTCTTGAATTTTTCTATGTCGTCGGACAGACTATCAAAAGACTTAATCGTTGCGTTGCCTGTGACGATTCGTTGTGAGTAAATGGATTCTAGACGTTCCATGAGGTTAACATAACTCAAATGAGCCTGGTAAACAGTTTGTTGCTTCTCAAATGCTGTTAGAACGGCAGTATTTTCGGCGACCTGGGAGTCGTAATCAGCGTCGAAGTCCAACTCATCGATAATTGCAATTCGTTCAGCAATAATTGTGTAATGTTTGCAAGCTATGTTAAGGCCATCAAACTTCTTCACTAAGTCAGTATAATTCCAAAACTCTGGGTTCGGATCAAGTTTTTCTAAATAATTTTGGGCCTTGGTAATTATAGTCTTCTTGGTTCCACGCTTTCGATTAAGCTCTGAAACGTCGTCTACATGGGAAATTTCTTCTCGGAAAATTTCTATCTTAGCGGCTGAGTCGATCATCTCGAATGTCAATGGATTTGTAGAGTCTTAGGATACTTTAATCAGGAACAAGGATTCTAACTTGACTAGGTTGCTTACTGGAACTGGCTGTCGAAAAGCCTTAGCGTTCGGCAGCAGCGATACGTCGGAGTTAGAATATGCTGTAGCACAACCGTGGAAACAAACTTTCACCAGTAGTCCGTCAGTTCGGCTTTATCCGGCTCGAAGGACCAAAACTTGACTAGGACGGGGCTTGGTTGCCACAATGAAGGAGAACACGGAAGGAAAACAATACTCGGAAAATCTACAGGTCGAATAGACGGAGAGTCTGTGGTCTAGCTCGTTGGTACGCACAGACTGTCACTGGTTTGCTACTGATGAAATTCAACAATAACCATAATTCACAATATTATTTGTTACTTTACTTTTTCATAATAATAGTTGGGAAGGAAAAGCAAAAACATAAAAAGCCTAGCAGGCACGATACACGCCTTCACGAAAATAAATGATTGTGTGTGCAAATGACATGCGTGATAAATAGTGTTACTGTTTAGTCCTCGGGTGCTATGGCCCGAACAGAATTGTTATTGGCCGTAGAATCACCTAACATAATTGTCTTATTATTTATATCATTAGAAAGCTCAAAGCAAGCTCTATATGGTAAAATTTGTTGGTAGGAGTTTAGGCGAGCCTAATAATATAACGGTAATTAATTTGATAAACCGTCGTTGCCTGAGGTCGTCGACACGCGGTGAAATTAGTTTGGAAGGAAAGGGTTAACACTCTCTAGTCTTTTCGCTTAGGAATTTAGGCAGTATTTTAGATTGTCTGTTTCTTATGTACAAATCGTACTATATGAAGATGTTGCTACTGATGTCAAAGTGTACCTGGGCATTTAGTTTGAAGTAATTGCTTTCTAATCGGAAGAAAAACATTACTCAGAGAAGTCTGTTGCACCAATTTTTCTTTTGGTCTCTAGTAAGCCAAGCTTAGTAGAGGCTGCTTATAATAAAGAAGGTTGGTCCCTTTAGTTTGTTTACCTTTTCTTTGTGTCTCCTTTGTGGCCCCCTAGCTTGATCCTTGTTTTCTTCCTCTTTTTTTCCTATTACCACTTAAATCTCCAACCTTGCTTCTCCTGGCACCGCTACACTGTTCCCACCAGCCTTCACATTTTCACCTCTGTTACCATTATCCTCTACACTATTCCATATAGACTGTACACATGCGCCGTCATTACCATCATCTTCTACACTATTCCGTATAAACTCCACACTTCAACCATTATCTACTGATATATGTCAATACAATTATAATGGATTTCAAGATGTGTAAATTACTAAGAATATGAACCTTATTGTGGGTTTGTTTTTTTGTTTTTTTGTTTTTTTTTGTTTTGTTTTTGTTGTTGTTTTGTTTTTTTTACCTTTAAAGTAGTTATTGATTATGATGTTGTTTTTATATAAGTTACGCTTACTCGGGGACATGGGAAGAGTGGAGGAAACTCGTGCTCTCATGACTAAACTAGAAGAATTGGAGAAAGAGCGAGATACGGAAAGAATGGCTTTAAGCACTGCCCCTCCAAAGGTATAAGCACATGCACACATTACATCTTATTGTCCCTGAATTAGATCTTGATACTTTTTTTACCTATCCTTGATCTAGTGTAATTTTATATTAATTAATTTGTATGTCTGTCAATCTGTTAGCAGAGGATCTTTGTGATGGTAGAATTTTGTTTGTTAAGCTCATGCATGACATCATTCATTTGAAACCTAGAGATTTCAGATGCTCGTATGCATGACATCATCATTCATTTGGAACCTAGAGATTACAGATGCTCGTATAGTTAGTGAAGTTTAATTTTTTAACCTTTAGCGGATGATAGTCACGAATTTGTGACTATACACTTACGTTAATAGAATACGGTTGTCATGAATTGGTGACGGGCTTGTCCAAGCTATATCTTTCCACTATTCATTCCCATAATGTGCACACAATGTCAGTAGCTTCTAACAAAAGGAGCAAGATTGTTGTGTGCTTTTCTGCAGAGAACTGTAATGTTTGAAGATGATGGCAACAATAACAACTATTGTGAGTTTGACATGTGAAGGTAATCATGGATTCAAAGTTCACAACAGCAGTGAATCATTTCAACAAATACTGAGTATCACCAGAATATGCTATAAATAAAAAATGACAAAAAAAGACATAGGTAAACTCTAGCTTTACTATAAAAAGAAATAGGATAGTAGGACCTAAATAATTATTAAAGCTTTGACATAGCAGGGGCGGCGGAAGCACAACAGTTGCAAAGGTTTTGGTTGTTGCATCATTGGCCAGCAATCTGGCTAGCTAGTTTCAACATAGCTAATTAAGAAAACTACAGACTGTGAAGGTTTTAGTCCAATCCTTCTTTAAAAGTAAATCCAGTAATACTTAATTAATTGTCTCTAATTCTTCAACGGATAGTTTAGTTAAATATCAATAAGAATAATACATTAAATAATAACAAGATAACATAGAACCATAAATGATATAATAACTAACCACAGATGTTATTAAGTTTACACAAATAGTTGCTAAGGTATATCTAAACGGACCTCTAAGGCATGCTCAAATCGAAAGTCCTCAACAGAAGACTACAATTGGGTGTTGCCGACTACAAGAATTTTCTTTTCTGTAATTCATCAACCTGGAGTGGAAAATAAAGTAGCAGATGCTTTGTCAAGATAAGCTTGGGAATCCAATGAGCCTGTCACTTGTTCTGCTGAGGGCAGCAGAGATGTCAGTGTGGGGGAATGTGGGGATCAGTCCCATATATAAAACTAGTTTAGTCCAGGAAAAACTTATTCAAATTTGCACTGTGCTTCTAGCTGGCAGTTGTGGAACATTCTTATTGGCTATTCCGAAATTGCTCGTGGCAGCTACCTCAGGGTATAAATAGCTGCTAGAAACAAGAGCCTTGTGATCTGTCTTGACAATGAAATGACGTGGAGCAAAATGTTGAATTGATGGGTAGATTGCGAGACACTCCAACTCAGTTGCTGAATATCTTCTCTGAGATCCTTGCAGTTGTCTGCTGTAAAATGCAACTGGCAATTCAGCTTCATCTCTGTAAACATATAGAGCAGACCCTACCCCTCACTCCAGATGCATTAGTGTATAAAACAAATGAATCATGTGATACAGGAATATACAAATCAACACTGCTACTAACCTTAACTTTGAGTGAGTGAAAAGCATCCAGCATTTCCTCTGACCACTGAACCACCCCAGGTGCTGTCTTAGCAGTTGCTGGTGAGAGTATAGCAGAATAATTAGCAAAATTCTCAACAAATCTTCTGAAGTATGACATAGCCCCAAGAAACGATCCAAGTTCTTTCTTTGTTCGTGGTTTGCTTATATGAAGTGATTGCCTCTGACCTATGAGCTGGAATAGCTAGTTTGCCATCACCAATGATGTGTCCTAAGTACTTCACATATTTCATACCAAACCTACATTTTCTTTCCTTTACTGTCAATCCTTTTTCCTGCAAAGCTATCAAAACTTCTCTCAGATAGCTTTTAAATGCTCATTCCAGCTGTTTGAAAAACAATAATGTCATCAATATATGGTACTGCATGATCAATTGTATTCAAGGTTTCCTCCATAGCTCTCTGAAAACTGAAGGAGTGTTTTTTTGACCAAAGGGCATTCTAGTGAAAGAAATTTTTCCAAAAGGGGTAAAAAAAAGCTGTCTTGTCTCTTGATTGAGGCTTAATTGGTATTTGTTAAAACCCTTGCTAAATCAATTGTGGATAATATTGTGCTATTCCCTACTTTATCTACTATTTCCTCCAGAGTTATCATATAGTAAGGATCACTAACTGTTATGCTATTCAATTGTCTGTAATCCATACATATTCTTACAGTACCATCAGGTTTCACTACAGGTACAATAGGTGATACCCATGGGCTCTTACTTGGTTTAATTATTCCTAGCTCTTGTAAAAAAATTTAATCTCTTCTTTAACCCCATTCTTCAATGTGTCTGGCAAACTATGTGGATGATATTTAAATGGCTTGGCACAATCCTCCAATTATATCTGAAACTCTTCAACATCTGCTTTTCCTGGTACATCACTAAAAACATTCTCGTATTCTTTTCTTAACCGCACAATATCCTCTTCTACATAGAGCTCACTTTTCTCTTCCATTCTTCCCTCATTTTTCTCTTCTTCTTCTACCTCACTCACCACTACTAGTCTCATAATTTCTGCTTCTCTTGGCACAAACTTTTTCAACATGTTAATATGGACAACTTTTGTTCTACCTCTTCCAAGTGCAATTTTATAATTCACTCTGTTGACCCTTTCTACAACCTCATATGGTCCCTGCCATGCTTCTTCTAATTTTCCATTTATTCCTGGTGTTCTATTCAGCACAGAATCTCCTCTCTTGAACTCCCTCTCAACTGCTTTTTTGTTATAGTGTTTCTTTCTCTCCTTACTGGCTATTGTCCTTTCTCTTAAAACTTCATGCATTGTTTCCAAGTGATCTCTTAATAACTCAACCCACTCTTCAACGTCCAATTCTGAAAAATCTTGTTCGAGCCAACCATGATGTAACACATCCAAAGGTGTTCTGGCTGCATGACCAAATATAAGCTCAAATGGAGACAAACCAGAGTCTCTGTTGAGAATAGATCCGGGAGCAAAGAAACAGAATGGCAATTGTTCTTCCCAATCTTTCCCTGTGGAAACTGCTTTCCTCAACATACAGATCCAAGTGTCCCAGGCATTCTTTCAAGAATACCATTTGTCTCAGGGTGATATGGAGAAGTCTTTATTTTGTTAATGCCCAAATTATCATGTAATTGCTTACTCAAGCTACCCACAAACTGAGACCCTTGATCTGTTAATACCTCCACCTCCAGTGGAATCCCTGTTCTGGAAAAAAACCCTTCTAACATGCCTTTGGCTACAACTTTTGCTGTGACTGACTTAATAGGAAAGCTTCGGGCTGTCTGGATGCTTGGCATGTTGTAGTTAAAATGAAACGAAAGCCACCCTTTGCTTTGGGTAAAGGTCCAACCAAGTCAAATGCCATGGCTTCAAATGTTTCTGTCATCACTTGCCTCTCAACCATAGGAGCTTTCCTTGCATTATGTTTATTACATCTTTGGCAAATCTCGCAAATGGTGCAAACGTTTATCACATCTGCACCAACTCCCGGCCATGTAAAATTTATTTTGATAATAGCTCGCACTGTCTTGCTACCAACATGACCCAACCCTTCATGTGCTAATTTCAATACTTGTTTCCTAAAAGACTTGGGAAGAACAATCAAAAGTTTTTCATCTAAGTTTTGCGATATTATAGCTTGAACAAGTAAACCATCCTCCCATTTGTACCCTTTGTCTTTATTGTCAGAAAATGTTTGTATGGTTTCAAGAGTGGAATCCTCTTTAGTCTCCCTTACAAGCTTCTCCCTGTCTTTCCCTGTTCCAACAACTGGTATGACAATATTTCTTCCTTTCTCCTCAGTGTCATTACAAAACTCAAAATGAACTTCAGCTCTCACTCCACCATCTTTCTCCATTTCTAAGCCATCTGCTTCATCTTCTTCGACACTTTCTTCCTCACAGCTCTCCAAACTTAAATGTCTACCTTTTATCTCAACTTAGTTAGGTTCACAAACTTTAGAGTTTTCCTCAGCAACCTTCTTATCTTCTGCTAAATAATCTCCAAACTTAAATGTCTACCTTTTATCTCAACTTAGTTAGGTTCACAAACAGTTTTCCTCAGCAACCTTCTTCTCATCTTCTGCTAAATAATTTTTCTCCTCTTCTATCATTCTCCTAGTCTGCACTTGATTTACATTTTTCTCTTCCCTTTTATTGACTAAGCTCAACAACTACCTATCTCTCTCCTCCTTAACATTTAAAGAATACAACACTTTCTCCCCTCCTTCTGGATCTCCTGGTGCAACTACAACTTTCTCTTCCCACTCATGCTCTCCACTTTTGAAAGTTAATGTTGCTGTAGGCCAAATAAATGGTACAGGACTCTGAAATGGTCTCACTGCCATTTTCTCCTTATAATTTATTTCTTCTGGTCTGACTATGGACTGAGGCACCACAGTTACTCTGCTCCTGTGTCCAGTAATATTTCTACACCACTCACTGTGCCCTTCACAATAGGGTCATCTCCTTCCCTATTCCACACTCTTCTCAAAGGTTTAGGCTGTACTCCTTTGTCTGTACCACAATTTTGTGAATTCTGTGTTTTTTTGTTGTGATTTGCTTGGGCATTGAGGTACTTTATGGCCACTCGCCACAGTTATAGCAAACTATTTGTTGTCTAGGCCCATACTCCCTGTGATGGTTTGATTGGCTACCTGAAAGAGGCTTGCTGTAAGTACGGGAATAACAATCTACTGCCTTGTGCCCTACTTTCCCACACTTAAAACAACTTATAATTTCTTTCTTATCCAGTTTAGGTTGGAATGATGCCTTTTCACCTCCTTTCAATGAGCCTTCTATTGTTACATAATCTCTTAGAGTACTAGCTAACTCTTCTAAATTATTAATAGATCTGGCATCCACATAAGACCTAGCCTTGTGTGTCAATACATTGTATACCCAAGCCTTAACATGATGGCATATTGTAACTGAGTCTGGAATATGTTCTCCACATGTTCTCTTAAAGAGTGCCTTGCCCTTACACACATCATAGTATTCAATACCAGCTCTCTTGGCTGTGTACCCCATACATGTAAGTAATCTACTGCGAGCTTCATCATTATCATTAGTAGTGCCACTAATCTCACTAAAAAATTCAAGAGCTTTACCTACCAACTTAGCTCTAAGATTAAACATCCACTCACACTTTGCCAAACCTGCCTTTATGTAAGAATTTTCAACCACTCGCAAATATCCTTTTAAATCATCCTCCTTCCTTATACAAAGCTATACCTGACAACACTTGCTCTCTTCTCCTTTCTTCTGACTTTTGATTCTTTTTCTCATACCTAAGAACTTCTGCTTCCAATTCCATTGCCCGTGCTTGCATTTCAGCCTTCCTTCTTGCCTCATCAACCTGCAATTGTCCCTTTCCATCATTTTTTCAACCATTAAAAGTAGTACTGGAGCGTTCAACTGTTCTGCTCCAGACATTTCACCAACTAAATTATCAGACATGGAATTATCTGCCTGCTTCTTTCTTTGACTACTTCGAGACATCCAAGGTGGTCAGTGGCTTTGGAAAGCTGAATACCTGGACACACACCAAGTTAAAAACAAACAAACAAAAAGGCAATAACAATGACAATGAACAATTTTATAAAACAATAATAATAACAATCACACAATTAGAAAAACAACAACAACAACAATACAATAGTATGAAGATTAAGTTTACTGTCCAAATTGAATAAAGTGAGGTATCTATCCTGATGCTGCCACCAAATGTGAAGGTTTTAGTCCAATCCTTCTTTACAAGTAAATCCAGTAATCATTAGTTAATTAATTGTCTCTAATTCTTCAACAGATAGTTTAGTTAAATATCAAAAAGAATAATACATTAAATAATAACAAGATAACATAGAACCATAAATGATATAATAACTAACCACACATGTTATTAAGTTTACACAAAACAGTTGCTAAGGTATATCTAAACAATCTCTAAGGCAGCTGCTATTTATACCCTGAGGAATAGCCAACAAGAATGTTCCACAACTGCCAGCTAAAAGCACAATGCAAATTTGAATAAGTTTCTGTGGATTAAAATTGTTTTATATGTGGGACTGATCCCCACACAGGCATTAACCTCAAATATACAACAACAAGAGACGATTGGATCATGACTACATCTAATTCTTACGCTTAAAATATAGCCATACACTGTCTAAGACAACCAATATTAATGATGAAGTAGAGAGAGAACGGAGCAATAACCATGAAGACACCTTACCTAATATTTGGTAAAGGGATATCTGTGCTCTGACTTGGCGGGTCTTCGTAGCGGGTTGTATGGCTTCATCAGTGAGCAGTAGATTCTCATTACCTGAGCTCCCCCTAGTTCTCCAGATAGTTTTTCATTTCCCAAGCGACCTTTTGGAAACAAGAAAGTTGTTATGAGGTCCTTTCAAGCCTCTTGGTTCAAGCAATGGAGTTTCTTGCACTATGATGAGGTGAAAGATGTTGCTTATTGCCACATATGTGTCACTGCATTCAAGCAGAAAAAAAAGGAGGAATCTCGAGCGGATCCTGTGTTTGTAAGAAATTGCACATGCCTAGCTAAAAGTAATTTTACTTGCATATTTTTAGGTATCAACCGGATTTTGTAATTGGAAGGATGCAACTATGGTTTTAAGGAGACACTAGCAGAGTTTAAGTCATCGTCAAGCTGTTGAAATGATTGTTACTCTTCCTTCATCAATTTCAAATGTGGGAGAATTGTTAACCCAGCAGTATGTAAAAGAAAAAGAATACAACTGAAAAATGTTAATTAAGATAATATCCAGTATTCGGTTTTTGGCTCGACAGGATTTAGAACTTAGAGGAGATGGTAGTGGAGAATTAAATTGTAATTTTTACCAAATGTTGAAATTAAAATCAGAAGCAGATCCAAAAGTGAATGATTGGCTATAAAAGAAAACAAATAAATATACATCACATGACATTTAAGATGGGATTTTGAAAGTTATGGCTATGCGTGTGTTGAGGAATGTTGCTACAGTAGGCGCCAAAAAAGTTCCGAATTCCGTCCCGCAGAACGCCCGTGGAACGGTAGTCTTTTTACCGTAGTTTTTATCGTTGCGTTCCGTACCGTTTTGACTAAACGGCCGACACCGTTTACTAAAACGGTGAAGCATTTCCGTCGATTCACAGATATTTTCTAGCTAGAAACTCTTCTTATAGCTATATCAGCAAGCTAAGGCCTTATATCGACCATTAAACGCTACGGGGATAGTGAAAAAAAGCTCGTACAAAATTTTCACTTGCTTCAATAAAGTTGCAGACCGAAATTCCGATGGGCACAGAGCTATAACGAGGTCCGCACTTCGTAGATTTTCTGTTAGCTACCGATGGACCTCCAGTAGTAAAAAATCTAAGCCGGAGAAGGCCCTAACTTCAAGAAAACGTCGATACTGTGCGGTGGTCGAACTAACAATTCTCCGCGAGACAACTTCGAATAGGACGGCTTCAAATTTTTTTAGTTTTATTGGATAAACGATTTTTTATATTTCTTTGAGCGAGACATACGGTGAATGAGAAAGATTAAACGGTAACGCGCTCGAACGGAAAGGCCGTTTTTTAACAAACGGCGTACCGTTTTCCCCCGTTTTTTTAATCGTGCAACGGCCGTTCTACGGAACGGAATTCGGAATTTTTCTGTGTCTCCTACTGTAACTCCCTGCAGTCATCTCCATTTGTTACAATAATGATGGATGAAACCACTGATGCTTCCAATCGTGAGCAAGTAACTTTAGTTGTTTTTTTTAATCAATAAGTGACAAATTGGATGTTCGTGAAGATTTTCTTGGGCTTTATACTGTACCATCTATTCACTTAATGATGCTAAAGGAAGTTATGGATGATTGTCTTTGTAGATTAAACATTCCTTACTCCCGAGTTCGAGGACAATGTTATGATGGGGCTAGCACAATGAGTGGTACTAGATCTGGAGTGGCTAAGTTGGTAATGTATGTAGAGCCTAGAGCAGTTTACACCCATTGCTATAGCCACTCTATTAATCTTGCAGTTAATGATGCCATTAAGCCTTCAAAAGTTATTTCAAATGCCTTGGAAACAACTCATGAGGTCACTAAACTTATTAAGTTTTCTCCGCGCCGGGAAGAGATATTCAGAGAGTTAAAGAAACAACATGATATGCTTAATGATTATCACTCAGCAGGAATGAGATTGCTCTGTCCTACGCGGTGGACTGTGCGAGCTAATGCTTAGCCCATGTCATTAGTACTATGAAGTTCTTTGGCAAACATGGGAAGAGGCTTTAGATGTTGTTAAAGAAAGCAAGAATTAATGGTGTATATGCTCAGATGCAAACTTATGAACTTTTATTTGCCACATTTCTAGAGGAAATGGTTTTATGTCATTCTGACAATTTAAGTGCAGCTATTCAACCGAAAAAAAAACCTCTGCTGCTGAAGGACAACAACTTGCAAGGCTAGTCATTACAACACAAACGTACACGAAATGCAGAGTCTTATGACCTATTCTGGTCAATAGTATTGAAGTTTGCAGAATGCACAGGGATTGGTGAACCTCAGTTACCACGCCAGCGAAAAATGCCTGCAAGATTATAGGAAGGTGGAAGTAATCATTATTTTCATCAAACACCAAAGGATCACTTTCGCCAAATATATTATGAAACTATTGACAACACTACCAATTGTATTGCTAATCACTTTGATCAGTCAGGTTATAAAATCTATTGTAATTTAGAACAGCTTTTAATCAAAGCCAGCAATCAGTCAGATTTTGAGGATGAACTAAAAATTGTGTGTGACTTCTACAAAGATGATTTTGATTCTTATAATCTGAAAGCTCATTTTGTTACATTTGGTGTTGAATTCCAGCAGAAGAACATAACAAGCACCGGAGCAACCTCATTTTTTGACTTATTGTATCATTTGAAGGCATACTCTATTGCTCAAAGAAGCCTTTTGGATCAAGTTGTGAGAATTGTACAGTTGATTTTAGTGATGCCAGCAACCAATGCCACATCTGAGATGTCATTTAGTGCACTTCGACGCATTAAAGATTATCTTAGAGCAACAATGAAACGAGAGACTAAATCATTTGCTTGTCCTTTATGTGCACAAGGAGCTGACTAATAGTTTAAATCTGGAAGACATAGCCAATAATTTTATTTCGGGCTCTGCTCACAGAATTTATGTTTTTGGATCATTCACATAGTTTTATCATATATATATATATTTTTTTCATATTGTTCTCATTTCTTATGTCTACTTAATTAAATAACAGAATTTTAAATAAATAACAATATTGTATTGGGTTATTAAAATGGATTTGGCCTTTGCATCAATTTATTGCTTCCGCTGGGCCTGCATAGTACATACTCTATCTGATCCTTGAAAGCAAACCTAGATTAGCTATTGCTTCGGTAAATATATTCACAAGAATAGCTAGCAAAGCTAAACAAAATCCATGCGAAATTCTTGTCTAGATTTGTGCTAAAAACAATGTACTAACACATGGCCATAGCTACTAGCCTACAGGGAAAATGCTAGGATAAAACTATACTAGCACTTCCCATTTTTTTACTCCATGCCGCGTGCTGCACTGGTAAAATATCATCTCCATGAATGAATCATCTTTACGTGTGCACATATTTATAAATTAATTAGCCTGTCAACGTTCATCCGCTAAAGGTTAAAGTATATTCTTTATCGCGTTGATTCTGTTCTAGTTCTTTTTGTTTATGTGGTAAATTATTGTTAGTTTTTGCAACACTTTGTCCTTTATTATTTCAGATACTTGCTGGTTTTGAACTCGACTCCAATGATTTTCATGAAAAAATGGAGTTATGTGATATTTGTGGATCTTTTTTGGTAATTGGCGACACTCAGAGTAGAGTTGATGCTCATTTGCTGGGAAAGCAGCATTTAGGATTTGCTCGCATTCGATCAGCTATTTCAGATTTAAAGGTAAATGTTTTCTTTGTGATTATTTTACGTGAATAAAGATTATACATTATTCAGTGGTGACCCTTGAATCATTGTTTGAATTTTTGAGGTTAGTATATTACTACTGGAATGTGGTTATACAATTTATATTATGATTTAATTTTAATACCTTGTTTTATTGATAGTTAAAAAAGGAGGAGCGGTTTAAAGCTAGAGTTGCTGAAAGGGACAGGAGGCATGAGCGTGAGGAGCAACCACGTCATCATCGTCGACATTCTCATCGTAGTCGTTCAAGGGAACGAAGAGGAGACCGAAATTCTGGTGGGCTATCATACCAAAGTAGAAGGCATTCAGGACGATCACGAAGTTCTTCTGCAGAGAGACATCAATCTCATAGTTACAACAGAAATAGTAGAGTAGAAAATAAATATAGGAGTAGAAGGTCAAGATCTAGGTCTGGAGATAGGTATGGTCATTGGAGCACACCTGAAGACAAGCGAACTCCTATGAAACGTTAAGGACTATATTGGATAAATTGATGACATAGCCCATTACATTTCACTTTTACATTTAAGTTGTATGAATAATAATTATATACCATTCCCACTTCATCTCATTTGTTTGTGATTGGGTTCTATTACTCTTCGTATGTATAAAATCGTTTAATCAATAATCGTTAAATGTCTAAAATATTCATTAGTGGTGAAGTTCAGCATATTTTATATTATTGAGTGAAAGACATTTACTTAACCCTTTCACCATCAATAGCGCCATGGCGCTTTTACCAATAAAAATGCAACCGCTCGTGATCCGATCCTAAATTTTGTCTCAAAGTACGTAGAATGAAAAGCTTTAACAACGCTCTAAATATGCAAATTTTGTGTTGTCGGTAACTAAGGGAAAAGTAATTTGAATTTTTAAATTGACCGCACATGTTGACCGCAGGAGAGAATGGATGCTGACGAAGTTATTCAGCGCTTATTCGACGACGATTTCGGAATGAAACTAGTGATGAGGAGGGTGAAGGAATATTTGCTTATGCTGGGCAGCAGCTTTTGGACACAGTTGAGCTAGCAACTCTGAGTAGTGGAGTGGTAGTTCAGCCTAGTAGCACTACTGGAGTCAACTTGGATGTTTCAGGTAAATGTAGAGTAATAAAATAAATGTAGTAGCTATATAAAATATAGTCCAACAATACTTTTTAGGTGTTGTAGTAAGTAACATACAAAATAGCTGGTTGCAAGTCAATATTATAATCAATAAAAAATATATATATAAAGAGAGAGAGAATGTACATGAATAAATTGAACAGAAATCTATTGTAACTACAGACTATGAGTCAATTGACATGGATGATCAAGGGAGTTTCCATCGTCCATGGAAGACTTCAGTCCTTCATCTACTATGGATGTCGCTTCTTAAGGGTCTGGAGCAGAATCAGGCATTTCTCAACAGTGTGGAAGTAGGTGGCATGTACGAGGAGGGAGAAGGAGGAGTAGGAGAGTAACAGTAAGAGCAAGGCTAGCAGGGGAGGAAGAGGAATAAGAGGAAGGAGGTGTGTTAGTACAAGGCTTAGTAGAAAGGGGCGTGGAAGACCAATCAATTCAGGTAGCAGTAGTAGCAGTATCAATTTCTCGGCTGCTACAGTTGACGTTCTCAATGAAATAGGTTCTCTGGTATGGAAGCATGAGGAGCCACAGTCATGTACGCAGCAGTATACCCAAACTCCAGGTCCCACTTCACCAGATGTTACTGGTGATAGTACTCCTGTTGAGCTTTTTTGCCGTTTCTTTTCTGACGATGTTTAGGATTTGATAAAGGAAGAAACTAATCGTTATGCTGGTACGTGTATAACAAATAATCTAAGTGGTCGTGTTTGGAATGGTACAACTGTTGAAGAGCTAAAGGCATTTGTGGGCATTTTGATTTTGATAGGAATTGTGAGATTACCACGACTGGAATTATACTGGCCCACTAATTTTCCACTCATTAGTGTTCGGGAGTAAACTAACAAGTTACTAGTAATAACTCCGAAAGTGTAGGTTTACTTTTATTGTAATATAGAATACAATTGTAGAGCAAAGATTATGAGATATAAGAAGTGAGAATAAAACGTAACTAAGATTAATACGAGTAACAATAGTAATTAAATGCAATTCGTCAATGTTCGAAGTCGGAACGGAGTACGAGTGCATGCGTAGTAAATATAAAAATAAAATGAATGTTGAAATATGATATGTAATAAAAGGTTAAAGCTAGCTAAGTGAAGGGGCTTCATGATGTAACTCTTGGAGGGACTGGTCCCGAACATACTGGGGGGCCAGGGGCAGGAGATGAAGTTAGTTCTTCTGGTAGCAGCAGTACTATTTTTGTTACTTATCGAGTATAGGTTCCCTTTTCAGTTTTTATCGATGCAGCTCTTACATAACCATCAGCACCAGGGTATACTAATAACAATTCGTCCTAATGGCCAGGAACGTACAAATAGATCCATGTCTTTGAGTAGTACCAAATCTCCAACTTTCACTGATCGTTCAGATCGACGCCACTTGTTTAATCTCTGTAAAGTGCACAGGTATTCATTCGACCAGCGAGTCCAGAAATCAGCATAAATTATTTGGCAGAGATTCCAATGCTTTAAGCAACTAATTTTTGAATGCAAGTGCGACTCAACAGGAACAGGTTTGAGAGCTTTACCGATGAGAAAATGACCAGGCGTCAATACCTCAAGACCATCGTTTGGACTCGAGTTCAAAGGAACGAGTGGGCGACTGTTCAGTGTGGCTTCAATCTCGACTAAGATGGTATTTAGTTCGTGTTCAAACAATTGGTGAGGCTTTACAGTTTTGAACAAAAGAAACTTCATGCTTTTAACGGCTGCCTCCCACAATCCGTCAAAGTGAGGTGATCTTGTTGGAGTATGTGTCCACTTGATATGGTGAGTTGTACAGAATAAATTGGTCGATCTCCGCGTAGCAGTAGAGTTGAGAAAGGTATACAAGTCACGTAGTTCTTTTTGAGCTCCTACAAATTTGGAACCATTATCCGTGGCTAGAGTTTCTGGACATCCTCGGCGTCCAATAAAACGACGAAGAGCCGCTAAGAATGCCTCGGATGTCAAATCTGTTACCATTTCCTAATGTACAGCTTTAGTCGCTATACAAACAAATACACAGACATATACTTTCACTAGTGTGTGATTGCGTGTGTATCCTCTCTTCATCATCAGTGGGCCAGCAAAATCTGCTCCAGTATGATGTATGATGAAAGGCTGAAGTGAGTGTGACTCTATTGACTGGCAGTTGACCCATAACCTGTGAGTTAGTCTTGGCATATGCTTTCTTGCAAGATACACATTGGTTAGAAATACCTTTCACTAAATTTTTAAATCCTATAATATGATATCCCAAGGACAAAATTGCAAAAAGTGCTTGAGGGCCTGCATGCATATTAGATACATGAGCTTGCCTTGCTAACAACTTTGAAAGTCTGTCAGAATGGTGTAAAATGATTGGATGTTTTTGATCTTGAGTCAGTTCCGAATTCTCCAGCCTTCCTCCAACCCATAGAAGTCCATTTGAATCCAGAAACGGCCTGAGACTAGAGAGAGCTTTGACGTGGAACTTCATGAGCATGACAGAGTGAAGTCTTCTCAGGCTTGAAACTTCTATCCTGACTGAGCTTCAGGAGGCGAGTCTCTGTTTCATCCAGTTAATTTAGTGCTAGATCAGGGGAAAGGTCTCGATCAGAACTGTGCTTACTACAATTACAAATAAAACGAAAACACCAGGTTAACACTCTATGCATAATTCTGTAGCTAGAAAATCTCTCAGAGAAATCTTCATAAGGAAGCAGAGCTAGGTGAACAGCAGGTTTTAACTCTATCAAGTCTCTTTTTCCTTTCCAGTCCGTATTGCATGGCCATTCAGAGGATGATGAAAGTAACCAAGTGGGTCCTTGCCACCATAACTGAAAACAGATAAGTTTAGCTGTTCCAGTTCCCCTTGAAGCAACATCTGCAGGGTTGCAGTTAGTTGGCACGTGTCTCCATTGAGCCGCAGGAATTCTTTCAATAGTGTCCACAACTCGGTTTAAACGTAAGATTTCAAACGGGAAGGCGAAGTTGACAACCAGCCGAGCACAATCGTAGAATCACTCCAAGCATAAATATTCGATAATGGAATTTCAAGGGCCGTAGCCACGTGAACAAGAAGTTTACAGAGTAACTGAGCACCGCAGAGCTCTAAACGCGGAGTCATTGACTTTGAGAGAGGAGCAACTTGCGTCTTAGAATACAGTAGAGTGATGAGTGATTGATACGTCAGTATTATCGTACACAGTCCTGAGATACACCACTCCAGCATAAGCTACATCTGATACATCTGAGAATCCATGGAGTTGGAGACTCCTAACCTTCTTTCCAATCGTGTGATGATATCTTGGAATTGAATGTTCAGTAATAAGAAGAAGTTGTTTTTTCAAGAGTTCCCATTCCTGAGCTAGTTCAGGCACTGGCTCATCCCAACCAAGATTTTCCTTCACAGCTTTTGAAGGATTATTTTTATGACAATAATGCTGGGAGAGAACCACCCTAGAAGGTCGAAAGTTTTTGCTACGTCTGAAGCTATCTTCCGTTTGGTCGGATGATCGTCAGAAGTTAGCGTCGGTGTTGCTACGTGGAAACAATCAGTGCGAGTATTCCAATGAATTCCAAGTGTTTTCAAGCACTGATCTAGTGGAGAAATAAGTTGAGTAGATTCTTCTTCTCGCAATTTCTTTGGAATAGTTTGAAGAAGAGATTGGGAATTAGACTTCCACTTGCGTAGAACCATCTGAGCATGAGAAAACAGTTCACATAGGTTGGTTCTTATATCAATAGCATCTTCTAGTGTGTCTGCTCCTGTCAAGCAATCATCGACATAAAAATGATTTCGTACAATGTAGGCAGCTTTAGGATATTGTTCCTGGTTGTCATGAGCTAGTTGTCGAAGAACTTGAGTTGCTAAGAAAGGAGAGGAAGTAACACGAGTCATCCGATTTGCTGAAGTACCATGGCCTTGAAGAAGTATTTCATCGAGGATATCTGCTCCAAATAGTAGGTCTATAGAGCCCGGTTGATCGAACAAAGGATCAGCAGGTTTCTTTCCTTGTAAAAAAGGTTGTTCTCTGACTCCATGAAGCGGGAATCCCGGTAGATCTCCAGAAATACGGTCTAGCACTATTGCTCTCACCGATATATTGGGTTGATCACTGTTTGGAATCAGATCTAAATCAACCTGGTACCGCGAGGTAGGTACTGAAGTCTGGCTAATACCTGTAAAACTAGTTGACTTTCTGATCATTGCTTTTAGTCGCTGGACAAGTTTAGTAGTCACAAATGACAAAGTTGAACCACTGTCCATTAAAGCACGGGCCTTTTGAATTCTTCACCCGGCACTAACAGTTGCCAAACACGTAGCCAAAAAAGCGATCGGTCGGTCTTTCATGGACTCAGAAGACGGAAAGGCATGAGCACTAGTATTGGTTGTACTTTCTGAGTTTGTCTCAGTTGATTGCGGCTGTTGCTGGCTTGTTGAAGTTGGCTGGGGCTGTTGCTGGCTTACTGAAGTAGACTAGGACTGTTGCTTATTGGTCCGTTTTTGATATCCTCTGTGAAGTAAGGAATGATACTTGCGACCACAGTGACAGCAAGACCTAGTACTGGGACACTCACGCAAAATATGATTAGAAGACAAACAATTCACACAAACCTTTAGACGAGATACAGTTGATTGCCTCTCGTCCACGGATTGGGCCTTGAAAACATCGCATAGATAAAGTGGATGAGTGTCGTAGGGCATAACTGACAATGTTTTGTGCTTTGGACATGGAGAGTAGAAGGTGTCGATGTTGGCTTTGATCGATGAGCAAAACTTCGTCCATGAGTGGTGGAAGATGAGTTCGTCTTAACTACGTCAGTTTTCCCACAGAATCGCATTTGAAAGCGTCTGAGGTATTCGGCTAAGTGATCAAAACTTGGAGTCCTTTTTAATTTTGTGGACTCTTCCACCCAGTTTTGGAATAATTTCTCGGGCATGAGTAGCTCACACAATGCTGTAAATAGAGCATCCTGTGAACCGTCTGTACACTCTTTTACCACAGCTAGAGATGTTTCGAAGAGAGTTATAGTTTTAGTTATACCTTCAGAGGAGAGGTCAATCTGGTGATTTAGCACAGACTATAAAGAGGTTCTACATGTCTGGCGTGGTTGATCATAACGGTCTTGCAGTACCTGTATGACTCCGCCGAAATCCGGGCCGGATCTAGTCTTTGACTCGATGATCAACCTGGCTTCTTTCCCTTTCACTGCCATGTTGAGGAAAGCAAGCTTATCAACATCAGTAAGTAGATGTGTCCTTTGAAAGAGCATTTTGGAATTTCTCCCAAAAAGATCTCCAACCAACAGGTGTTACGTCGAATTCGGGTAAAGCAAGACGAGGCAACCTTTCAAACTTCGACAGTTCTGTAGGTGATACAGATGGAGCTGTTGAAGAAATACCTTCAGTGAGGTCCTTTCCATTCCTGATTTGTAACTCCATAAGATCTCGTATAAGACACTTGATTCCTTCATGTACTTCTGGACGACCTCCTATAGTCACAGCAGACTCTTCCATATCGTCCAGTTTGTACTTGATATCACAGAGAGCAGGTTGTATATTGCTACCGTTAAGTTTAGGAAGTGAAGAATATCTGTCTAACGAGATCCTGATAGCTTTGCAACGACTATACAGTGCGTCCAGCTTAAAGAGTGAACTTTCTGAAATTTATGATGCTATCACAAAAACCACTATAATAATATGAAGTATGCATGATCAATATCTAAATTTTTGAAAAGTTACACATTATTGGCATACAAAGCTGCACTCAAATTATTTTTGTGGTTTTCTGGATAGTTTTGTGGTAACAGGTGATACAACTGAGAGCTTTTGGGCAGTGAATTTGGTAGTTTTTAAGAAAAAAAAAGAAATTATTGGTCCTTATTTTTCTAACTTGGTTCACTGATAGTTAACTCTCTCGCCGCGGAAGCAAATTTTAATATCCGGGTGCGCACGCCGCGGACGCTGTTTTTGTGTAACACGGGTAACGCCCAAAGCCGCGTGGCAAAGAAATAGCAAGTGGAATCTAGACCAAACTAAGGCGCAAGGCTTAGGAAAACTGTCGAATAAAAGAAATACAGTAACTAGTAGCTCTATAGATCTTGGAGAAACCCAACACTAACAAACTATACGCGAATTGTTAGAATTGCAGGTAAGTCTATAATAGTTTTTAGCTAGTTATTGTTTCAAAATAGTAACCATTATTTGTTTAGTTTCTAGCGGCTAGTTTTTGTTTATATTTTAGTATTGGTGCTGTAAAACATTTAGTGCAGTATGAAATAGTATGTAGTGGAGACATAAAGAATAAGAATAAAAACTTTGTTGACAATAAATGAGGACTATATATAGCGACTAGGATTGGTTTTAGTATGATAAAGTTCAAAACATGGAACTACACAAAGACCTACTCCACATATTTTACAGTAGTATGTACTTGTTTTTCTAGGTCTGCGTGATTTGGAGCTGCATACAACACAGTTTCGTTGTCCATTTTGCCTAGATGGAACTTTATCAGGAAAATGTCTCTCTACTAGACGTGCAGAAGGTGAAGTGACAACAACTGGCCCAGATTGTGTGCTGGAAGATTGAGGAATACTACACTCACTTGAAGAATCCATGACCAATTCCCTTGCGAGTTGTGTCCTGATCTGGAGGAAGGACAGCTTGCGATGATCTTGTTTCGACTTAGAATACAAAACAAAGGAATTATATATGCCAATATCAAGCAAACAAAAGAAAGCTTTTCGCCACCACTTGTTAGTCCTACAATTGAAATTGTAGTATGACAAAAAAAACTGATCAAGCCTATCCACTCCGGACATATACTTGTTGTATTCCTCGATGGCAGTTGCATAGTTGCCAAGTGTACCTGAACATCCGGTACAATACCGGAATTATCAGGTCTGTAATGTACCGCACCTAAATTGTAATTAGCCTGCATTTGTACCGGAAATTTCCCAATCTGGCTAAACTCATGGCTGGTCTACTGTCCATTCCGTGTTCGAATGCAGACTGAGCGGGGTTTCTCGATACTTCGTAAGATTTACACTGACCGACGGTCGAATTTGGATCAGTCAACACTATAGTACACTCAAACCTCTCTTATCCGGACAGTCTGGGACCAAGGGGTGTCCGTAACTAAGAAATGTCCATAACTCAGAAATACTTAATTTATTCGGTGATGAGCCGTGTATACAATTAATTATTTGATAATTGAATTAGTATATTACTTAAAATTAACAAAAACACCTGTAAATACATGAATCAATTTATTTAAAATATGAAGTGATTTTAGTTTGCTTTATAGATTTCAAGCGACGCTGAGCTACATCGTCTCTCCAACTTTTTACCAGCATAAGATGTGCAGAGTGTGTGTTGCCTTTGGACTCCAACCACTTCAAAGCAGTATCGAAAGCAGCACAAGCTTGGAATGGAGTAACTGCATTTGAAGCTTCATCTACATTTGGACTCAGATTCTTCTCTCTCTTGCAACGCATCTTCTACAATTTCTTCATCGTTCATGTCCAAATATCATTCACTGTAGATTTTGGAACACCAAACTGTCCAGACACTGCCTCACTGACTTCCCTTTCTTAACTTCTGATATTATCTCCAGCTTTCTTTCTAGAGTTAAAAAGCTACGCTTGCGTTTAGTTACCCCAACCTTGCCTCCACCACCACTGGTCGTTGAGTTCTTAGAAGAACTAGCAGCACCACTTCCTTTCAAAGAGTTTTGAGAAGAACTATCAGCGACGACGCCGGTCAACGAGTTCTGAGAAGATCTAGCGGTAGACGCACTAACTGCCTGTTGATTTCCCTGCTCCATCTCCGCACGCTAGCGCTACGATCGAATACACTCGGAGTGCCACGCGCGAAATATTTTCCCGATTTTATTCGTTTAATTTGGTAGCTTTCCGACTACACTGACGATCATTACGCAGTCAATAATTTTAGTTGGTGTCCGGTAGACAGAGGTGTCCGTAACTTAGACCAACGGATAAGAGAGGTTCGAGTGTATGTCAAAGTTTAGTTGGCCGCAAGAAAAACTTGAATAACTTTAGAACGGAAGCAGCTACGCATCCGGGGTTTGCACCATTGGAAAGCTCGCGCCGAAGCGGTTAAAAATATTCCCTCAGTATACTCCAAAACCGGAGAGAAAGTGCTATTCCAAAACTCAATACAAAAGTCTATGGGAATAGAAAAACCCACAGGTTTCCCGCTCAAAACGCGCCCGCTTTTAGTCACGCGGTACAGCTCAATTGATCACGCGGACTGTCTTCATTAAAGAATTTTGTAAACAATGAGCGGCTTCTCCTCAGATTGCTGCGTTTCTAGCTTTATATCGCGATTAGCTTAGGTTGCCAGTGTGGAAACAGGATAGGCGGAGTGTTCTGTTGTCGCAGAGAGTACAGGACCACCTGATAGGATGTTGGTAAGATTATTTTGTCTACCTGTTCAATAACAAATGCTGTATAGCCAATATATTTCAGTAATATAGTTATCTTTAGCTAGCAACTTGTAATACAGCCACACTTAAGCTGTTTCAGTTAAATTGTGTACTTGTCAAAGCCGTATTTATGCCAATTCCTTTTCTTCACTACTATAGATGCCGTTTATTGTAAGGATTAGGACCAACTCAGGCAGCACTCCACCTTCAACTTGGATCACAACTATATTTTGTGTATGTGTACTACTTAAATTCTATCATTTCAACAATTTTCACATACATATAAATAAATGAAACAATTGATAATTTTATTTAACAAGAAAGTCTAGTAACTTTAGCTACAAGTTAACAGTGCATAGGATCGAACACTGATCATCAATGTGAAGTATAGACTCTTATGCAAGTGCATCAAAGTAGTGTAGGTTCCAAAAAATGAGTGTGGCGAAGTACACTCGGAGCCCCCCCCCTCCTCCCCCCCAAACAAAAATCCTGTCTGAAACCGCATACAATACATCATAAAGTTGCAATTATATAGGAGCATGAATAATTTGTTGTTTGTATTACAAATATCTTTGTTGTCTGTGTTTTTGTGTATATGAAATTGTTTTGTAGTGGAGCTCGACGTCCGATGGCATATGTTCCTTGTGGACACTCATAGATGTCTCCTACATGATCACAATCAGCACCACACACAACAAACAACATATTTTATTGTTGAACTAATATAATATTGGTATAAAATGCATCAAACAATATTATTTCTATTTTATTTTATTTTTTTATTGATGGGAAAAGTGGATTTTTTTGGGGGAAAAAAAATTTTTTTTTTGAAATATTAATAGATGGCTTAAATATTATTCAATTTTCTCAATCAAAAAATGAGGGGAATCCCAAACTCTTGGTCTATTTAGTGATATATGGTTGCTATGGGGTTTTCCCAGCCAGCATCGAGTTAAAAAAATAAAACGGTAATACTCTATTCCGCGGTCGACGATTAGATTTTTCCGCGCGCGTCCAAACAATTCAGGAACGAGAGGGTTAAAAATTGCAAAAAAGCCACACACAAAGCACTCCATATGTAAACTGAAATTTGATATCCAAATATTATGAAATTTGAAATTGGGGCGTGGTTTTAGGTGTGGTTTGCAGAAATGGGCGGTGTTTGAGGTGTACCTAAAATTAATTTTAAAAAGTTGGCAACTATGCAGCTGGTTTCACAGTTTCTTCATAACCTCCAACTCCAGATTTGCTCCTTCTCTTCTTCACAACGGTGGAAGCGTCGTGAATATTGGTAAGTAGTGAAACTTCCCTTTTATCCTTCCATTTCACAAATAAAAGAGATCCCTTCTTCTTCTTGATCATCTCACCTTTCTTCATTTTCCTTTTTTTTTTATCACAGGTGGTACACCACGTCGATTGCACCGTAAAGTTCCACAAGAATAAATGCCAACTCTTTTAAGTGAACGAAACAATGCTGGACTGGTGTAAAAGTTGTCCATGTATAGATGATGACCCTTTCCTCTGATACTTTCTGTGACTCGCATAACAATATCATGAGTTACGCCATGGACAGAAGAAGTTTGAGAATGATTCTTTCCTAAACAACAACAACAACAACAACAAAACACTGTGAATGCAAAACTTGACTATCACGTGTATACAGTTTACCTGTGTACAATTCACAGTTGAAAGCGTAACCTGTTGTGCTATCTGAAACCACAAAGGCTTTCAGTCCCCACTTGGTAGGTTTTTTGGGCATGTATTGAACGAAGCCAAAACGTCCTTTGAACCCAATCATTGACTCATCCACCGATACTTCTCTTCCAAGCTGAAAACAAGACTGAAAATTATCCAAAATTTTGTTGAGAAATGGTCAAATTTCATGGATTGGGTCATGGCCAGGTTGACCTTTGGGAATGAAATGACTATTATCATTCAAGTGCAAAAATTTGAGCACAAGAGAAAATCTATCTCTTTTCATGATGGATGAAAATGTCGAACTCGCAAAAGGCCACGAAGTAGACCAGTAATCTTCAACAGCGGGATAATGAATTGATTCCATGACTATTATTAGGCACAAAAATTTCTTCAACTCAGAGAGGTCATGTTGCGATGAATCCCACATTTGTGCCCGTGATCTTGGTGGAAGGTCGTTTTCCTCAAAGAACTGCTCGGCGTACAAATTTGTTTGCTTCACTATTTCTTCAGTCAGAGCACTCTCTCGTATGTTTAACCACATCCACACACAGTCCTGGCCAAGTGAATCTACGATTTATCAACTTCCTCATTGACTTGGCCCCCACATGCCCATTTTTGGCATATGCAAGATTCAGCACCATCTCTCGCCTCTCAGTAGGCAAAACCAGGCGACACTGTAAGTCACCATCACAGCTCAGTGAATCATGGAAAAGCAATCCATTCTCCCACCGAAATCCATTGGCCTTCCTGTCAGCAAGCTCTCTGCAATGCTTCAAGGAGTCATCAGCCAAGATCTCCGACCTAAGGCAATCCATACTATTCTCCTCGCCCATTACCGGACTACCAAAGACACTAAGCTCACAAACCTCATCACTACCACTGATCCCAACAGACTTATCACACACCTCATCACAGCTTTCCTCCACTTCAGCCCCACTCAGAGTTCCTCCCTCCCCAGCGGACTCAGTCTTTTTAGAGACTGTCCCCGGTTCAAGAGGAGTTGGGGGAACAACATCCACCTTGACATTGTCACTAGCTGCCTTCTGAGCATCCACCATTTTCCTAGCACACCTCGTCAGGACAGCTGAAACCTGTGCAGGAGGTGGAGAATCCTCCTCCTCACCTGTCGAAGCGGACTGACGACGAACCTCTCTATCACACAGATCTTCCACTGCCTCAATATCAGCCTTCTCACTCATGGGGGGTGCACTGAGGAAGACAAAACTGTCCCTCTCCCCCTGCTGACTAACAGCCACGACCTGTTGAAAGGTCCTCCCACGCAACTCAAAAGTTACTTTGGCCAATGGCCGTCTAATCATTTGACCATTAGCCATGACCAAGTTCTCGTAAGTACCCAGGTAGTCGTTCTCATTGACCAAGTTCCTGGAGACCATGGAGAGAACAGCTCCAGAGTCTGGCAGGAACATACACCAGTGCCCATTGCACTTTCCTTTGACCTCTATGAGAGTATTGCCCACAGAAGCCAGTGCTTGGGTCTTAGCCTGATGTTTCTTGGTTGAGCTAGACTTTTCGTCAACCTTCCCACTCTCTTTCCGAACTACTCTGTCTACTCGACTGGGACACTCGGGCGCCTTATGGCCCTGCTGATTGCACATATAACATGTCACATTGGCATTGATGTCAGTTCTTCGACACTCACTCGCCCTATGGCCCACCCCTTGGCATTTATAACACCTAAAGAGGTCGGAATTGCTACTGAAACGACTACCACCATAATCACGTCTATGACCTCTCTCACTAGTATGTTTGCGATGACTGTCTGCCTTGATCACCTCAGCAATATCATAAAGGTCCTCATATGACTCGATCTGCCTGGAATCCAGCATCCATTTCTCACTGGCAGACAAGGACACGCGAAACACACCAGTTACAATTGCCAACGGCAATTCTTTAGGAGAATCTAAGGACAACAACAATCTGTCCATATGATCTTTGAGATGCTGGAATCTACTCACAGCGTCCATGCCTCTCAGTTCCCGCTCCGTCATGCCAAGTAACTTATCAGTGACAGCTGCCTTGTGCAAACCCAGCTTCTTCACAAGAGCCCTCGTTAGCTCAGAATACGAACAAGTGGCCTCAGTGACGTATCCTCTTATGGTCTTCCTGGCTTTCGGCATCAACTTCCTCAACAAGATCCTCTTCCACCTGTCCTTTGGTACCTTAATGTCTGTCAAATCTGCCTCTAGCCCAAGGATATAACTATGTATCTCGTCACTGTCTCTGTAGGAGGCAATTGTTTGCACCTCCTTGTTCACATAGTCACTCAGTTTCTGCTTCCTGCTCTCCACTGCCGTACCCGCTAAAGCTTCCAACAGCTTCTCAATTCTCTGCTCATGAGTCATCTCCCCATAATCACTCTCATAGTCGCCCTCACTTGACGGGTCATCATCCAATACCCTCTCCACAATCTCTCACGGCTCTTTCGTTCCCTACCACGGCTTATCCTAGTGGTACTGGGAACCATGCTAGCCCCACCATTCCGACTAGCCCTACTCACACTCCTGTGATGGGTAGTAGCCCTCACAGTCCCTCGACTCTTCGAACGTACTACGCTCTCATCTCTCTCTTGCCCAACTCCCCCAACGGAGTCCAGTGGAATCATATCAGACTCCCTCACAGTGATAACAGAAAGCTCATCACCCTCCATATTCTCAGACTCGTGCTCCTCAATAGACACAACTACACTCGCCTCCCCCACTACAGAGGCCACGTCCTCACCTATTGTGGATTGGACTCCTGAATCTGATTCGATCTCCGAATAGGCACCGTATTCGGAAATGCCTCTACACTTGCGCCTCCGTTGCTCCCTCCTGGACTGCCCTGACATGAAGACAAAGGGTATCCAAGTCCCAGGATCCTCCGTCAACCTCCTGTAAGAAAACAAAAGGAAAACGTAAAGATAGAAATAACACGGAAGGTAAAACGGAAAAATTTCACAATACGTAAAACGCACGGAAAATGCAAAAATTAAAGTGAAAACACGCCGGGTGAACACTAAATGAAACAATAAAGAAAAAACAAAGAAATGACACCAAATGATAATCTCAACCACTCCAACAGTTTGTAGCTCCACACAGGAGATGATTCCAAACGTAGAGATTGTCAGTTGCTCCCGCGCAGGATTATTAAGCCCCGGAGAACTGTTGCCACTGTAGATGAAACTTCTCTCCAATGAAGAACCACCGGGTACGTGTTTCCAATGACCCGGGTGACGTCTCTGGATTCCTCCTAGCATGGATTCTTAAGCCCAGTAGAAGGAACACCGCTGCCGCCAGCTGTGGGGGTTTCGGACTTGGGCGAGGGTTGCTCCGGCTCCTAGCAGATACTGTCAGGACGGGGTGGCCCTCGGGTCGCTGCCACCAGAGTTCTTCTAGATACTGGGACGCGGTTAGGAGGTTGTTAGAAACTCCGCCGTGCCCCACTTCCACTATCTCAGGGTTTAGACCGAGTAAATAAAAGTAAGATCCAATCTGAACTGATGAAACGCACCGAGTTTATATATTCGGAGTCACGCATGCTCACAAACAATCTGAAAGAGCGCTCACCGGAAATCCGGGACAAAACTCAAACTCTAAATAATGTATAGCGAGACTAGCTATCTAGCAAACAATAGCGATAATACTAAAGCTCATTCAAGTGACAATACGCAGAGTACAATACACGTGTAACTAGCTACAATGATACATCACGTGCGTGTGTGAGTTGGTAAAGGGTTCCGAGTTCAGAGGTCATGAGTTCAGAGGTCACCACCACATTACTCCCCTTCCAGTGAACTAGTGAACGAAATCAGACAGGTGGGCAGGCCAGTGGACGTGACGGCCTGTCCGAGTTGTACGACTGGATCTCTCCGTTGGAGACATTGTGGCTGGAGGCTTGGAAGGTTTTGGAGTAGGGGGCGAGGTGCTGGGTTGCTGCACAGGGGGTATAGTGGTGGGTGGAGTATCTGAAACCTGGTCTAAATGCGCTGGCTTGAGACGATCCACTGAGACCGTGTCTCTTCGGCCTTTGAGGTCAAGTGTAAAGTACTTGTCCTTGCGACGAATGACCTTGAAAGGGCCGTCGTAGGGCTGTTGTAGAGGAGTACGCACAGCGTCATGGCGCACAAAGACATGTGTAGCTTCTGACAAAGTACTGCTCACATGAGTGTGTGGGCGGCGACCTTTGCGTGGGGGTGTAGCACGTAATTTCTGCATCATGGTCCTGAGTCCCACAACATAATTGCCAGGATCTGTGTTGTCGTCCACTGTGTGCTGCGAGAAAAATCCACCTGGGAGTCGCAGTGTAGATCCATACACAAGCTCCGCTGCTGTGCAACCAAGGTCCTCCTTCAGAGCGGTACGAATCCCTAGCAAGACCAAGGGTAGTGCTTCAGTCCAGCGTTCTGGATGAGGGTGGGCTTTTAGGGCTGCCTTGAGTTGGCGGTGGAAGCGCTCCACAAGGCCATTGGCGCAGGGGTGGTAAGCCGTGGTGCGGAGATGCTTTGTCCCTAGCAGCTGGGTAAAGTACTTCCACAAATGCGACTCAAATTGCCTACCACGGTCTGTAGTAACTGTTGATGGGGTGCCAAAACGAGCAATCCAGGTGTGGACAAATGCTCGGGCCACCGTCTCTGCGGTGCTGTCTGCAATGGGAACTGCCTCTGGCCATCGCGTGAACCGATCCACACAAGTGAGCAGGTATGCACAGCCATTAGAAGGGGGAAGTGGACCAACCAGATCGATGTGCACTCTGTCGAAGCGAGCATCTGGTGTAGTAAAAGTCCCTAGCGGTGCTGTTGTGTGGCGGTGGATCTTTGAGCGTTGGCAGTGTAGACAGGAGCGAGCCAACTTCCGAACATCTGCGTTGATGTTGGGCCAGACAAAGTGATGTGTGATTAGGCGTTGTATTGCCCTGATTCCCGGATGTGACATGGAGTGTAAGGAGTCAAACACTGGTCGCCGAAAACTTTCAGGTACAACTGGCCGCTGCACTCCTGTTGAAACATCACAGAGTAGAGTGGTACCATTGGACAGTGCGAGAGGAATTCATTCAAGCCGCAGGGAGGTGTCGGACTGCAAGCGGGCAACATTGAGGTTGTCCTGTGCTGCTGCCATTGCCCTGAAATCAATCACTGGCACCGAGTCCTCTGTGTGAAGAGCGTTGGCTGAGATTCTTGATAAAGCATCAGCTACTGCATTGTCGCCACCTCGAACGTGACGGATGTCAGACGTATACTGCGAAATCAGATCGAGGTGTCTGGCTTGTCGTGGTGAGTAGCGTTCAGGCTTGCTGGAGAGGGCGTACACAAGTGGTTTGTGGTCAGTCAGGACGAAAAACTGACGGCCTTCAATGAAGTAGCGAAAATATTTCACTGCAAGGTAGATGGCAAGAAATTCCCGATCAAAGGCACTATACCGTGTTTGTGCTGGCTTAAGGGCCCTTGAAAAATATGCCAGGGGTCGCCATTGGTTGGCAATCCGCTGCTGCAGTACAGCTCCTACTGCAGTGTCTGAGGCATCTGTCATGATGCAGGTGGGGGCCCCAAGCTCTGGGTGCACCAACAGGGTGGCCTTGGCTATTGCTTCTTTGACATTGGAAAAGGCTAGTGTTGCAGCGTCACTCCAGGGGAGGGTTTTGGTGTGCTTGTTGGTTCCTACCAAGAGCGCGTTCAGTGGTTGTAGGAGGGCTGCACAATGTGGCATGAAACGTCGATAAAAATTGACAAGGCCCATGAATTCCCGCAGCTTGCGTATCGAGGCAGGCTGTGGGAAATCACGAATGGCTTGCACCTTGTCCTCGAGGGGGTAGATACCGGTGGCATCCACATGATGGCCCAGAAAGTCCAGAGCAGGTACCCCAAAGAGGCTCTTGGGTACGTTAATGAGGATGCCATGGTCAGCTAGCCGTTGGAGCACTAGCCGTAGGTGTTGCAGATGTTCCTCCGGGGAGGAGCTCGCAATCAAGAGATCATCGATGTATACGTAGCAGAAAGGTAGCCCATGGAGAACCTCATCCATAAACCTCTGAAACGTCTGCGCTGCATTCCTAAGGCCAAAGGGCATTCGAAGAAATTCAAAGAGGCCAAAGGGTGTGGTGATAGCAGTCTTTGGAACATCTTCTGGTGCCACCGGGATTTGGTAATATGCCCGGACGAGGTCTATGTGGGAAAAAATGGTAGCTCCCTGGAGTACCGCAGTGAAGTCATGGAGGTGGGGAACAGGGTACCTGTCAGGCACTGTGGCATTGTTGAGGGCACGGAAGTCACCACATGGTCGCCAGTCCCCAGGTGTGCGCTTAGGGACCATATGTAGTGGTGATGACCAACTGCTGTCTGAAGGGCGAATAATACCCAGTTGCAGCATGTGGTCAAACTCCTGCCGTGCAACCTTGAATCGTTCGGGTGCTAATCTGCGGGTGCGTGCAAAAACGGGTGGACCTGTGGTCGTGATATGATGCATGACCGTATGCTTCACTGGGCGATCCTTGGATGAAGCCTGCGTCACATCAGTGAATTCCGACAGCACTTGCGTGAATGCATTGCCTGAGGTACTTGTCGAGTGCACAATTCCAGTAGATGAGGATTGGGTGGAAGAAATGCCATGAACCTGCAGGTTAGTGGTAGAGTCAGAAAGCGTGCCGTGCTACATGTCAACGAGAAGGCCTAAGTGGGACAGGAAATCAGCACCGAGTATGGGTTGCTTGACATCAGCAATGATGAACACCCATCTGAAGGTGCGGCGCAGGCCAAGGGTGAGGGTAAGGGAACGGACCCCAAAGGTCGTAATTGCAGAGCCATTGACAGCACGTAGGCAGAGATTTCCTTGTCCATTGCGTTGATCTGTGCGTGAAGGTGGGATAACGCTCACCTCGGCGCCGGTATCAACAAGGAAACGCATGTTGCAGGTGTAGTCGTGTATGTGAAAGAGGCGACCTGGTTGGGGTTGGCCAATGACACTTGTCACCGCTAGTGACCGGCCTGACCGTTTGACGACCAGGCACACGGGGATCGACATTGCTGTGCCCGGTCACCAAACCTCTGGTGATACCAGCAGAGATTGGTAGGGTCGGGAGGTGTGGCAGAGGGTGCAGGGCTGGGTGGGCGGCGGGATGGAAGAGCCGGCGGACGTGAGGAGGATCGAGGACGAGCGGCGAGTTTGCTAACCATTTTTTCCAGCCGGGTTACCTCTGCACGGAGTTGCTCAATTTCCGATGTTGGGGCAGCGGTTGTAGAGGCGGAGACTGCAGAGACAGAGGGCACGGCTACTTCCATTATCTTGTCAGCCATCTCTGCAAGTTTGTCTAGGCCAGTGGAGTCAGGGGTGGAGGCCAGGACCATTCTCACGTTTGGCGGCAGTCGCTGTAGGAAGAGCTCTTTGAGGAACGAACCATCAGTTACTCCTGGGCGATCACCAAGAAGTTGCTGCATCCTATGAAGGAGTTGTGTAGGCTTGCGATCCCCAAGGTCTTCTGTGGTAAATAACTGCTGGAGTTTGCGCTGCTCTGAGGCAGCTGTCCTCTGAATGAGCTGTGCCTTAAGATTGTCATAAGGGTGGTCAGCAGGGGGCTTCAACAGAAGATCTCTCACTTCTGCAGCATACTCTGGTGCCAGGGAAGACACCACTTGATCAAACTTCGATCGCTGTGAAGTGTTGTGGCGGCAAGCAAATTGTGCCTCTACCTGCGCGAACCAGAGGTCAGGGTCCGCCGGCCAGAAGGGCGGACATAGGCTCCAATTTTTTGAAAACCAGTTCCAGGACACTGGCCACACCCCCTGTCCACGCCCAAATCATCGCTAACCACACCCAAATCACACCCATCAAAACCACACCCATCAAATTAATGTAAAAGCATAACAATTAAAAGTAGTAGTATCTCTTTGTTGAGTGACATTATGGTAGCTTTCTTGTACTTCTTAAGAAGTTCTTCGTCATGGCAGCATTGCACACCACTGTTGAACTTGAGAGTCATAAGAGAGATGATAGTGCCATTTACTTAAAGAATAAGAAGGCACCTGATCAAGCAAACACTACTACTGTAACTGAAGTGCACTCTGACTCAGACCTTGCAGTAGCTACCAGCTGCTTTTTTGCTGCTGTTGATAATGTATTTTTACAAGGATGCTGACTGTGCATGCATGTACTGTATCTACTGCAATGTCAACAAGTCTACAGTACAGATCTAGTAGGTTTTCATAGCTACCCAGCATAATAGCACATAAAACTCTACTACTCAACTCCTGCATCCAGGACAAATGGCAGGTGAATCCAGGACACAGGACAATGTCAACAAATCAAGGACTGTCCTGGACATTCCAGGACAGTTGGAGCCTATGGGCGGAAGCTTCAGAGTGGCGGTAACCGCAGATATGGCGGGTGCGGGTGGCACACCGGATGTTGAAGGGTCTGGAGGGTCGGACATGGCGAGATCGGTTCGCTTGTTCGTCAGGGTCACCAATATAGCGAGACTAGCTATCTAGCAAACAATAGTGATAATACTAAAGCTCATTCAAGTGACAATATGCAGAGTACAATACACGTGTAACTAGCTACAATGATACATCACGTGCGTGTGTGAGTTGGTAAAGGGTTCCGAGTTCAGAGGTCATGAGTTCAGAGGTCACCACCACAAATGCATACACTAAGATTACAAACAACTAAATGACATGCTAATAAAGCTGATCTGATGACCATGCATATACGTTCTATATCTTCTTCTCTCTTTTCTTCGTTATCTCCTTGGCTTCTGATCTCGCCGTGATTTCTCCCTCTCTAACGGGAACGACTTTTGCAAGGCGCGCCCTCGGTCCAAGAGAAGTCAGAAAACTCTTCTCTCTTCCCCCGGATCCTGGCCCCACAAGCATATATATATGCTCGCCGCGGTAAGAGAGTTTAGCTCCTAAGCTATCATTTGAACCAAATTTTGTAAGTTGGTGAAAATTTTTACGTCCAATATTTAACGTTTTATGAAAAAAAGTGTTTAACCCTTTCGTTCCTGAATTGTTTGGACGCGCGCGGAAAAATCTAATTTTCTACTGCGGAATAGAGCATTGCCGTTTTATTATTTTAACTCGATGCTGGCTGGGAAAACCCCATAGCAACCATATATCACTAAATAGACTAAGAGTTTGGGATTCCCCTCATTTTTTGATTGAGAAAATTGAATAATATTTAAGCCATCTACTAATACTTCAAAAAAAAAATTTTTTTCCCCAAAAAAATCCACTTTTCCCATCAATAAAAAAATAAAATAAAATAGAAATAATATTGTTTGATGCATTTTATAACAATATTATATTAGTTCAACAATAAAATATGTTGTTTATTGTGTGTGGTGCTGATTGTGATCATGTAGGAGACATCTATGACTGTCCACAAGGAACGTATACCATCGGACGTCGAGCTCCACTACAAAACAATTTCATATACACAACAACACAAACAACAAAGATATTTGTAATACAAACAACAATTATTCATGATCCTATATACTTGCAACTTTATGATGTATTGTATGCAGTTTCATACAGGATTTTTGTTTGGGGTGGGGCTCCGAGTGTACTTCGCCACACCCATTTTTTGGAACCTACACTACTTTGATGCACATCTTTGCATACGAGTCTATACTTCACACTGATGATCAGTGTTCGGTCCTATGCACTAAATGGCTCAGTTATGATAGGAACATAATGGGATACAATATCAGACTAAAAATAAATGCTTCCTAAATGTTCATTTCTATTCAACTCCCAAAATTCTAGGGGGGAACCCAGCCATGCCTCCCACTGTATGAACCCTGGTATGTATACTCCACACTGTACATGAGAGAAACAATCGTTGTATTGAGAAAGTGTAATTTGAAAATGAAAAGCAGTACAAGCACACACGTGGAATTCAACTTACCCGGCATGGATGGTGTCACAGACTGAACGATCCCTCCCATAGGATCCGGAACCTCCATACAATACCAAAAAAACACAAGACAACAATGATATTTGTAACATAACAGCTGGCCTCGCTGAATTGAGCCCCCCCTCCCCCGTCATTACTTTTCACTGACATTCTTGTACCATAACCCCCCCCTCCCCCGTCATTACTTTTCACTGACATTCTTGTACCATAACCCCCCCTCCCCCGTCATTACTTTTCACTGACATTCTTGTACCATAACCCCCCCCTCCCCCGTCATTACTTTTCACTGACATTCTTGTACCATAACCCCCCCCCCCCCCAGCCATAGCTGGACACCCAAATATCAGTAAGTTGAAATGAAATTCAACTTACCCGGCATGGATGATGTCACAGACCGAAAAAGGCCACCGAGTTCGTTCTCTCTCAGGTTGGATCCGGAAGCGCCACATACTGTTTGTTCATGGTTGCTCTCTCTCTCTTTCCACAAATGCACGCACACACATACACACACACACACAAGAAAAAAGAAGCTACAGGTCCCAGCAATAAAATCTTACTAAGATTTAAGACCATGCAAGATTTGATAAGATTTCTGATAAGATAGGAAGATATTAAGAAGTTATTAAGATATTAATAAGAAAATTGTGAAGAACAATAAGATTGTGAAATGGTTTTCTTATTAAGATTACAAATTAAGATTTCAGTAAGTTCTTTATAAGATCTTAATGTAGGATCATATCTCAGAAAGTTAATTAAGATTTTAGTAGATTCTTAATAAGATTGTATTTTAAGATCTTAACTGTTTTCCTATATTAAGATATTTCATAAGATAGTTAGTAAATAACTTAATAAGATTTAAAAATGATTTTCTTATTAATATTAGAACTCAAGGCTGCATTAAGATCTTTTGTAAGATCTTAATGTAGGACTATATCTCAAGTTCTAATTAAGATGTGGGTAAATTCTTGATATTGTATACTAAGATCTTATGTTTGTTTCTTATTCAAAAATATATTAAGATATTTCTAAGATAGTAGTAAAGAACTCGATAAGATTATAAAATGACTTTCTTGTTAAGATTGCAACTCAAGACTGCATTAAGATCTTTGCAAGATCTTAATGTAGGACCATGGGTAAATTCTTGATAAGATTGTATACTAAGATCTTGTGTTTGTTTCTTATTAAAAAAATTATTAAGATATTCCTAAGATAGTAGTAAAGAACTTGATAAGATTTTTAAATGACTTTCTTATTAAGATTGCAACTCGTGACTGCATTAAGATCTTTGTAAGATCTTAATGTAAGACCATATCCCAAGTTCTAATTAAGACTTGGGTATTTCTTGATAAGATTGTATTTAGTCAGTTTTCAGTACCAAATAGTATGGGATTATTTAGAAGTGGGGAAATGTAATAATTTATGTATAATACACTTGGTTGCACACTATCTGCTTAGGCAATATTGTGGCGGAATTCCTGGGCAATGCTACAACAACGGAAATGAATAATGGCAGAATCATTTTTACTAAAATGAACTTAACCTTATACATTTTTAACAACAGAAATACATTACACCTTTCACTCAAAAAAATGAAAAATTGCACATTATATAAACCTTGTAGAAAAAAGCATGAATACAAAGTTTTAAATCAATGAACTGCACTCAGTGATGTTCATACATGTTGGGAATAGTAACTATAACATTGTGTTGACACTCTTCCTGTGGGATATATACACATTTAGAAAAATTTGCTGAGATAGGAACTGCGACAAACTTATTCACATTCTTTACATTATAGCAGAATTCGACTATTTTAGAACATGCAGATTTAGTTAATCTTGAATGTTGTGATGGTCGAATATTATCTATGATAGTTGTTTTGGTATACAGAAGCACTTTTATAACTGCTACTTTTTCACTGTCACAAAAACAGAAATGAATAATTGATCCAAATTTCAATTCTGCATGGTGCCTAAAAACACAAAATGATCCATTTCTGTAGCTTTGCTTTTTTGGGGCTACAGTGTACAGAATGGATTTGTATCGAATGCTGTCACAACATGGCAATATGACAGAATCAACTGAACCAGAGGTAAAGCTAGCAGACTTAAGAGCTGCTAAAACAGATCCGTTAAGATTTTTCTGGCTGATACGTCCCTTGACCTCTAGTGTACAGTCAGAGCTGGGTTTGCCACACAAAGAATGAATGAATGCTATCAATTCAGGGTTACTAGTTTTCTCTGCTATTTTTCTTCCTTTAACAATTAGTATTTGTCTCATCCTGGACAAGCTGTGGTAATATGTAGCGGGCTCCATGACAACTAGCACGAAGATGGCCATTCATGCTTTCATATCCAAAGCAACTGTAGGCCCAGAGTGGCCCCCAATTTTGAACACATTCGGACAAATGAATTAGAATGTGCATGTTAGCAGTACACAATTCTTCATTGTAGAGCTCAGGAACTAAGTAAAAAAACAGATTTAATTGCTATCTTGACATCCGCAATTGAAATTATATCTCCAAGTAGAATATGCATTGCTGAGACAAGTAATGATAGATGGTAAATATAATCTGATGGTAGCAGGTTACTCAAAACTGGTAAGCAATAATATAACAGCCATGCACGGTATTCAGATGCTTTCCACTGTTTACAGTCCATAAGCCAGCAGTCCAAATTAGTACATTTAATGCAGATACAGGATGTGCCCTGAAAGCCACATTCCATTGTGACCACACTTAACCACAAACTTCCTTGTTTTATTTAGAGGCATAAAGCAAAATTGTGAGGCTATTATGATTTAGTATTAAGTGTATCAAAAAGAGTAACTCTTCTTCTTTCAGATAGTATAAGTTTGGTTTCTGTGGGACATTCCTGATGGTAGTAATAGAAGTGTTTAATGAGGTCCTCCAAAGTAACTCTAAAATAGTCGGTGTAGTAACTTTGGGCAGAATTTTTTTTGCCAACGCAAACTACTATGATATTTATACCATTCTATAGCACAATAAATTCTCTATAACATATTCTAAAAAAAAAAGTTACTATCACTGAACTTAACAGCTACACTCAATCAAACCTGACCAATAGAGGTGTGAAAATTATTCATTTGCAGTAGCATCACACACACAACTATTGCATCACACACAACTATTGAATGAGATTACTTACAAAACTAGTAGCTTGGTGGGCTTTAGAAAGAAGTGTAGAGATGAGTTTTAGGAAGAAGTGTGGGAGAGAGACCTGCTGCTGTTTGTGCTCATGCAAACTTTATGGAAAGAAGCACACTCATACAGAAAGATTTAATGAAGAACTGCAAAGTTTCCTCTTGGACAACTCTGGACTTGAGAAAATATTAAATGAGCAGTGTGTGTGCCGGGCATGTGAAGCAAGTATGAAGGAGTGCATGAAGAAACGGGATAATGGTGAGGTATTTAAACCAAGATGGCAAGTTCAGATTGATTTGTGTTGTGTTCCATCTTGCACAGCCATGGCAAGCATTCACAAACATCCCTTCAGTTGGACGGATATATGTAGTTCAATTGAAAATGAAAGCATTTATAGTGATTCTCTACAGAAACCACTTTGTTCTACTCACTATCAGTTGGTGTACCGCTTTGTAAATGCTAGCAAGGTTGATACAATGGTCTGTAAAATATGTGGGAACAAGCGTAGGCACAAGTATGGTTCTTCAGCTTCTGCAAAGGAATTTGTATTGTGTCCAAATCCCTTGTTTGTAGAGTCTTTTCTACATAATACTATTGGATTAGAAACACATATAAATAATGGTGACTTGCTCTGCTTTAACTGTTATAAGTATGTTAATAGTATACTGAATTCTGAAGAATGTACACTCTCAAATGAGACAATATTAGAAGAATTGAATATGAAAGAAGTCCAATATATGAAATTAATTCTAGAATTTGTGCCATCTGATACGGAGTCCAAACTGCAGTTAGCCTTACTAAGAACTGCATTACATGTGTGTGGCATAGTCAAATCAGATCAAGCTTTTCTTTTTCCTGATGTGTACAGAACGTTCCTCGAGTTTTTACCTAGTGATATTGGAGAGCAGGTCACTACAAAGAGTAGAGTATTGACATTTTTGGGGAATGAATTTGGCCAACTACTTACCTCATTCTGTTGCAACAATAGAATTGGAACAATATTCCACCGAACTAAGGCTAATCTTCATGTTCTATTGTCCAATGCAGTAGGGAAGCGTTTTACCGAAAAAGTGAATCAACCAAATTCTAACACAAAACTTAATGAAAGTGTACAAATAGTAGTCAGACACATGCTGCATGAAAAGCCAGATCTCAGTCGGGCGCTCATATTAGATGTCAATTCATTCATAGATGAAGTCCGCACAATAGCACCTGAACTTTGGGATCATGTCACGGTTCTAACACAGTCTGTGAATGAACGTAAGGGTAGGAAAGCAGCTACTTCATGTGACACTCATGCTTCCCATTTAAAGCGAGTACGCAGAGCATACTTGCTATCTTTAATACTGTTCATCACCAATAGTGAATGTAATTTTCCTTTTCATGTACTTCTAGCTGATGCTGTTGAAGCTAGTGGAGGATCAACAGAACTGATTACCATACTGAACAGACTGGGAATAGTTGCTTCTATAGATACATTGAAGCGTGTAATCCTGTCAGTTTCTCAGGATCGTGTAAGCCAAGGTATTCAGACTCTTTTAGTTCCAGATGTATTTACAGTGGCATCAGTAGACAACGTTGACTTTTTGCAAAGTCATGCAGCTGTGTACTCAGGTAGCCAACATCGCAGTTGCCATTTCACTAGCATACAGCTGGTTCAGCCACTTCCAGTTACCTCACAGTCAATCCCCCCACAGTCAGTTCCTCATCATGATAGCTCTAGCTCTCCCTCTTCAAGACGAAGGCTCTTTGACATCAGTAATCAGTCCATTAGAGCACCCCTTTTATCTACCAATCCTACAAGGAAACAATGCACTTTGCTAGGGTGCAAACGTCCAGAACGTCATAGTCCGATATGTTCTCCACAGAGCAGCACTAGATCACCTCAGTGTAAAAAGGCTAGAGCGCGTACATTCCCTGAAAGTAATAAGATGACTGGAAGAACAGATTCAGAAGTAATGATAACACTTGAAAAGCCAGCATCAAGTAGAAACAGACGTTCCGCTATTTCTGGAGTCACTTTCACTTCTTTTCTAGAGAACTCCTCAGAGAAGCAGGTAGCAGAAAAGATAAAGAAGCTATTGTTTAACTACAATTTCCTCAAAGAAGCATGTAGTTCATCTAACAACAGAGTAGTCGATGCCAAAACCTTTTCTGGGATGTCATCGTTTAGTAGCATGCCACAAAGTCAACCTTCAAATATAGTGTACTTGCCTATTGTTGATATGCATGCGGATACTACAGAGGCAATGGTGGCTGTTGTGTCAAAGCTTTACAAAGAGTATGGGATTGGGGTGACTTCTGAACACCTAGTTGTAGTTGGTGACCAGAAAACATATGCGCATCTCCAAGAGGTAAAAAATGCTTACGGTTCTGATCTAAATTGGCTCATTCCTTTTATTGGAGACTGGCACTTACTTCACAATTTTCACTCAGTTTTGATGAAAATATACTATGAAGCCGGATTGAAGGATCTTGCACAGTGTTCCGGATTTAGAGGTGAAACCATTAAGTCTTTAAAGAACTGTACCAACTTCAACAGAACGCATGCTTTCTTTCTCCAGTCTATGGAAGCTTTTTATAGGCACTTTTTGCAAGAGTTTTCCTCTAGTTGCAAAGAAGATTACAATGACTTGCTGTCTTCTGCCTGTGCCCGTATCACTGAGTGTGACAAAAATTGTCATCAGCAAGATTCAAATGATCCATTAAAAGCTTTTCTAGATAGGTTTGACTCAGAAAATCCTGAATTTTTTGAACGCTTTTCCGAGTGGTTAGCTTTTAGAGCTTCAGCAGATTCCAATTGGAAGTTTTGGGTAAACTTTGTGTTTCGGGATGCTTTTTCGTATTTCTCTTTGTTTTATTCCATCAGAAATGGCATATGGGATCTTCGGCTCTATGCCATAAAGCAAATTGGGCCTTTGTTTGCAGCTTTTGATCGGCCTCACTACCAAAAATTAATTCCTTGTCATTTGCATGAAGTGCTTCTGATGCCACAAGAAATAGTAGCACATTTTGAGAAAGGCGCCTTTGTTTGTAATGTTTCAGGTAACTCCTTCCACTCAGTTGCCCTGGATGAGGCACATGAAATGCTAGTGAATAAAGATCTCAAAACTACAGTTGTGAGGCCTACAAAGGAATACATTGATCGGATTATTCATTACTACCCTGTAAGAGCACAAGCTCTTAAGACACTCAAACAGCAAGTACTTCTTGATGGATTAGAACACACAAAAGTTTCCATTTTTGACACATCCCCACATGCTGTTAAAGTTGAAGAGAATGTAAAAGCTATGATGACAAAATTGAAGGCTGTTAACCTGCTTACTGCAGGTACAACAAACCCTCTTCAATCATTGTCTGGTCAGGTTGCCAAATCTGAAGAAGAAAAAGATCTTCTTTTCTTTTGGGATATCGGTCAAAAACAGTTTGAGAGCAGGATAAAATATTTCCAATTGAGAGAACCATCAGCTCAAGTTCCCCAAAGAAAAGTCAAGTTGCTTACATACCTAGCCTCCAAACCCACAAAGAAAAAGATAAAGATGATTGAACGGGAGAAGAAGTTGGTTAACAAATGTGTTCGTCTGTCACTTGCTTGGAATTCCAAAGTGGATAGAGATCATCAACAAAAGGGTGGCCAGTACTTGGAATTGCCACGAGCAATCAGTGACCCCCATGGTAGACCAAATAAAGGTGCAAAGAGTTATGCTGCAAAATGGCTCGAGAAACGTTACAAAAATGTAATTACAAGCCATTTGCCCAGTGGATGGATTCCTGAAGTTGTAGTGTTGGAAGGTATGTTTTTAATTAATACTTCTCCTCTAAGCACGCATTCATCCATGATGGAGTATTCTGTGTTTCTATTTCGGCGTTTTGTTTGCCCCCATTTTATTGTGGGTAGTTCTGAAGTTCATTTAGTGTTTGACAACCCTGGAAAGCAACTAAATTTTCCAAAGTTATTGGAGAGGCAGAGAAGAGACACTGTGTGTTCACTCTCACCCGATCATCAGCACATATTTTTTACAGATTCATGTACTCCTCCTTCCAACTGGCGTGAAGTTCTTTCTTGCAGAGAATGTAAGAGAAACCTGGTTTTGTTTCTTGGAAATTTCTTTAAGCATGCCACTGGTGGCATGTTGAGAGGGCAGCAGAAGGTTGTCTTGGCAGGCTGCTTTCATGGAGATGCTGAAAATGAAGCTTGGGCAGTAACCACCACTAGCAAGGAGTCAATTATTAATCTCAAATCTGATGCTGAAGAAGCCGATACAAGGGTTTGGCTCCATGCACTAAGGAGTAGAGGTACTCGAAAGCTAGTTTGTTCTCCAGACACTGATGTCTTCCACATTGGTTTACCCCTCATTGACTCTTCAGTGCATGTGATTGTACAACTCAATACCTACACTAGTTTAGAATATAAATACCTTGATATGGATCAATTGTCTGCTGCTCTCACTGGCGATCCTGATCTAGCTGCAATTCCAGCTGAAGCTAGACCAAAATTCATGCAGTCACTCTTTGTTTGTACTGGGAGTGACTTTACCTCCTTTTTTTCAGGATTAGGCAAAGCAACATTTATGTGCTTTGCCTACCAGCACAATACATTTATCAATGCCAACAGTGAGCAATTTCCTGGATCTCTGGTCCACACTACAGCTGACACTAAGGAAAAGGGGTTTCTGGCCTTTATTAGGCTTGTTGGAACAGCCTATTACAGTAAGCACAGGACTTGCTTTCCCTTTGAGTCTCCAAGAGCCTTTCTTAACTCATTTGGATCTGGCATTGACTCCAGGATGCAACACAAAGCGTGGCTTGAATGTATTTGCAATGCTATTTGGGAACGTACTGAGTTTGAGGATGAACTGCCACCATCTGTTGAAGCACTGTGGAGGCATTGGCTCCGAACATGCTGGGTGTCTGACTATTGGAGTAAAGCTATAGAGAACTGCTGCAATGTGTTGGATGTCACATGCTTTGGATGGAAAGTAAATGATGGTTCCTTGGAAATTGATTGGGAAGATCAATCAAACATTGCCAAAGTTCGCGACAGAGTCAAACTTCTACTCCGTGGTTGCTCCTGCAAGAAGGGATGTGACACAAGAAGATGCTCTTGCCTCAAAGATGGAAAGAAGTGTGGTCCTGGTTGTAGATGCTGCAATTGTCAAAATAGTCCTGCTGTCCATGATGCTGAAACTCATGATATTGAGGAAGAAGAGGAGGAAGACAATGAAGCATCGAGGCAGACATGTCAAAATGTTATGGTCATTGATGAGGAGGATAGATATTCAACTGATCAAGAGTCAGACATGAATTCTTTAGCCACAGATGACTCAGATATTGAATCTGTATGACATTGTTTTCATAATACTACTCACCCACTATGCCTATGAGATACTCCATTATTTATTCTGATTTTTATCCTCATAAGCATTCATGCAGTGAAATCAATTGTTAATGATAATTTCACACCTCAATTGGTCGGGTTTGATTGAGTGTAGCTGTTAAGTTCAGTGATAGTAACTTTTTTTTTTAGAATATGTTATAGAGAATTTATTGTGCTATAGAATGGTATAAATATCATAGTACTTTGCGTGGGCAAAAAAAATTCTGCCCAAAGTTACTACACCGACTATTTTAGAGTTACTTTGGAGGACCTCATTAAACAGTTCTATTACTACCATCAGGAATGTCCCACAGAAACCAAACTTATACTATCTGAAAGAAGAAGAGTTACTCTTTCCAGACAGTATGAGAGTTAAGCTCTATAGTGTTCAGAATCCACTTTATACCTGGCAACAACAAAAGGATGTTTGTGGTTAAAAATGTGTACCATGGAATGTTCTTCATTTAGCACTTCCTGTATCTGCATTGAATGGACTGCTGGCTTATGGACTGTTTAAAGCTCGATATTGACCTAGGAGATCTCCTAAATTCTTGAGGTGGTTTTATGCTTTTAATTTTTTTGTCCATTACTTCTATATCTCTTCCAAGATAAAAGCGACATGAATGATTCTTTGAATCAAGGCAAAAGGACAGAAGCTTTCTTGAAATTCCTTCCAGCACAGCATGCATATAATCTACTGTCACTGCTTCAGTCAAATCAATAGCAGATGATAGAACAGATTTGCCTTTACAACCCATTACTGGTTTATGTTTATCTTCTGCCTCTTTTGCATGCTGTTCAATAGTGCTGCTGTGACGAGGTACATGTCGCTCACTAGGTAAGAATACCTGCCTATGAATGATATGAGCTCCTTTATCAAGGCAGTACAAGCAACTATGGTTTCCATTAAATTGAAGAAAATTAGTTGCACCTGCTCGAGCCGGTAAGTCAAACACAGCCATTATTAACTTTCCTTTTACAATCTTAGTCCCATTAAAATGAGATTCAATGGGAACTCCTTGCAGCTCAAGTTGTGCTATTTTGTCCAATACTTGCTTGAGAATATTTTGCATTGGTGGTTTTCCTGTGCCCTGCCATGCACCTGCCAAAATAAGGTTTTCAGCATTCATTCGAATACCAGGAGGTAAACTCGTAATTGCTAAAAGTATTGGCCAGAAGGACTGACTTGAAGACTTGAACAATTGAACTCCATCACAGCAGAGAATGAAGCCTACATTTCCAGGAATAGAAAAAAAAACTACCTTTTTCTGTTATTTTTTTATAAGCATTACCATCTTGAATATCTTGGTACACATCGTGAACACTATTCCTAGTAAATGGATACTGAATCTCTCTCCATTTTTCTATACAATGCAATAATAATTACACTCAAACCTCTCTTATCCGGACAGTCTGGGACCAAGGGGTGTCCGTAACTAAGAAATGTCCGTAACTCAGAAATACTTAATTTTTTTGGTGATGAACCGTGTATACAATTAATTATTTGATAATTGAATTAGTATTAAATTAACAAAAACACCTGTAAATACATGAATCAATTTATTTAAAATATGAAGTGATTTTAGTTTGCTTCATAGATTTCAAGCGACGTTGAGCTGCATCGTCTCTCCAACTTTTTACCAGCATAAGAGGTGCAGGTGCTTTCGATACTCCAAAGCAGTATCGAAAGCAGCACAAGCTTGCGATGGAGTAACTGCATTTGAAGAAGCTTCATCTTCTTTTTCGGACTCAGATTCTTCTCTCTCTTGCAACACATCTTCTACAATTTCTTCATCGTTCATGTCCAAATATCATTCTCTGTAGATTTTGGAACACCAAACTGTCCAGACACTGCCTCACTGACTTCCCTTTCTTAACTTCTGATATTATCTCCAGCTTTCTTTCTAGAGCTAAAACGCTACGCTTGCGTTAATTTACCGCGACCTTGCCTCCACCACCGCTTGGTAGAAGAACTAGCAGCACCACTGCCTTTCAAAGAATTTTGAGAAGAACTAGCAGCGACGACGCCGGTCAACGAGTTCTGAGAAGAACTAGCGGTAGACGCACTAACTCCCTGTTGATTTCCCTGCTCCATCTCCGTACGCAACGCTACGATCGATTCGCGCGTGGCACTTTCCCGATTTTATTCGTTTAATTTGGTAGCTTTCCGACTACACTGACGATCCGTATGCAGTCAATAATTTTAGTTTGTGTCCGGTAGACAGAGGTGTCCGTAACTTAGACGAACGGATAAGAGAGGTTAGAGTGTATTCTTAAAACATGTATAGCTTAATATAATGATTTTCAAGCCATAGTTTATAGGGGGGAACACAAAACTGATAATGCAATACCCTAACTCCTGCTCTCTCCCGATCTTCCCTTCACTTACCCACCCCTACCCTCTCATGATATTCTAACACTGCTACAGAAAGTCATCTTAGCACACTAACAAGAAATTTATCAATGATGTACTCAAAATGTTTCGATTCCAGTGACATTAGGGGATTAATACTGCCCCTTCCCGTAAGTTCTCCTGCTAGTGATAAATTTTGTATCCGCTTTTTAAAATTTATCAATACTACATCCATAATAATTTCTGTATAAATTCCCCTTGAACTTACCAGAACAGACATCTGCGACTTGATTCTCAAATGGCAACAAAGTGAAATGAGACTCACCAGCTTTTGCACATCTGTTGCCTATACATTGGCTTGCATCTTGGGGAATTTTTTCCATACAGGATAAACAAAATTTAGTGATTTCTAGGGTTTCCATGGTTGAAAAATGTTTCTTGAATGTATGTAGACTTAAAGGGTACTGGTTTGGTTTTGGAAAATGTAATTGCATTAACTGAAGTAACTGTGATGTGGGGGCTAGGGCTAGGGCTAGGGGCTAGGGCTAGGGCTAGGGCTAGGGCTAGGGGCTAGGGCTAGTGCTGGGGCTGGGCTAGGGTTAGGGAAGTTCTGGTTCCTACTTGGTCCTGGCTGAGCTGGTCCCACGCCTTCACTTGAATTGTCTTTGTGGTATCTGTAATCTCTCCCATTTCTGAGCTGAGACATCATAGTTAGCTATTTGGTTCGCGCACCAATTCTATAAGTTTAAAAGTTAAATTCTGATATCACTGGTTACCTTTTAACGTTTCGGCTAGGTATTAGCCTTCTTCAAGGTGTAGGTGATTATGAGAATGAGGTGCGCGTGGTGAGTTTATACTGACTAGTTAGGATGAATCTGATAGGTCCTAGGGCTAGGGCTAGGGTTGGGGCTGGGGCTGGGCTAGGGATAGGGATAGTGGCTATTTCGTTCCCACTGGTGGACGATCCCACGCCTGCATGGTGGCGGGGCTGTTTAGCATTCTTTCTTCTGCTGGAGGACATACTCTAGCTATCTATATTCTAGCAGTTCCAAAGTAAATAGTTAAAGTTTTAATATAATATCAAAAAACACCAACGTTTCGACAAATGAAATGTCTTTTTCAAGGTGAAATGAAATGAGGAGCGTATGGTGAGCTTATATATGATATAAAGTACCCATTGTGTGTGGTTAGGTGGAACTGCTAATTATATTCAGAGTTCTGTACCTTCCCTCTGTGTTGGGCTAGGTTTGAATTTCTTGGGTGTTGCTCTTCTGGTCCATTAGGGCTGTGTCCAGGTACATTGGATAATGTGTATCTCCTTCCATGGCTTGCATTGTCCAGTGATGTACTCCTTGTCTATTATTGCTTTATTCAGTTTCATCTACATTGAATTATGGCTTTGGTAGATTTCGTATGGTAATGGTCGTCATAGGGAATACTCGTCAGGTAATGATCATCATTTGTTTACTTGTGATGTTATTATTCATATCTGCTGTTGAGTCCATTAGGGAAGACTGTTTGCAGTGTACTGATCCAGTGTCCCTCTCTATCATCTAGCTGGTCTGCTCTGCATTTCTCCAGAATGGTGAGTTTTATGTCCCTGTTTAGGTTGTGGTTTAGCTTTAGGAAGTGCTTGTATATAGGTAGGTTAGTCTTAATTCTGCTGGCTGCTCTGTGTCCAGCCATTCTTTGTGATAGTTGTCTTTGTGTCTGTCCCACATATTGGTTTCTAGTTTTACATTTCATGCACTCTATTAAGTATACAACATTTCTGCTTGTGCAGTTGGTCTGCTTTGGTGTGGGGAAGGACTTGTAGTTATGGGATGAGGATACCCTTTGTTTTTTTGACATGATTGGACAGCATTTGCATCCAGCAATGCCACAACATGCTGACTGTCCATCAAAGTTGGGTGTAGTCGTGATGACTATCTCCTGTGTTGTCTCTGGGAGTTTGGGTTGACCTTTGACCCTGGCTCTGACCAGAGAGTTTCCCAGTGTTCTGGTTTTCTTCAGGCTCAGGCAGGGTCTTGGTACATGTCCCTCCTCTGTGGGGTTGGGTCTTATGATGCTTTTTAGCTTTTTTACATCTAGATCTGACCTATACTCAGTCACTAGGAAGGTGTCATAGGGGCACTGTTCCTTCTCTTTCTGTGTAATTATGTTGGGTCTGGTATGGTAGCTCACTTGTCTTTGTACGTCTCTGATCAAGTGTGACGGATAGTTTCTGTCTCTGAATATGTCATACATTTTCTTTTGTATTTGTGTGTACATCTGTTCGTCTGAGCATGCTCTTAGCAGTCTCGTCATTTCCCCTTTGATTAGGCTTGAGAATGTGGTCTTGGGGTGGGCTGAGGAGTACTGTAAGTACTGAAATTTGTTTGTCTTTTTGAAAAATGGCTTTACGTCCAGTTTTTGCTCCCTGTCATGTCTGTTTCCTTTGTACAGTGTGACGTCTAGGAAATCTATGCTGTCTTTTGAGTGTTCATATGTGAATTTGATAGTGTCATGACTGCTGTTGAGGTAGTTCATGAATTTCTCTAGTTCTTGTTCTGTGTCTGGCCATATGCACAGTACGTCGTCAATGTATCTTTTCCATACTATGGGTTTTATGTGGTAGTTACTGAGTAGTCTTTCTTCCAGTTCCGCCATGAATAGGTTGGCATATGCAGGGGCCATTTTTGTGCCCATTGCCGTACCTTGTACTTGGTGGTACATGGTATCTGCGAACTGGAAGAAGTTTTTGGTCAGTACTATGTTTAACATGTCTTTCATTGTTCCAGGTGGTATTTCTACCTCCTCCGAGTTTGGGTTGTTCCTGTACAGTCTGTTGAGGACTCCCTCGATTCCGTCTTTGTGTGGAATGTTGAGGTAAAGGGCTTTCACATCTATAGTCGCCAGTATGCAGTTCTGTGGGATGGTGGTGTTTTCTATCAAGTCTATTACATGGTTGGTGTCTTTAATGTACGAGTCTATTTTCTTGACATGTGGTTGTAGGTGTAAGTCAACTAGTTGTGAAATTTTCTCTGTTGGTCCTCCACAGCCACTTACTATGGGTCTCACTGCTATGGGGTTCTTGTGAATCTTTTTAAGGAAGTACAGTTGTTGTGTACGGGGCATTTGTTCCTCCTTGAAGTGCACGTAGTTGTGGGTGGTGCTGTCTATGATTCCCTTGTCATGCATTCTGCTCGTGAACTTGTTGATTGCCTTCGCTAATTGTAGCGTTGGGTCTGCATCTATTTTCTCGTATATGTTTGCGTCTTCTAAGTGTTCTTTCCCATCTGCTATATATTTATCTCTGTCCTCTATTACTATGCCTGAACCCTTGTCTGCATTTTTTATCACTATGTCTGGGTCGGCTGCTAGTTCTCTAAGAGCTTTAGTTTCTGCTCTGGTCATGTTTGGGAAGAAGCTTGTCGGTTCTAGTTCTTTTATGTCGTTTTCTATTCTCTGTAGGTATCTCTCTACATCGTCTGAGGCTCTGGGTGGTAACCAGGTGCTTTTCTGTCTGAACGGATGTATCTCCTTTGACATGCTGTTTCTGAAGTAATACTTTAGTCTGTTCGAACGTTGGAACTCTTGTACTGTGTCGTTTAGTCTTGATTTGTTGGTACGCGTGGTCGGAATGAAGGCCAGGCCCTTTGTCAGTACTTTAGATTGACACTGAGTTAGTGTCTTTGTAGATAAGTTTGTTATGTATTTGTGTTTGTCTATAGTGTCTGTCCTTACTTTTCTTAATGATCTTTTGTATCTGTCATTGTTGTTTTTGGGCTTGTATGCTGTATTTCTTGTTGTTATACTAGTTCTTGGCTTTGTTATGTATTGTCTATCCCTACTTGTATCTATATGTGTATCAGAGTTTGAATCACGAATATATTTTGAATTTGAGTTTAATGAGACTTCAACATTGGTAGTATTACAATACATTACATGGTCAGTAATAGTGTTCATGACTGCGGCTACGTCCGCCTGTCTTGTTACTGAAAACCCTGGTAGGTCCCCCCGAACAGCTGTGGTTGCTGCCCTGGCGGACCTTGCCCTCCGGGTGGCAGCAGCTGTGGTGGCTGCTGGCCCAGTGGGTAGGGTTGGAGTGGAGGTCTTGGTTGTGGCTGCGCTGGTGGCAGTCTAGTCATGAGAGTCTGGAGCATTCCAGATAGTCTAGCTACTTCCTCTGCCATAGGTGTGGCTTGTCTCTGGCTATCTCTCTGGTTCTGGGGACGCCTGGGAGGGGCATTCTCTGTGTTTCTGGAGTTGGTTTCTCTCTGTGGCCTGGGTTGGGCTTGGCCACTCCTATTGTACGGTGTGTACCTTGTAGTTCTCCTTGTCCTCTCTCCCTCTGGTCTCTGTAGGCTCTCTATTTTCTTCTTCTTCACATCTTCTAGTCTTCCCTTCAGTTTGTCTATGTTATCGTCCGTCTTCTTCAGCATCTCCATGTGTCTCTTCTTGACGTCTCTCCTCACTCCGTTTGCCTCTCTTAGCATGGTATCTCTGAGGGTGGTAGCTTCCTCTTGTAGTTTTTGTTCCACTATTTTGTAGTGGTCCTCCAAGGCTTGGACGTACTCGCTCTCGGCCGAGACTTTGGTCGAGTCGAATCTCCTCTTGACTGTGGACATGTCTCCTAGAAGGGCATTGCATGTGACGCCCACTCTTAGTCCCCTGGGGGTCTTGTCCAGTGCCTTGCATCCTCTTATGAAGGAGAGGTGGCTCTTGATTTTTGTGAGGTTCGATTTGATCTTTTTGTGGTTCTGTCTTAGCGTCAGCAGCTTTCTTTCTTCCTCCTCTTCGGTTTCTCTTAGGAGTTCATCCTCGCTCATAGGTTCTGCGTTTGTTTGGGTGGCGGATGGTAACATCTCGGGATCCGTCCTGTCTTGGGCTAGGGTTGGGGCTGGGGCTGGGCTAGGGTTAGGGGTAGTGGCTATGTCATTCCCACTGGTGGACGATCCCACACCTGCGTGATGGCGGGGCATCTTGGTGTTCTTCCTTCTGCTGGAGGACATACTTTATCTATCTAGATTAGCTAGCAGTTCCAAATTTGCAAATATTTAAAGTTTTAATTCAAAACACACCAACGTTTCGACAAATGGAATGTCTTTTTCAAGGTGAAATGAAATGAGGAGCGTATGGTGAGCTTATATATGATATAAAGTACCCATTGTGTGTGGTTAGGTGGAACTGCTAATTATATTCAGAGTTCTGTACCTTCCCTCTGTGTTGGGCTAGGTTTGAATTTCTTGGGTGTTGCTCTTCTGGTCCATTAGGGCTGTGTCCAGGTACATTGGATAATGTGTATCTCCTTCCATGGCTTGCATTGTCCAGTGATGTACTCCTTGTCTATTATTGCTTTATTCAGTTTCATCTACATTGAATTATGGCTTTGGTAGATTTCGTATGGTAATGGTCGTCATAGGGAATACTCGTCAGGTAATGATCATCATTTGTTTACTTGTGATGTTATTATTCATATCTGCTGTTGAGTCCATTAGGGAAGACTGTTTGCAGTGTACTTATCCAGTGTCCCTCTCTATCATCTAGCTGGTCTGCTCTACATTTCTCCAGAATGGTGAGTTTTATGTCTCTGTTTAGGTTGTGGTTTAGCTTTAGGAAGTGCTTGTATATAGGTAGGTTAGTCTTAGTTCTGCTGGCTGCTCTGTGTCCAGCCATTCTTTGTGATAGTTGTCTTTGTGTCTGTCCCACATATTGGTTTCTAGTCTTACATTTCATGCACTCTATTAAGTATACAACATTTCTACTTGTGCAGTTGGTCTGCTTTGGTGTGGGGAAGGACTTGTAGTTATGGGATGAGGATACCCTTTGTTTCTTTGACATGATTGGACAGCATTTGCATCCAGCAATGCCACAACATGCCGACTGTCCGTCAAAGTTGGGTGTAGTTGTAATGACTATCTCCTGTGTTGTCTGTGGGAGTTTGGGTTGACCTTTGACCTTGGCTCTGACCAGAGTGTTTCCCAGCGTTCTGGTTTTCTTCAGGCTCAGACAGGGTCTTGGTATATGTTCCTCCTCTGTGGGGTTGGGTCTTATGATGCTCTTTAGTTTTTTTACATCTAGATCTGACCTGTACTCAGTCACTAGGAAGGTGTCATAGGGGCACTGTTCCTTCTCTTTCTGTGTAATTATGTTGGGTCTGGTATGGTAGCTCACTTGTCTTTGTACGTCTCTGATCAAGTGTGACGGATAGTTTCTGTCTCTGAATATGTCATACATTTTCTTTTGTACTTGTGCGTACATCTGTTCGTCTGAGCATGCTCTTAGCAGTCTCGTCATTTCTCCTTTGATTAGGCTTGAGAATGTAGTCTTGGGGTGGGCTGAGGAGTACTGTAAGTACTGAAATTTGTTTGTCTTTTTGAAAAATGGCTTTACGTCCAGTTTTTGCTCCCTGTCATGTCTGTTTCCTTTGTACAGTGTGACGTCTAGGAAATCTATGCTGTCTTTTGAGTGTTCGTATGTGAATTTGATAGTGTCATGACTGCTGTTGAGGTAGTTCATGAATTCCTCTAGTTTTTGTTCTGTGTCTGGCCATACGCACAGTACGTCGTCAATGTATCTTTTCCATACTATGGGTTTTATGTGGTAGTTACTGAGTAGTCTTTCTTCCAGTTCCGCCATGAATAGGTTGGCATATGCAGGGGCCATTTTTGTGCCCATTGCCGTACCTTGTACTTGGTGGTACATGGTATCTGCGAACTGGAAGAAGTTTTTGGTCAGTACTATGTTTAACATGTCTTTCATTGTTCCAGGTGGTATTTCTACCTCCTCCGAGTTTGGGTTGTTCCTGTACAGTCTGTTGAGGACTCCCTCGATTCCGTCTTTGTGTGGAATGTTGAGGTAAAGGGCTTTCACATCTATAGTCGCCAGTATGCAGTTCTGTGGGATGGTGGTGTTTTCTATCAAGTCTATTACATGGTTGGTGTCTTTAATGTACGAGTCTATTTTCTTGACATGTGGTTGTAGGTGTAAGTCAACTAGTTGTGAAATTTTCTCTGTTGGTCCTCCACAGCCACTTACTATGGGTCTCACTGCTATGGGGTTCTTGTGAATCTTTTTAAGGAAGTACAGTTGTTGTGTACGGGGCATTTGTTCCTCCTTGAAGTGCACGTAGTTGTGGGTGGTGCTGTCTATGATTCCCTTGTCATGCATTCTGCTCGTGAACTTGTTGATTGCCTTCGCTAATTGTAGCGTTGGGTCTGCATCTATTTTTTATTATATGTTTGCGTCCTCTAAGTGTTCTTTCCCATCTGCTATATATTTGTCTCTGTCCTCTATTACTATGCCTGAACCCTTGTCTGCATTTTTTATCACTATGTCTGGGTCGGCTGCTAGTTCTCTAAGAGCTTTAGTTTCTGCTCTGGTCATGTTTGGGAAGAAGCTTGTCGGTTCTAGTTCTTTTATATCGTTTTCTATTCTCTGTAGGTATCTCTCTACATCGTCTGAGGCTCTGGGTGGTAACCAAGTGCTTTTCTGTCTGAACGGATGTATCTCCTGTGACATGCTGTTTCTGAAGTAATACTTTAGTCTGTTCGAACGTTGGAACTCTTGTACTGTGTCATTTAGTCTTGATTTGTTGGTACGTGTGGTCGGAATGAAGGCCAGGCCCTTTGTCAGTACTTTAGATTGACACTGAGTTAGTGTCTTTGTAGATAAGTTTGTTATGTATTTATGTTTGTCTGTAGTGTCCGTCCTTATTTTTCTTAATGATCTTTTGTATCTGTCTTTGTTGTTATTAGGCTTGTATGTTCTGTTTCTTGTTGTTATGCTAGTTCTTGGCTTTGTTATGTATTGTCTATCTCTACTTGTATCTATCTGTGTATCAGAGTTTGAATCAAGTATATACTTTGAATTTGAGTTTAATTCAACTTCAACATTTGTAGTATTGTGATACATTACACTATTAATAGGATTGTTCATGACTGCGGTGACGGCCGCCTGTCTTATTACTGAAAACCCTGGTAGGTCCCCCCGAACAGCTGTGGTTGCTGCCCTGGCGGACCTTGCCCTCTGGGTGGCAGCAGCTGTGGTGGCTGCTGGCCCAGTGGGTAGGGTTGGAGTGGAGGTCTTGGCTGCGGCTGCGCTGGTGGCAGTCTGGTCATGAGACTCTGGAGCATTCCAGATAGTCTGGCTACTTCCTCTGCCATAGGTGTGGCCTGTCTCTGGTTGTCTCTCTGGTTCTGGGGATGCCTGGGAGGGGCATTCTCTGTGTTTCTGGTACTGGTCTGTCTCTGTGGCCTGGGTTGGGCTTGGCCACTTCTACTGTAAGGTGTGTACCTTGTAGTCCTCCTTGTCCTCTCTCCCTCTGGTCTCCGCAGGCTCTCTAGTTTCTTCTTCTTCACTTCTTCCAGTCTTCCCCTCAGTTTCTCAATGTTGTCGTCCGTCTTCTTCAGCATCTCCATGTGTTTCTTCTTGACGTCACTCCTCGCTCTGTTTGCCTCTCTTAGCATGGTATCTCTGAGGGTGGTAGTTTCTTCCTGTAGTTTCTGTTCCACTATTTTGTAGTGGTCCTCCAAGGCTTGGACATATTCGCTCTCGGCCGAGACTTTGGTCGAGTCGAATCGCCTTCTGACTGTGGACATGTCTCCCAGAAGGGCATTGCATGTGACTCCCACTCTCAGTCCCTTGGGAGTCTTGTCCAGTGCCTTGCATTCTCTTATGAAAGAGAGGTGGCTCTTGATCTTTGTAAGGTTTGATTGTGCCTTTTTGTGGTTCTGTCTTAGCGTCAGCAGCTTTTTGTCTTCCTCCTCTTCAGTTTCTCTTAGGAGTTCTTCATCCTCGCTCATAGGTTCTATATTGGCTTGGGTGGCGGATGGTAGCATCTCGGGATCCGTCCTGTCTTGGGCTAGGGTTGGGGCTGGGGCTGGGCTAGGGATAGGGATAGTGGCTATTTCGTTCCCACTGGTGGACGATCCCACGCCTGCATGGTGGCGGGGCTGTTTAGCATTCTTTCTTCTGCTGGAGGACATACTCTAGCTATCTATATTCTAGCAGTTCCAAAGTAAATAGTTAAAGTTTTAATATAATATCAAAAAACACCAACGTTTCGACAAATGAAATGTCTTTTTCAAGGTGAAATGAAATGAGGAGCGTATGGTGAGCTTATATATGATATAAAGTACCCATTGTGTGTGGTTAGGTGGAACTGCTAATTATATTCAGAGTTCTGTACCTTCCCTCTGTGTTGGGCTAGGTTTGAATTTCTTGGGTGTTGCTCTTCTGGTCCATTAGGGCTGTGTCCAGGTACATTGGATAATGTGTATCTCCTTCCATGGGGCATTTGTTCTACTTCTGCTGATGCTCTGGGGGGTTGCCAGGTACTCTTTTGTCTGAATGGATGCTGTTCTTTGTGCGGATGATTTCTGAAGAAGTATTTTAATCTGTTTGACCTTTGGAAATTTAATAACGATTCTTGTAGTGTATTGTTTCTGGTTGGTAAGGTGGGGACAAATTTCAGACCTAATGATAGCACTCTTCTCTGTGTAATCGTTAGTGGTTTTGAAGACAGGTTTGTTATGTATGTGTTTGAGTCTTTTATATTGTTAATTAACTTTTGTGTTGATCTTCTGTATCTATTTCTGTGGTGTCTGCTTATTTGTTTATTGGTCCTGTGTCTTCTTCTAGGTGTTTTCATTGTATTATCATATGTGTTAATTGGACTGGGATTAGTATTGTTGTCGGGATTAATTGCATATTGATTGTTATTGTCATAATAGAGATCATTGAATTCATTGAAATTTACATTTTCTTGCATACATTGAGTATAATTATTGTTAATGCTAATAGTTTCACATATGCACACTACTGGCCTATCTAGAGAGTTCTGGGGCTCTTGGGCTGCAGCGTGACTGGCCTGTCCTATTAGCGAAAACCCTGCTGACCTCCGCGAGGCAGCATGGGGGGCTGCCCTGCGTGAGGGTTGACTGCTGGGGTATGCAGCATTGGGGGCGGCATCCCAGCAGCGCAGGCATAGTTGGGGAAGAGGGCTGGTGGTTGGGGTACCACTGCCCGTTGATTCTGCTTGAGCCAATTGGCGAATAGCTCTGTTAGCCCGTTGATGTCAGTCTGTGGTGGAGCTTGCCTTGCAGTTTGGGCTGCTTGCATCTGAGGCTGTGGTGGTGGGGGGGGTGGTGGTGGTGGGCGTGGCTGCGTCTGGTTAGCTCTAGGGCCTTGGTTGTACCTTTGGCGTGGACCGGTGTACTTGGTCCTGCCTCTGTCTGAGCGATTAGGCTGTGTACTGGGAGGCCTCTGGTACGGGTGACTAGGTCTAGTGGGGGGGAACCTATGTTTGTTCTTACGTCCTCCTTGGTCCTGCGGCTGTTCCAGGTACTGCAACTTCCTCTTCTTCCGCTCCAGCAGCTCCTCCTTCTCCTTCAGGATGTTTTCATTGGTTTTGCACAGCATTTCCAAATGTTGGTCTCTCTCCTGCCTGCTGGCTATTCGTGTAGTCTCTTCCATTTCTTTCATTACGGTTTCCAGGTCTTTCTTGAGTTGGCTTTCCAGCTTTGCGTAGTGCAGTAGTAGGGCCTGTTTATATCCGTGTTCCGCTTGGTCCTTGTAGCCCTTGAATCGTTCTCTAACGTCTGTTCTGTCAGCTAACAGGGCATTGCATCTGACGTTGACTTGTAGGCCTTTGGGAATGTTGTGCTTCTGGTCGCACTCTTTTAGAAACTCAAGGTGGCTCTGGGTCTTGTTTAGGGAACTCTTTATCCTCTTGTACTCCTGTCTGAGAACCAGGAGTGTCTTCCTTTCTCTCCTACCTGCTGGTTCATCCAGCAATAGGTCGTCCTCACTGTCTGTGGTTGTGGTACTTGTACTTGTGTCCATTGGAGTTGCTATAGTGGCGGGCACTCCAGTGCTCGTGGGACCTGCCTCCGTCACGAGGGCTAGGGTTGGGCTAGGGTTAGGGACTAGGGGACCTTGTGGGATGGCTCTGTCCATGTCCCTAGCGGCTGATCCCTCGCCTGATAAAGCAGTAGCATAGCTATTGGTCTTAGACCTAGTTAATCTATTATTAGCTGCCATCGAAATTGCGCGCAGTTCGACCTTGGCAATAAGTAGTTAGTAATAATTTATCATCAATTCCAACGTTTCGGCTGTTGGGCCTTCATCAGGGAATGATAAAATATGAGTGATTGTAGTGTTATATGAGTGAGCTGGGGTGATTCTAGCAATTTGATTGGTCATAGTTTGCGCGCAGGAAGTCCTGGAAATCCTGTTGGTGTCTTCTTTCAGTCTTCTTTGGTTTGCCGGGTGGGGCCTGAGTGCTCATGTTTTCTGACAGGACTTGGATTTCCAGGTGAATTGGGTATTCTGTGGAGCTGTGGTTTAGCTTTTCTTGGTAATGTGACCCTGTACTTCTTTGGAGAGATTGTAGCAGTGGTCATTCATCTTAGACAGCTGATATAATTATGTAACAATAACAATGGTAGTTCATTGGTGCCTAGTTCAGGCTACCTAGTGGGATGATTTATTTTTTCTGGATTAGATATTATTATCTTGGTCCTTGGGATGGCTGGACATATATTGATTTGTCTTTAGCCCTGGGGGGTAGGCTAAATCAGTATAGATGTGCCTCCGGCCTTGGGATAGGCAAGGCATGCGTTAGTAAATTGGGTGAGACCATTAACCTGGGCCTTGGGGTGGGCCCCGGTATAGATGTGTCTTAGACCTTGGGATAGGTTAAGCTCAGCTGTGTCCTAGGCCTTGGGATTGGCTAGACATTGGGTGAGCCAGCTAGGTAATTATTATCTGGTTTGGGGGTGGGGCTAGGGCTAGGGCTAGGGCTAGGGCTAGAGATGTGTGTTAGGCCTTGGGATATGCTAGATATATATACTGATCTTGGGCCTTGGGATAGGTCCAGTGCTGTGTCTTGGGCCTTGGGATAGGCTGGACATGCATACATTAATTAGGTGAGATCATTATTTTGGGCTTGGGTTTGGGTCCTATATAGATGTGTCTTAGGCCTTGGTAGGCTAGACATGTATTAATTCATTGTACGTGTGAGCTAGGTGATTAATTACCCGGTTTGGGGGTGGAGCCTATATAGATGTGTGTTGGGCCTTGGGATAGGCTACAGGTATATATATTTTATTTTATCTTGGGCCTTGGAATAGGTCCAGTGCTGTGTCTTGGGCCTTGGGATAGGTTAGACATACACCAATTGGTTAGCTTATTTTGGGCTTTGGGTCAGACCCTACATAGATGTGTCTTAGGCCTAGGGATAGGCTAGACATATATTAATTAATTAATTAGGTGGGCCAGTTAGGTAATTAATTGCCTTGGTTTGGGGGTGGGCTCAAATATAGACATGTGTTGGGCCTTGGTATAGGTCCGATATGTGTACTGTATCTTGGGACTTGGGGGTCCAGTGCTGTGTCTTAGGCCTTGGGATAGGCTAGACTCACACTGATTAGTTTGGTGTGATTATTATTCTGGGCTTGGGGTTGGGCCCTATATAGATGTGTCTTAGACCTTGGGATAGGCTAGACATGTATTGATAGATTGAGTGGGCCAGCTAGGTAGTTCATTACCTGGTAGGGGTGGGCCCGATATAGATGTGAATAGGCTAGATGTATACTGTATCTTGGGCCTTGGAATAGGTCCAGTGCTGTGTCTTAGTCCTTGGGGTAGGTAGACATACATTGATTAATTTGTGAGGTTATTATTTTGGGTTGGGGGTTGGGCCCTATATAGATGTGTCTTAGGCCTTGGGATAGGCTAGACATATATTGGTTAATTGGGCTAGCCGTCTAGGTAATTTATTATCTTGGTTTGGGGGTGAGTCCAACGTAGATGTGTGTTGCCTTGGGATAGGCTAGACATATATTGATTGGTCCAGTTACTTCTGTTACTATGGGACCATTCAAATTATATATTGGGTAGTTTGGGTCTTGGGGTAGGTTAGATAGGTTTATTGTTATTTACGTCATTGCCAGATGCAGTAGGTGATAGGTGTCTGGATTAGGTTGTAACTAGCTTGTGTTGTTCTGTCTGAGGTGTTAATGAGCTACTTGGTCAGACTCTGCAAGTTGTAAGTGTTTCAGAGTAATATACATAGCGAGTTCAAGTAGTTTTTGTAGGTTTGTAGCTGGTGTGTATCCTTCAGAGTCTGTGAGTCAGATCTTAGTGGTAGAGTCTGATAGAGTCTATTAGAGTCTAATAGGAATGTGGTAGAGTCTGGTAGTCTGCTAGGGCCTGGTAGAGTTTGGTAGAGTCTGGTAGAGTTTGATAGAGTCTGGTAGAGTCTTAATTAATTTATAATGGAATTCCAATTTGATAGTTCACACCTTTCAGTTATGTGGTGGTAGGATATGGTGTAGGGGTTATTTAAAGCTGCTGAGTAAGTGGTATATATTGAGTCGTTTGGGTCTTGGGGTAGGTGAGATGAGTCTATTATTATTTGTGCAGGGGTTATTTACAGCTGCAGTAGGTGATGAGTTAGCTTGTATTGTTCTATCTGAGGTGTTAATGAGCTGCTTGGTCAGACTCTGCAAGTTGCTGTAATATATTATTTGGTCCTGTTGGGTTAGACTCACATTTGTTAGGTCAGACTGTACTCTTGGGCTTGGGAGTAGGCCCAGTGTAGGTATATATTGGGCACTGAGATGGGTTAGATATGTGTTAGTTAGGTGGAGGATAGTCATGTTGGGCTTTTGGATAGGCCTATTAAGCTCAGGCTCTGGGATAGGTTAGATAAGCATTGTTTAGGTAAGGTCCAGATTACCTGTGTTTTGGGCCTAGGGATAGGCTAGACACACAAGTTATATGTGACCATTTATCTTGGGCTTTAGGGTGGGCCCAAGTTTAAATGTGTCATAGGCCTTGGGGTAGGACATGTGTTAATTAGGTGGGGCTGTTGTGTTGGACTTTCTGGTCGGTCCCGTATGGGTGCGTCAGGCCCTGGGATGGGCTAGACTTTACGGGCCTTGGGACTGGCCACTCTAGTGTTTTAGGTCTAGATAATATATATAGTGAGTGTTTAAGTAGTTTTTTATAAAATTGTAGGGGTTATTTAGGGCTGCCATAAGTGCTAAGTGTCCTGAATGAGGTTGTGACCGGATTTGCATTGTTCTGTCTGGGTGTTAACGAGCTGTTTGGTCAGGCTCTGCAAGTTATTCAAATCTGCTGTTTAACCCTTTTGGATATACTGTTTCAAGTGTATTAATCCAATGTTTTTCTCTGTTGTCTAGGTGCTCTTGTGTTGTCATTTCTAAAATGGTTACTTTGGTGTCTCTTACAAAATCATGGTTGGGTGAGTTAGCAAAGTGTTTGTATAGGGGTAGGTTAGTTTTAAATCTCCTCGCGGTTCTGTGTCCTGCCAATCTTCTGGTCATAGTCCTCTGCGTTTGACCTACATATTGATTTCTTTTGTTGCATTTGGTACACTCTATCAGGTATATTATGTTTTGTGAGTGGCAGTTGGTATTTGTAGGGGTTGGGAATGCCTTGCCATTGTAAGTGGATATTATTCTGTATTTTCTGGACATGGCTTTGCAGCATTTGCAGTTGGGGGTGCCACATCCTCCTGAGTTACCTGTTAGTTCTGGGGTTGTATATATAGTGATTTTATCTTTAGACTGTGGGGGGTCATTGGCATTTTTCAGTTTGGCTCTGACTAGTTTTTTACCAATTGTATTGGATCTTTTAAGGCTGAGACATGGCTTCAGTATGTGGTCTTTTTCAGTTATTGTTGGTTTGAGGGTAGACCTGATTGAGTTGATGTCCAGGTCAGGGGTATATTGGATAATTAGAAATGTGTCATATTGGCATTGTTGTTTGGTTGCCTGTTGTATTATGTTGGGTCTGTTTGTAAATGGAACAGAGTTTTCCATTTTATTGATGAGACTCTCTGGATAGCCTCTGTCCCTAAATGCCTGATGCATTTTTTTAATTACTTGTTTGTAGTCTTTTTCATTTGAGCATGCTCTGAGTAGTCTAGTTAGTTCCCCTTTGATTAAGCTGCTAAATGTCTTCTTAGGGTGGGCTGATGAGTATTCTAAGTATTGGAATTTATTTGTTTTCTTGAAGAACGGTTTGATGTCGAGTATTTTGTGTGTTTTGTATCTTTCTCCCCTGTAGAGTGTTAGGTCTAGGAAATCTATTGAGGTGTCCGAGCATTCATAGGTGAATTTGATTGTTGGGTGGGCTTCATTAAGAAAGTCTATGAATCTTTTAAGGTCCTCTGGGGGGCCTGGCCAGACACAGAATACGTCGTCAATGTAGCGTTTCCATATTAGTGGTTTGGTGGGATAGCTATTTAACAGTTTCTCTTCCAGTTCTGCCATAAATAGGTTTGCATATGCTGGTGCCATCTTTGTGCCCATGGCCGTTCCTTGTATTTGGTGATACATTTGGTCCACAAATTGGAAATAGTTTTTTGTTAAGACGATTTTCAGTAAGTCACTCATAGTGCCTGGGGGGAGTGGTACCTCCAGAGCTAGTGGGTTTTTCTTATAGAGTCTGTTGGTTACTGCTTCTATTCCTTCTTTATGTGGGATGTTCAGGTACAGTGCTTTGACGTCAATGGTGGCAAGCGTGCAGTTTGTTGGTATTTCAGTTTGTTCTAGTATTTTTATGATGTGGCCACTGTCTTTCACGTAAGAGTTGATTGTCGGTACCAGTGGTTGTAGGTGCATGTCTATGAATTGGGATATTTTTTCTGTCGGTCCTCCGCATCCACTGACTATGGGTCTGACTGCGATTGGGTTTTTGTGTATCTTTTTAAGGAAATACAGTTGTTGTGTTCTGGGCATGTTATTTTCTTTGAAGGTTAAGTAGTTTTTTGTGGTGTCGTCTATAATTCCTTTGCTGTGCATTCTGATCACATATTCATTAATGCCCTCTGCTAGGGGCAGTGTTGGGTCAGAATCTGTTTTCTCGTATATATCTTCGTCTGATAGGTGTTGGAGGCCGTCTTTTATGTAGTTTTCCCTGTCTTCCACCACTATGCCTGACCCTTTGTCCGCATTTTTTATTACTAGTGAGTCATCTGTTGCTAGTTCTCTGAGTGCTTGTAATTCTAGTTTTGTCAGATTTTGATATATGTTTTTATGTGGTAAAGTGCTAATTGATTGTGTTGTTCTTTCTAGGTATTGTTCTACTTCTGCTGATGCTCTGGGGGGTTGCCAGGTACTCTTTTGTCTGAATGGATGCTGTTCTTTGTGCGGATGATTTCTGAAGAAGTATTTTAATCTGTTTGACCTTTGGAAATTTAATAACGATTCTTGTAGTGTATTGTTTCTGGTTGGTAAGGTGGGGACAAATTTCAGACCTAATGATAGCACTCTTCTCTGTGTAATCGTTAGTGGTTTTGAAGACAGGTTTGTTATGTATGTGTTTGAGTCTTTTATATTGTTAATTAACTTTTGTGTTGATCTTCTGTATCTATTTCTGTGGTGTCTGCTTATTTGTTTATTGGTCCTGTGTCTTCTTCTAGGTGTTTTCATTGTATTATCATATGTGTTAATTGGACTGGGATTAGTATTGTTGTCGGGATTAATTGCATATTGATTGTTATTGTCATAATAGAGATCATTGAATTCATTGAAATTTACATTTTCTTGCATACATTGAGTATAATTATTGTTAATGCTAATAGTTTCACATATGCACACTACTGGCCTATCTAGAGAGTTCTGGGGCTCTTGGGCTGCAGCGTGACTGGCCTGTCCTATTAGCGAAAACCCTGCTGACCTCCGCGAGGCAGCATGGGGGGCTGCCCTGCGTGAGGGTTGACTGCTGGGGTATGCAGCATTGGGGGCGGCATCCCAGCAGCGCAGGCATAGTTGGGGAAGAGGGCTGGTGGTTGGGGTACCACTGCCCGTTGATTCTGCTTGAGCCAATTGGCGAATAGCTCTGTTAGCCCGTTGATGTCAGTCTGTGGTGGAGCTTGCCTTGCAGTTTGGGCTGCTTGCATCTGAGGCTGTGGTGGTGGGGGGGGTGGTGGTGGTGGGCGTGGCTGCGTCTGGTTAGCTCTAGGGCCTTGGTTGTACCTTTGGCGTGGACCGGTGTACTTGGTCCTGCCTCTGTCTGAGCGATTAGGCTGTGTACTGGGAGGCCTCTGGTACGGGTGACTAGGTCTAGTGGGGGGGAACCTATGTTTGTTCTTACGTCCTCCTTGGTCCTGCGGCTGTTCCAGGTACTGCAACTTCCTCTTCTTCCTCTCCAGTAGCTCCTCCTTCTCCTTCAGGATGTTGTCGTTGGTTTTGCACAGCATTTCCAAATGTTGGTCTCTCTCCTGCCTGCTGGCTATTCGTGTAGTCTCTTCCATTTCTTTTATTACGGTTTCCAGGTCTTTCTTGAGTTGACTTTCCAGCTTTGCGTAGTGCAGTAGTAGGGCCTGTTTGTATCCGTGTTCCGCTTGGTCCTTGTAGCCCTTGAATCTTTCTCTGACGTCTGTTCTGTCAGCTAGCAGGGCATTGCATCTGACGTTGACTTGTAGGCCTTTGGGAATGTTGTGCTTCTGGTCGCATTCTTTTAGAAACTCAAGGTGGCTCTGGGACTTGTTTAGGGAACTCTTTATCCTCTTGTATTCCTGTCTGAGGACGAGGAGTGTCTTCCTTTCTCTCCTTCTCTCACCCGCTGGTTCATCCAGCAATAGGTCGTCCTCACTGTCTGTGGTTGTGGTACTTGTACTTGTGTCCATTGGAGTTGCTATAGTGGCGGGCACTCCAGTGCTCATGGGACCTGCCTCCGTCACGAGGGCTAGGGTTGGGCTAGGGTTAGGGACTAGGAGACCTTGTGGGGTGGCTCTGTCCATGTCCCTAGCGGCTGATCCCTCGCCTGATAGAGCATTAGCGTAGCTAGTTGTCTGTGATCTAGTTATCCTATTGTTGTTAGCTGCCATCGAAATTGCGCGCAGTTCGACCTTGGCAATAGTAAATCAAAAGTTTTTTATCAATAATTCCAACGTTTCGGCTGTTGGGCCTTCATCAGGGAATGATAAAATATGAGTGATTGTAGTGTTATATGAGTGAGCTGGGGTGATTCTAGCAATTTGATTGGTCATAGTTTGCGCGCAGGAAGTCCTGGAAATCCTGTTGGTGTCTTCTTTCAGTCTTCTTTGGTTTGCCGGGTGGGGCCTGAGTGCTCATGTTTTCTGACAGGACTTGGATTTCCAGGTGAATTGGGTATTCTGTGGAGCTGTGGTTTAGCTTTTCTTGGTAATGTGACCCTGTACTTCTTTGGAGAGATTGTAGCAGTGGTCATTCATCTTAGACAGCTGATATAATTATGTAACAATAACAATGGTAGTTCATTGGTGCCTAGTTCAGGCTACCTAGTGGGATGATTTATTTTTCTGGATTAGATATTATTATCTTGGTCCTTGGGATGGCTGGACATATATTGATTTGTCTTTAGCCCTGGGGGTAGGCTAAATCAGTATAGATGTGCCCGGCCTTAAGGCATGCGTTAGTAAATTGGGTGAGACCATTAACCTGGGCCTTGGGGTGGGCCCCGGTATAGATGTGTCTTAGACCTTGGGATAGGTTAAGCTCAGCTGTGTCCTAGGCCTTGGGATTGGCTAGACATTGGGTGAGCCAGCTAGGTAATTATTATCTGGTTTGGGGGTGGGGCTAGGGCTAGGGCTAGGGCTAGGGCTAGAGATGTGTGTTAGGCCTTGGGATATGCTAGATATATATACTGATCTTGGGCCTTGGGATAGGTCCAGTGCTGTGTCTTGGGCCTTGGGATAGGCTGGACATGCATACATTAATTAGGTGAGATCATTATTTTGGGCTTGGGTTTGGGTCCTATATAGATGTGTCTTAGGCCTTGGTAGGCTAGACATGTATTAATTCATTGTACGTGTGAGCTAGGTAATTAATTACCCGGTTTGGGGGTGGAGCCTATATAGATGTGTGTTGGGCCTTGGGATAGGCTACAGGTATATATATTTTATTTTATCTTGGGCCTTGGAATAGGTCCAGTGTTGTGTCTTGGGCCTTGGGATAGGTTAGACATACACCAATTGGTTAGCTTATTTTGGGCTTTGGGTCAGGCCCTACATAGATGTGTCTTAGGCCTAGGGATAGGCTAGACATATATTAATTAATTAATTAGGTGGGCCAGTTAGGTAATTAATTGCCTTGGTTTGGGGGTGGGCTCAAATATAGACATGTGTTGGGCCTTGGTATAGGTTCGATATGTATACTATATCTTGGGACTTGGTCTAGTGCTGTGTCTTAGGCCATGGGATAGGCTAGACTCACGCTAATTAGTTTGGTGTGATTATTATTCTGGGCTTGGGGTTGGGCCCTATATAGATGTGTCTTAGACCTTGGGATAGGCTAGACATGTATTGATAGATTGAGTGGGCCAGCTAGGTAGTTCATTACCTGGTTTAGGGGTGGGCCCGATATAGATGTGAATAGGCTAGATGTATACTGTATCTTGGGCCTTGGAATAGGTCCAGTGCTGTGTCTTAGTCCTTGGGGTAGGTAGACATACATTGATTAATTTGTGAGATTATTATTTTGGGTTGGGGGTTGGGCCCTATATAGATGTGTCTTAGGCCTTGGGATAGGCTAGACATATATTGGTTAATTGGGCTAGCCGTCTAGGTAATTTATTATCTTGGTTTGGGGGTGAGTCCAACGTAGATGTGTGTTGCCTTGGGATAGGCTAGACATATATTGATTGGTCCAGTTACTTCTGTTACTATGGGACCATTCAAATTATATATTGGGTAGTTTGGGTCTTGGGGTAGGTTAGATAGGTTTATTGTTATTTACGTTATTGCCAGATGCAGTAGGTGATAGGTGTCTGGATTAGGTTGTAACTAGCTTGTGTTGTTCTGTCTGAGGTGTTAATGAGCTACTTGGTCAGACTCTGCAAGTTGTAAGTGTTTCAGAGTAATATACATAGCGAGTTCAAGTAGTTTTTGTAGGTTTGTAGCTGGTGTGTATCCTTCAGAGTCTGTGAGTCAGATCTTAGTGGTAGAGTCTGATAGAGTCTATTAGAGTCTAATAGGAATGTGGTAGAGTCTGGTAGTCTGCTAGGGCCTGGTAGAGTTTGGTAGAGTCTGGTAGAGTTTGATAGAGTCTGGTAGAGTCTTAATTAATTTATAATGGAATTCCAATTTGATAGTTCACACCTTTCAGTTATGTGGTGGTAGGATATGGTGTAGGGGTTATTTAAAGCTGCTGAGTAAGTGGTATATATTGAGTAGTTTGGGTCTTGGGGTAGGTGAGATGAGTCTATTATTATTTGTGCAGGGGTTATTTACAGCTGCAGTAGGTGATGAGTTAGCTTGTATTGTTCTATCTGAGGTGTTAATGAGCTGCTTGGTCAGACTCTGCAAGTTGCTGTAATATATTATTTGGTCCTGTTGGGTTAGACTCACATTTGTTAGGTCAGACTGTACTCTTGGGCTTGGGAGTAGGCCCAGTGTAGGTATATATTGGGCACTGAGATGGGTTAGATATGTGTTAGTTAGGTGGAGGATAGTCATGTTGGGCTTTTGGATAGGCCTATTAAGCTCAGGCTCTGGGATAGGTTAGATAAGCATTGTTTAGGTAAGGTCCAGATTACCTGTGTCTTGGGCCTAGGGATAGGCTAGACACACAAGTTATATGTGACCATTTATCTTGGGCTTTAGGGTGGGCCCAAGTTTAAATGTGTCATAGGCCTTGGGGTAGGACATGTGTTAATTAGGTGGGGCTGTTGTGTTGGACTTTCTGGTCGGTCCCGTATGGGTGCGTCAGGCCCTGGGATGGGCTAGACTTTACGGGCCTTGGGACTGGCCACTCTAGTGTTTTAGGTCTAGATAATATATATAGTGAGTGTTTAAGTAGTTTTTTATAAAATTGTAGGGGTTATTTAGGGCTGCTATAAGTGCTAAGTGTCCTGAATGAGGTTGTGACCGGATTTGCATTGTTCTGTCTGGGTGTTAACGAGCTGTTTGGTCAGGCTCTGCAAGTTATTCAAATCTGCTGTTTAACCCTTTTGGATATACTGTTTCAAGTGTATTAATCCAATGTTTTTCTCTGTTGTCTAGGTGCTCTTGTGTTGTCATTTCTAAAATGGTTACTTTGGTGTCTCTTACAAAATCATGGTTGGGTGAGTTAGCAAAGTGTTTGTATAGGGGTAGGTTAGTTTTAAATCTCCTCGCGGTTCTGTGTCCTGCCAATCTTCTGGTCATAGTCCTCTGCGTTTGACCTACATATTGATTTCTTTTGTTGCATTTGGTACACTCTATCAGGTATATTATGTTTTGTGAGTGGCAGTTGGTATTTGTAGGGGTTGGGAATGCCTTGCCATTGTAAGTGGATATTATTCTGTATTTTCTGGACATGGCTTTGCAGCATTTGCAGTTGGGGGTGCCACATCCTCCTGAGTTACCTGTTAGTTCTGGGGTTGTATATATAGTGATTTTATCTTTAGACTGTGGGGGGTCATTGGCATTTTTCAGTTTGGCTCTGACTAGTTTTTTACCAATTGTATTGGATCTTTTAAGGCTGAGACATGGCTTCAGTATGTGGTCTTTTTCAGTTATTGTTGGTTTGAGGGTAGACCTGATTGAGTTGATGTCCAGGTCAGGGGTATATTGGATAATTAGAAATGTGTCATATTGGCATTGTTGTTTGGTTGCCTGTTGTATTATGTTGGGTCTGTTTGTAAATGGAACAGAGTTTTCCATTTTATTGATGAGACTCTCTGGATAGCCTCTGTCCCTAAATGCCTGATGCATTTTTTTAATTACTTGTTTGTAGTCTTTTTCATTTGAGCATGCTCTGAGTAGTCTAGTTAGTTCCCCTTTGATTAAGCTGCTAAATGTCTTCTTAGGGTGGGCTGATGAGTATTCTAAGTATTGGAATTTATTTGTTTTCTTGAAGAACGGTTTGATGTCGAGTATTTTGTGTGTTTTGTATCTTTCTCCCCTGTAGAGTGTTAGGTCTAGGAAATCTATTGAGGTGTCCGAGCATTCATAGGTGAATTTGATTGTTGGGTGGGCTTCATTAAGAAAGTCTATGAATCTTTTAAGGTCCTCTGGGGGGCCTGGCCAGACACAGAATACGTCGTCAATGTAGCGTTTCCATATTAGTGGTTTGGTGGGATAGCTATTTAACAGTTTCTCTTCCAGTTCTGCCATAAATAGGTTTGCATATGCTGGTGCCATCTTTGTGCCCATGGCCGTTCCTTGTATTTGGTGATACATTTGGTCCACAAATTGGAAATAGTTTTTTGTTAAGACTATTTTCAGTAAGTCACTCATAGTGCCTGGGGGGAGTGGTACCTCCAGAGCTAGTGGGTTTTTCTTATAGAGTCTGTTGGTTACTGCTTCTATTCCTTCTTTATGTGGGATGTTTAGGTACAGTGCTTTGACGTCAATGGTGGCAAGCGTGCAGTTTGTTGGTATTTCAGTTTGTTCTAGTATTTTTATGATGTGGCCACTGTCTTTCACGTAAGAGTTGATTGTCGGTACCAGTGGTTGTAGGTGCATGTCTATGAATTGGGATATTTTTTCTGTCGGTCCTCCGCATCCACTGACTATGGGTCTGACTGCGATTGGGTTTTTGTGTATCTTTTTTAGGAAATACAGTTGTTGTGTTCTGGGCATGTTATTTTCTTTGAAGGTTAAGTAGTTTTTTGTGGTGTCGTCTATAATTCCTTTGCTGTGCATTCTGGTCACATATTCATTAATGCCCTCTGCTAGGGGCAGTGTTGGGTCAGAATCTGTTTTCTCGTATATATCTTCGTCTGATAGGTGTTGGAGGCCGTCTTTTATGTAGTTTTCCCTGTCTTCCACCACTATGCCTGACCCTTTGTCCGCATTTTTTATTACTAGTGAGTCATCTGTTGCTAGTTCTCTGAGTGCTTGTAATTCTAGTTTTGTCAGATTTTGATATATGTTTTTATGTGGTAAAGTGCTAATTGATTGTGTTGTTCTTTCTAGGTATTGTTCTACTTCTGCTGATGCTCTGGGGGGTTGCCAGGTACTCTTTTGTCTGAATGGATGCTGTTCTTTGTGCGGATGATTTCTGAAGAAGTATTTTAATCTGTTTGACCTTTGGAAATTTAATAACGATTCTTGTAGTGTATTGTTTCTGGTTGGTAAGGTGGGGACAAATTTCAGACCTAATGATAGCACTCTTCTCTGTGTAATCGTTAGTGGTTTTGAAGACAGGTTTGTTATGTATGTGTTTGAGTCTTTTATATTGTTAATTAACTTTTGTGTTGATCTTCTGTATCTATTTCTGTGGTGTCTGCTTATTTGTTTATTGGTCCTGTGTCTTCTTCTAGGTGTTTTCATTGTATTATCATATGTGTTAATTGGACTGGGATTAGTATTGTTGTCGGGATTAATTGCATATTGATTGTTATTGTCATAATAGAGATCATTGAATTCATTGAAATTTACATTTTCTTGCATACATTGAGTATAATTATTGTTAATGCTAATAGTTTCACATATGCACACTACTGGCCTATCTAGAGAGTTCTGGGGCTCTTGGGCTGCAGCGTGACTGGCCTGTCCTATTAGCGAAAACCCTGCTGACCTCCGCGAGGCAGCATGGGGGGCTGCCCTGCGTGAGGGTTGACTGCTGGGGTATGCAGCATTGGGGGCGGCATCCCAGCAGCGCAGGCATAGTTGGGGAAGAGGGCTGGTGGTTGGGGTACCACTGCCCGTTGATTCTGCTTGAGCCAATTGGCGAATAGCTCTGTTAGCCCGTTGATGTCAGTCTGTGGTGGAGCTTGCCTTGCAGTTTGGGCTGCTTGCATCTGAGGCTGTGGTGGTGGGGGGGGTGGTGGTGGTGGGCGTGGCTGCGTCTGGTTAGCTCTAGGGCCTTGGTTGTACCTTTGGCGTGGACCGGTGTACTTGGTCCTGCCTCTGTCTGAGCGATTAGGCTGTGTACTGGGAGGCCTCTGGTACGGGTGACTAGGTCTAGTGGGGGGGAACCTATGTTTGTTCTTACGTCCTCCTTGGTCCTGCGGCTGTTCCAGGTACTGCAACTTCCTCTTCTTCCGCTCCAGCAGCTCCTCCTTCTCCTTCAGGATGTTTTCATTGGTTTTGCACAGCATTTCCAAATGTTGGTCTCTCTCCTGCCTGCTGGCTATTCGTGTAGTCTCTTCCATTTCTTTCATTACGGTTTCCAGGTCTTTCTTGAGTTGGCTTTCCAGCTTTGCGTAGTGCAGTAGTAGGGCCTGTTTATATCCGTGTTCCGCTTGGTCCTTGTAGCCCTTGAATCGTTCTCTAACGTCTGTTCTGTCAGCTAACAGGGCATTGCATCTGACGTTGACTTGTAGGCCTTTGGGAATGTTGTGCTTCTGGTCGCACTCTTTTAGAAACTCAAGGTGGCTCTGGGTCTTGTTTAGGGAACTCTTTATCCTCTTGTACTCCTGTCTGAGAACCAGGAGTGTCTTCCTTTCTCTCCTACCTGCTGGTTCATCCAGCAATAGGTCGTCCTCACTGTCTGTGGTTGTGGTACTTGTACTTGTGTCCATTGGAGTTGCTATAGTGGCGGGCACTCCAGTGCTCGTGGGACCTGCCTCCGTCACGAGGGCTAGGGTTGGGCTAGGGTTAGGGACTAGGGGACCTTGTGGGATGGCTCTGTCCATGTCCCTAGCGGCTGATCCCTCGCCTGATAAAGCAGTAGCATAGCTATTGGTCTTAGACCTAGTTAATCTATTATTAGCTGCCATCGAAATTGCGCGCAGTTCGACCTTGGCAATAAGTAGTTAGTAATAATTTATCATCAATTCCAACGTTTCGGCTGTTGGGCCTTCATCAGGGAATGATAAAATATGAGTGATTGTAGTGTTATATGAGTGAGCTGGGGTGATTCTAGCAATTTGATTGGTCATAGTTTGCGCGCAGGAAGTCCTGGAAATCCTGTTGGTGTCTTCTTTCAGTCTTCTTTGGTTTGCCGGGTGGGGCCTGAGTGCTCATGTTTTCTGACAGGACTTGGATTTCCAGGTGAATTGGGTATTCTGTGGAGCTGTGGTTTAGCTTTTCTTGGTAATGTGACCCTGTACTTCTTTGGAGAGATTGTAGCAGTGGTCATTCATCTTAGACAGCTGATATAATTATGTAACAATAACAATGGTAGTTCATTGGTGCCTAGTTCAGGCTACCTAGTGGGATGATTTATTTTTTCTGGATTAGATATTATTATCTTGGTCCTTGGGATGGCTGGACATATATTGATTTGTCTTTAGCCCTGGGGGGTAGGCTAAATCAGTATAGATGTGCCTCCGGCCTTGGGATAGGCAAGGCATGCGTTAGTAAATTGGGTGAGACCATTAACCTGGGCCTTGGGGTGGGCCCCGGTATAGATGTGTCTTAGACCTTGGGATAGGTTAAGCTCAGCTGTGTCCTAGGCCTTGGGATTGGCTAGACATTGGGTGAGCCAGCTAGGTAATTATTATCTGGTTTGGGGGTGGGGCTAGGGCTAGGGCTAGGGCTAGGGCTAGAGATGTGTGTTAGGCCTTGGGATATGCTAGATATATATACTGATCTTGGGCCTTGGGATAGGTCCAGTGCTGTGTCTTGGGCCTTGGGATAGGCTGGACATGCATACATTAATTAGGTGAGATCATTATTTTGGGCTTGGGTTTGGGTCCTATATAGATGTGTCTTAGGCCTTGGTAGGCTAGACATGTATTAATTCATTGTACGTGTGAGCTAGGTAATTAATTACCCGGTTTGGGGGTGGAGCCTATATAGATGTGTGTTGGGCCTTGGGATAGGCTACAGGTATATATATTTTATTTTATCTTGGGCCTTGGAATAGGTCCAGTGCTGTGTCTTGGGATAGGTTAGACATACACCAATTGGTTAGCTTATTTTGGGCTTTGGGTCAGACCCTACATAGATGTGTCTTAGGCCTAGGGATAGGCTAGACATATATTAATTAATTAATTAGGTGGGCCAGTTAGGTAATTAATTGCCTTGGTTTGGGGGTGGGCTCAAATATAGACATGTGTTGGGCCTTGGTATAGGTCCGATATGTATACTGTATCTTGGGACTTGGTCTAGTGCTGTGTCTTAGGCCTTGGGATAGGCTAGACTCACACTAATTAGTTTGGTGTGATTATTATTCTGGGCTTGGGGTTGGGCCCTATATAGATGTGTCTTAGACCTTGGGATAGGCTAGACATGTATTGATAGATTGAGTGGGCCAGCTAGGTAGTTCATTACCTGGTAGGGGTGGGCCCGATATAGATGTGAATAGGCTAGATGTATACTGTATCTTGGGCCTTGGAATAGGTCCAGTGCTGTGTCTTAGTCCTTGGGGTAGGTAGACATACATTGATTAATTTGTGAGGTTATTATTTTGGGTTGGGGGTTGGGCCCTATATAGATGTGTCTTAGGCCTTGGGATAGGCTAGACATATATTGGTTAATTGGGCTAGCCGTCTAGGTAATTTATTATCTTGGTTTGGGGGTGAGTCCAACGTAGATGTGTGTTGCCTTGGGATAGGCTAGACATATATTGATTGGTCCAGTTACTTCTGTTACTATGGGACCATTCAAATTATATATTGGGTAGTTTGGGTCTTGGGGTAGGTTAGATAGGTTTATTGTTATTTACGTCATTGCCAGATGCAGTAGGTGATAGGTGTCTGGATTAGGTTGTAACTAGCTTGTGTTGTTCTGTCTGAGGTGTTAATGAGCTACTTGGTCAGACTCTGCAAGTTGTAAGTGTTTCAGAGTAATATACATAGCGAGTTCAAGTAGTTTTTGTAGGTTTGTAGCTGGTGTGTATCCTTCAGAGTCTGTGAGTCAGATCTTAGTGGTAGAGTCTGATAGAGTCTATTAGAGTCTAATAGGAATGTGGTAGAGTCTGGTAGTCTGCTAGGGCCTGGTAGAGTTTGGTAGAGTCTGGTAGAGTTTGATAGAGTCTGGTAGAGTCTTAATTAATTTATAATGGAATTCCAATTTGATAGTTCACACCTTTCAGTTATGTGATGGTAGGATATGGTGTAGGGGTTATTTAAAGCTGCTGAGTAAGTGGTATATATTGAGTAGTTTGGGTCTTGGGGTAGGTGAGATGAGTCTATTATTATTTGTGCAGGGGTTATTTACAGCTGCAGTAGGTGATGAGTTAGCTTGTATTGTTCTATCTGAGGTGTTAATGAGCTGCTTGGTCAGACTCTGCAAGTTGCTGTAATATATTATTTGGTCCTGTTGGGTTAGACTCACATTTGTTAGGTCAGACTGTACTCTTGGGCTTGGGAGTAGGCCCAGTGTAGGTATATATTGGGCACTGAGATGGGTTAGATATGTGTTAGTTAGGTGGAGGATAGTCATGTTTGGCTTTTGGATAGGCCTATTAAGCTCAGGCTCTGGGATAGGTTAGATAAGCATTGTTTAGGTAAGGTCCAGATTACCTGTGTCTTGGGCCTAGGGATAGGCTAGACGCACAAGTTATATGTGACCATTTATCTTGGGCTTTAGGGTGGGCCCAAGTTTGAATGTGTCATAGGCCTTGGGGTAGGACATGTGTTGATTAGGTGGGGCTGTTGTGTTGGACTTTCTGGTAGGTCCCGTATGGGTGCGTCAGGCCCTGGGATGGGCTAGACTTTACGGGCCTTGGGACTGGCCACTCTAGTGTTTTAGGTCTAGGTAATATATATAGTGAGTGTTTAAGTAGTTTTTTATAAAATTGTAGGGGTTATTTAGGGCTGCTATAAGTGATAAGTGTCCTGAATGAGGTTGTGACCGGATTTGCATTGTTCTGTCTGGGTGTTAACGAGCTGTTTGGTCAGGCTCTGCAAGTTATTCAAATCTGCTGTTTAATCCTTTTGGATATACTGTTTCAAGTGTATTAATCCAATGTTTTTCTCTGTTGTCTAGGTGCTCTTGTGTTGTCATTTCTAAAATGGTTACTTTGGTGTCTCTTACGAAATCATGGTTGGGTGAGTTAGCAAAGTGTTTGTATAGGGGTAGGTTAGTTTTAAATCTCCTCGCGGTTCTGTGTCCTGCCAATCTTCTGGTCATAGTCCTCTGCGTTTGACCTACATATTGATTTCTTTTGTTGCATTTGGTACACTCTATCAGGTATATTATGTTTTGTGAGTGGCAGTTGGTATTTGTAGGGGTTGGGAATGCCTTGCCATTGTAAGTGGATATTATTCTGTATTTTCTGGACATGGCTTTGCAGCATTTGCAGTTGGGGGTGCCACATCCTCCTGAGTTACCTGTTAGTTCTGGGGTTGTATATATAGTGATTTTCGCTAGGGCTAGGGGGGTTAGGCTAGGGCTAGGCTAGGCAGGGCTAGGGATAGGCGAGGGGCTAGGGGGGGGGGGCGGCTAGGCTAGGGATGGGCTAGGGCTAGGGCTAGGGCTGGGCTATAGGGCTTAGGGCTAGTAGGTAGGGCAGGGCTAGGGCTTAGGGCTAGGGCTAGGGCATAGGGATCAGGGCTAGGGCTAGGGCTAGGGCTAGGGCTAGGGCTACGGGCTAGGGCTCGGGCTAGGGCTATGGCTAGGCTAGGGTAGGGCTCTAGGGCTAGGGCTAGGGCTAGGGCTAGGGTTAGGGCTAGGGGGCTAGGGGCTAAGGGCTAGGGTCGGGGCTAGGGCTAGGGCTAGGGCTAGGGCTAGGGATAGGGCTAGGGCTAGGGCTAGGGCTAGGGCTAGGGCTAGGGCTAGGGCTAGGGCTAGGGCTAGGGCTAGGGCTAGGGCTAGGGCTAGGGCTAGGGCTAGGGCTAGGGCTAGGGCTAGGGCTAGGGCTAGGGCTAGGGCTAGGCTAGGGTTAGGGTTAGGGTTAGGGGTAGGGTTAGGGTTAGGGTTAGGGTTAGGGGTAGGGTTAGGGTTAGGGTTAGGGATAGGGTTAGGGACTAGGAAGAAAGAAGTGATAAGGGTTGGGTAAATGGTCAGCACCGGTTCAAAGTCTTGGTCGTTAGGGTGTGTTAGATGGGTGAGGGAGTGGTCTGGGGTGTGAAGTGGGAGTGGTTTCCTTATGTGTACAGTCTGTATAGTAGAGTAGTTGCTTATGAGCATGTGTGTGTGGTCCGTATAGGGAGTGAGCATAGGTGTGAATTGGGTGTATATACACTGTATTTACTGTGTGGGCTTGTAGACTTAACTGGGCTTATGTAAATGGCCTAAATTTAGAGCGAGCAAAGGTGTGAAATGTAGAATGGGTGTGTCCTAATTATGTTTACTATATATGTGAGTGTGTGAACTAAACTGAGCGTACGTACGATGTCTAAATTTAAACTGAGCGTAGGGTAATTAGGTGGGTGTAATTTAACTTGCTGCGTAGCAGTCTGGAGGTGGTTTCTGGACGGGTAGGGTGGGAGTGGTCTCTGGCCGAGTCTGGTGGGAGTGGCTTCTGGCTGGGTGGGGCGGGGTGGTTTCTGGCGGGGTAGGGTGGGAGTGGCTTCTGGCGTAGTGGGGTGGGAGTGGTTTCTGGCGGAGTAGGGTTGTGGTGGCTTCTAACGGAGTAGGGTGGGAGTGGCTTCTAGCGGAGTAGGGTGGGAGTGGCTTCTGGCTGAGTTGGGTGGGAGTGGCTTTTGGTGGAGTAGGGTGGGAGTGGCTTCTGGCGGAGTGGGAGTGGCTTCTGGTGGTGTTGGGTGGGATTGACTTCTGTGGGAGTGGCGTCAGGGTCTTGCTGTGGAGTAGTTCCGGAGGCGTGGCTGGAGTAGGTGGGCGTTGATGTGGTCGCAGGCGCAAATAGTAACAATATTCAAATAGACTTTTTTTCAAAATTTTTTTATTCCAACAGTTTCGGCTAGGGGTGCCTTCATCAGGGAACGATGAGAGACATGGAAGTGGTGTTAATTATATGTGAGTGACTAGGTAAAAGAGTGCAGTGGTTGAGGTGGTGTGTATGAATATCATTAAGTCTGAGTGAAGTTTTAATTAGTTCTGGTACATAAGTGAGTGTTAGGGGTGGTACAGAGGTGTGAGTGTGGT
>WLWD01002989.1_pt1:32500-78314 | contig 78314 bp, 60 predicted proteins | sample 6712731 | NCBI WGS metagenome assembly WLWD01 (sample SAMN12718690, study PRJNA576275) | sponge metagenome | isolation source: marine sponge | host: Mycale hentscheli | place: New Zealand: South Island, Marlborough, Capsize Point | collected 2014-11-01 | reverse complement strand
TGCTATGCATACTCAGGGTTTGATACAGGATTTTTTGCTAGGGGGGGGAAAGTCAAATAGCGACCTTATAGTTGTATTTTTTTTGTCCTTGCAATACTAGTAAGGTAAGGAAATTAAACTTATTTTATTATATTTATGTATTGATCAATTGATTACCTCTAATAAACAGCTTTGTTCATTTTGAAAGCTGAATAGCTCTGACATTAATTAAGCCAGACTCCTAATAGGTTATCCTTCTAGTTTGAATGGAGTAGGTGTATCATTTTATGGATCACCAGTTCCAGTTTGAAAGTTGCTTTTAGCACTGGTCATTGTGAAGCAGCTGCCTGGTTGGTAAGGGTATATTTGTTGCTTTGGCAGACTGTAGAAGTTGCTGAGTAGTAGCTAATGGATATCAGAAAGTATTTTAGGAAAAAGAGACCTTGTGGCTCCAAAGGAAGTGAATCCGAACCAAAAAAAAGCAAATGTGATAGCTATGAATTGGTGGAACACAAGGAACAGATTCGAGCAGTGCAGCAGAGAGAGAGTGAGGAGGCGAGGGAAGAAGAGAGAAGAGGTGAGGAAAGAAGTGCAGCAGAGGGAAGAAGGGCAGCAGAGGGAAGAAGGGCAGCAGAGGGAAGAAGGGCAGCAGAGGAAAGAAGTGCAGCAGAGGGAAGAAGTACAGCAGAGGGAAGAAGTGCAGCAGAGGGAAGAAGGGCCGCAGAGGGAAGAAGGGCAGCAGAGGGAAGAAGTGCAGCAGAGGGAAGAAGTGCAGCAGAGGGAAGAAGTACAGCATAGGGAAGAAGTACAGCAGAGGGAAGAAGTGCAGCAGAGGAAAGAAGTACAGCAGATGGAAGAAGTACAGCAGAGGGAAGAAGTGCAGCAGAGGGAAGAAGTGCAGCAGAGGAAAGAAGTGCAGCAGAGGGAAGAAGTGCAGCAGAGGGAAGAAGTGCAGCAGAGGGAAGAAGGGCCGCAGAGGGAAGAAGGGCAGCAGAGGGAAGAAGTGCAGCAGAGGGAAGAAGTGCAGCAGAGGGAAGAAGTACAGCAGAGGGAAGAAGTACAGCAGAGGGAAGAAGTGCAGCAGAGGGAAGAAGTACAGCAGAGGGAAGAAGTACAGCAGAGGGAAGAAGTGCAGCAGAGGGAAGAAGTGCAGCAGAGGGAAGAAGTGCAGCAGAGGGAAGGAGTGCAGCAGAGGGAAGAAATGCAGCAGAGGGTAGGAGTGCAGCAGAGGGAAGGAGTGCAGCAGAGGGAAGGAGTGCAGCAGAGGGAAGAAGTGCAGCAGAGGGAAGGAGTGCAGCAGAGGGAAGAAGTGCAGCAGAGGGTAGGAGTGCAGCAGAGGGAAGAAGTGCAGCAGAGGGAAGGAGTGCAGCAGAGGGAAGAAGTGCAGTAGAGGGAAGAAGTGCAGCAGAGGGACGTAATATAACGATGAACATTGGCGGAGGCAATCCCAAACTAAGCTCCAACCTAAAGCATTCAAAGGCTAGCCTGAAGAAATTGTACAAATCTAGGCTTACCTACAAGAAAAGTTGGGAGGAAAAGTATTTTTTGTATGTTTTAATAAGTATAGGTGAAAATCATAGGGGGGGGAAACTCTGCTCAGGGGGGGGGGGGAAATCCCAGGGTTCCCCCCCCCCTCTGTATCAAACCCTGCATATTCATAAGCAATAAAATTACTGTCCCTTCCATTACTATGAAACATAGTAAAGAGATTTTTAGTGTTCTTGTTAGAGGAACAACATTCTACCTAAACTTTACAGGGGGTGGGGGGCACTGTGACTCTAAAAAAATACTACCATAAAATCATAACTCAGAGACAAAGCAACTATGATACCAAAACCAAAGCTATAAGTTTGTTAAATGTTTGCTATTGAGAACAATTATTTACTAACCATTAATTACTAACCACTACAAAGGTAGAGCAGTGTAAGCTATGCATCTGAATATTGTTATAGATGGCGAACCATGCTACAATATGAATAAGTCTAGCCACCGACCAGCACCAGCAATTACAACGCAAACAGTGCGCTATATCCAAGCTGGACTTAAGCCACACCCATCTTATGTACGCAATACGTTTAATGTTCACCCTGACTTTGGAGGAATAGAATGAATTGGGGTATGGGCAATAGTCCAGACACTCATATTTCTGGAGCTGACACATACTCAAGACTATACGAAAGAATAAAGACTTAGTCTTGAGTAGCCAGACCCCTTACCTAACCACTTTGTACCAGTTAAATACCATTAGCTACGATGAATTAAATACTAGATCGTAACTTCAACTTCCCCCTGAATTCTGAAGGGTAAGAACTGGTACTGTATACTATTACCACCAGACCCCTTCCCTGCTTAGCGGTTAGGTAAGGGGTCTGGCTATGCGAGACTAATGCAGACCGTGGTGACATAGTATAAATATAAATGTATAAGAAGATCGTTTAACGGGTTTTCCTTGGGTGAATAATTTAATCAGTGGTTAGGTAAAGGGTCTGCATTTGCCAGCCGATTAATGGCCGATTAATTTGTGCCATTTTTGTAATAGCACAAAAGTCATGCATAAATGCATAACAGTTTATCCCAATTCCAACATCCCCTAAACAAACTTGCCTTCACTTGCTCACTTGTGGCACCTATCTCAGCAGCAATCTCGGCAATCTTCTCTGTTTGAGAAGTTGAGGTGACCCCATTCTAATAGTGTGGTGTTCGTAAGGTGCTCCTCTGGCTCTCACTGAAGTGAAAAGCTTGTTGAGCTTCTGGTATGGAAGGAATCGCCACGGCCATGAGCAGGTTCGGTTGAACGTAGTTAAGCCCTTCACGAGGTACTCACGAAGCCTTCAATTGACGCGTTCTGGCGGTATTTGAGAACCTTGTACTACAGTGTTATGACCACATTATTTTGTACGCATCGGGTGCCCCACCATGCTCTCTGTACAAAGTTAGTGTTCAAGCGCTCTGAGCTCCACCTATTGCCCTGCCCACTACGGTGCTTCGAATACTCTGACATTTTACATCAGAAACGGAACATAAGAGACAAATCTTCTCGCTACACAGTAAGAAGTACACTAATCTGAGCTTCCCGCTTGGAAATTTTTTGGTTATGTTGTCAAATCCTCTGAAATTAGCCATCATACATAAAACAATTAAAACTTGGCCACCTTTTCTGTATAATTCTTGTAGATCAAACTTCAATTACTTAATAGCATCTGAACAATTCTGCAGTGATATTTCTCATCTAGACTTTGTTTTCAAATGATTTATAAAGAATGAGTTAGTGACAAGTGTTGTCAAAATGTCTTTAGAATCATGTGAAACTATCCAGGGGTGGATAAAGCATTTCGAGTAATTAATAAGTTATTAGTGTTGTCAAATTAGAGACTATCATTGTCAAATTATTTATTAAAATGGTGATTTTATGTCAAACCAATCACATCATAGATTTTTCTAATTTTTAGTAGTATATTTACAATGTGAATGTCCAGAATATTTGGTGTGAATTACAAGTCTAATATAATGATTTTAAATTCATGAAAATAAATAATTGGGAGTTGTCATAATGTAACTTCCTCCTTAAACTATGTTTACCTGTCTGTACAAAACACTCCTATCTGCTAATTATTATGTATAGCTAAATGAATTAGTCCTAAATCTTGTACCACTTTTTAATCTTCGCCTTTTTTTATAAGAAATGCTTTGAAACAGATATGTGAAATTAGATAGTGAATCTGTTTATCAAATTTTTAATACAAAAATGTATGTACACTTTTTCATTTCACTTACATTACATACTTAACACATGTGCTTAGTTTGCCATAACAACTCGCTCACAAAAAACACTGAAATTACCCATTATAGTGACAGTATGAATATCTTTTCTAAATTATATAACTAAAACTTTAATGATTCTATATATTTTTGTAGGCAAAGAATCTGTGCCTTTATGTTTCTAAGAGTCATGAGTCTGGCACTCAACACTTGCAAAGAGTAGTAGTTGATTCCAAAGAAAAGAAAAGGATTCTGCAAATGTGTCATGGTGGTGTGGATGGTATGCATCTTGGGAGAGATAAAACATACAGTAAAGTAAGTTGCATTTGTGATTGGATAGATGCTCTGGGAAAGCATACATGCAAGGAGGTGCATCAGTTTCTGCTAAGTACATTCCTCATTTGCCATGCTTGCAGCTGATTCAACTCAAATCGACAGAGTGTATATATATATATATATATATATATTATATATATAATACTTATAGCACGAGTCAGAGTACAATATGGGAAAATATTTTACGAGCACGCAAAATATTTTCACGAGCCAAAGGCGAGTGAAAATGTGGCGTGAGAGTAAAATATCATTCCCATATTGTACGACGAGTGTGATAAGTGATTTATTGCTTCTTTGAAAATTTTCTCAACCGGTTACAATACAATTTTCATTGATTTTACTCGCTACGCGCGCGCTACAAGTAGCGTACAATATAAACCGTACAATATGGGAGAATACAGAACGCTCGCGTGATGCGGAAATATTCAAGTAAAAATATCAAAGCTGCAATAAATATATATATATATATATATACATATTTGTACAATGGTACATTCAAACCATCCAATCAGATTGCTCAATTCGCAGTGAATATATTTCATACCCACCTCTTTGGAGGTGAATATGTAAACTGTCCAATAAAAAATTGTTTTAGTGCATTTTGTATTGCCTAGAGCCATAGTACAAGTCTATCGCACCCCTCCTTTCGGTCAGTAATGGATTTGCACTATTTTCGAGCCTTTGGTCTATGATTGTGTAAACCCTAACTTGACCTCCATGTCATGGTGTCTCCTATACGTATGTAATGGGGATAGAGGGGAGTAATAGATAAGGACCATGTAATAGTATACTTCAGGGAAACTGAATTTTCACTACAATGCAATGTTGGAATCACCCCTAGCTTTTATTTGTAGATTGCAGAAGAATTTTACTGGAAGGGGATGCATGATGATGTCAAGGAGTTATGTAAGCATTGTGATAAGTGTCAACATACTAATAATGTTGTGGGTCTGCCCAGGAAGGAGAAAGACAGAGATGAGAAGACGAAGGGAGATAAAGAGAAGAAAACAGAGAAGCACAGAGATGTGGGTGGAGCCTAGCCCTACCCACATGAACTCAGAACTTGTTTATGTTATGTTATTTTGTTCATGTAATTGTATCAGCCTTTCTTTAATTGTATCAGCCTTTCATTTAATTGTACCAACCCTTAGAGAGTTTTTGTAAGTCATGTGTTTGAGTGTCAATTAGCGGTGCGTGTGTGTGCCTGCTCTGCAGTGCGAACTAAACGCTGCAGGAAGTATAGATCGTGTACGTCATTGTGGGTCATAATAGGTGGAGTTTCATGTTCATATTTAAGTTAAGTTTTATGTCACGTGTATCAGTTCTTGCATGCCTTACTTTTATTAAAAGCTGAATCTTTGTCAGTTGGACTGTGGGAACTCTGGTGGCAGCGGACCTGCGTTGTGAGAGCAGCGCAAGAAACCCAACCCCACAAATGTGCTTCAGAAACCAAGATCTGAATTACATTCAATACCTGTCTCTAAAGTATGGGACAGAGTAGGGATTGATTTAGTGGGACCACTTCCAGAGACAAAATGTGGAAATAAATATATAGTCACACTTAGTGATTATTTTTCCAAGTGGCCAGAGGCTGCACCCCTGAAGTCTAAATGTGCTGAAGGTGTGGCAGACTTCTTATTCGATGTTTTCTGTAGACATGGCTGGCCTAAAATTATACAATCTGATCAGGGTAGAGAATTTATTAATGCTGTAAACAGTTACCTCTTTAAGTCTACAAATATAAAGCATTGTATATCTAGTGCATATCACCCACTAACAAATGAATTAGATGAGAGATTTAACCAAACTCTTCTAAATACTCTGAAAAAAGTGGTGGATTCAAATGAAAAGGAATGGGATACACATATACCAGCTGCACTGTATGCTTACAGAATCTCTAAGCATGCATCCACTAAATTTACGCCTTTTTTTCTGGTTTATAATCATGAAGCATGAAAAGCTGTCTCATTTGAGATGGAGAAAGAAGAATGTGGAAAGAATGGCAGTTCAAAAACATTGAGTGACACTGAAGAGGCTGAGAATATAGATGCAATTATATCAAATTTAGTTAAAGTACGTGATTTTTGTCACAGTAAAGCTAAAGATAACATCTCAGTGGCACAAGAGAAGCAGAAGAAGCAATATGATGCAAAGCATAATTTATTTAAGCTATATTATAACAGTTTTGTATTGTATAAGTATTAATTTTTCGGTTTTATGTATAGGTATATCCTGATGGAAGTAGTGTTTTGTTAAAAAATATGAAGCATGCACATAGAATGGGGGGCAAAATGGACACCACATGGAAGGGTCCTTATATTGTATACAAAAATATGGGTAAAGGAAAATACAGCTAAAATCAAAAACAGGAAAATGTTTGAAGAAGTCGTGAGTACTCCTGAAAGAATACTATTCACCTTGTAGTAATCAGGAACAACCACAGCATAACTCAAATAGTTTACCTTCACAGGTCTCAATGCTACCTTCATTGGTACCTTCACAGGTGGTAGCGCTACCTTCAGTGGTACCTTCACAGGTGTCAGCGCTACCTTCAGCAATACCTTCACAAGTTTCAGTGGTACCTTCACAAGTGTCAGCGCTACCTTCAGTGGTTCCTTCCCAGGTCTCAATGATAGCTTCAGTGGTACCTTCACAAGTGTCCGCGCTACCTTCAGTAGTACCTTCACAGGTCTCAATGCTAGCTTCAGCGGTTCCTTCACAAGTGTCAGTGGTTCCTTCACAAGTGTCAGTGCTACCTTCAGCAGTACCTTCACAGGTCTCAATGCTAGCTTCAGTGGTTCCTTCACAGGTGTCAATGCTAGCTTCAGCAGTACCTTCACAGGTCTCAATGCTAGCTTCAGTGGTACCTTCACAAGTGTCAGCGCTACCTTCAGTGGTTCCTTCACAAGTGTCAATGCTAGCTTCAGCAGTACCTTCACAGGTCTCAATGCTAGCTTCAGTGGTACCTTCACAAGTGTCAGCGCTACCTTCAGTGGTTCCTTCACAAGTGTCAATGCTAGCTTCAGCAGTACCTTCACAGGTCTCAATGCTAGCTTCAGTGGTACCTTTATTGTCAACAAATGTTGAACAAGTATATACATCAACGAAGTCACTTTTACCTCATTCTATGAGTTTGACAAAATCACCAGTGACAATGTCATTATCCTTCATTTACCAATATTGTTTCTGTAGTTTCATCAGATGCACAAGTAAAGTCGTATGTTTCTTCACAATCCCAGTTGTCGAATTTATTGAGTACTCAAACTAAGAGAAGCTGTAAATGCAAGACACGATGTGGGAGTCACAAATGTTCTTGCAAAAAGGCAGGCTATGTGTGTGGTCATTACTGCCATCCAGGTAGAGAATGTGTTGTTTCAGATCTCACAGACCAGACGAACCCTTCATTCACAGCTGACAGCACTTGGATAGTAGTTGAAGGTATTTCACTCACTATGGAAGACATGATACTGGCATCAAACAAATGGCTCAGTGATAGTCATGTTAGTGCGGCTCAGTTTCTTTTGAAGAAACAGCATCCAAATATATCTGGCTTTGAACCTCCTATACTTTGCAATAAATGAGAACATTTTCTGATCACAAAGGCAAGGATTTTATACAATGTTTACACGTGTTGAGTAATCATTGGATCTTGATATCCTCTGTGGGATGTCCAGCAAATGTGATATTAGTGTATGACAGCATGAATACAAGATTATCAACTTCTAATAAAGCAATAGTTGCTGACCTCCTGCAATCTGAGCATCACATCACCATAAAATATGTTAAGACTCAGTATCAGAAAGGCTATTCAGACTGTGGGCTATTTACAATAGCGAATGCAGTTGCGATTTGCAATGGATTGAGCCCAGAATACCTTAAATATGATCAAAATTCAATGAGGGGGCACTTGATGCAGGCATTACTGAACAAGTTTTTGTCTCCATTTCCTGCTGGCAAAGCTGACAGAAAAAACGTAATTCAAAAAGAAAAAATATATGTTTGTGGTAGCTGCAGAATGTTCGAAGAAGAGCAAATGTTAGAGTGTGTCAAATGTGAAAAGAAATTTCATTTAAGATGTGTTGCAGACCAAACATATTTTAAAGAACAAGAAGAATGGTATTGTACATCATGTTCTACAACTAAGTATTCATATGGACAAATAGCTGAAGAAGTTAAACTCCTGAGGGTAAAAGCAGTGGTTATTATACAATGCTTTATATAAAATCTTTTCATAGCCTCTAATGGTGGAAATAATGGCTGGGAAACTTCCATCCGCACATCATTTTTTGTATCACCATGGCACAAATAAGCAAAAGCAGAAGCTAAAGTATGCCAACAAATACGGACCAATAAAAGACTGGCCTAGTGATCAGGTAACCAATGAAGTGTAGTTAATTAATTAGATGCTATTTTGTGAGGCTTTGTTACAGGTTTCGGCATTACTGAAACAAATTCTGACCACAGCAAAGGATTTTGACAATGAATGTACTTTTGCATATGCATTGGATGTATTGCTACCAGAAGTAAGATATTGAACTGCCAACATTAGCCATTGAATTATTCCAGCTATTAAATGTTAAATTTAGATGATGGTTCGTGTGAAGGCGATTAATAGTGTTGTTATTAAAGTAGCGAGTAAGCATTCAATATTTTTTATTTGTTTACTTTATTACATTTATATAGCTAGCTATATAATACATTGATTAGTTTAGTTGTGCTAAATTATTATTTAACTTGCACTCTATTTTCTGTAACTACCTACTCTGTGCTTTTCTTGATGTCTGAGGCAAACTGCACAGGAAATAGTTTTGTTGTGAAGAATGTTGGGCTGAGTACTTATTACATAGGTGCATAGCATTAGTAGCATGATACTATACCATTGCCTTATTATTTTTGAAAACATTAATGATGTGTCTTATATTTTGCTTCTATTTTAAAGATAATCTTGCAAGTTAACCATGAAAATGTTATGTTAGGACTGCATAGATAGCTACTGAAAAGGAAGCTGGGGCAAATGAGTAAGACCTAACTTAATTTTTTCCCTCCAATTTCTTCCCAATGGCTTGCTAATTCTTGTACACTGTGCCAATGTTTTGATATAAGTATTATCTACTGTTGCTTATTCTATAGTTATACAAGCTAAGTGTAAGGTAGATGATACTTGACTTGGATATAATCTCGCTTATAATTGTTGTGAATGGTCAATGTATGCAGTGATGATGTTATGATGTTTTTGTTATCATCATTTTTTGTTTTGTATGACCTGCACATATTTCTCAACAAAAAAAAATTAACTTTGAGCGTGAACAGGAAGAAGACGATGTTTACATTACACTAGCATTAGCATGCAATTCACAGAGTTCTTTTTCTACAGGTGTTATTATGCAGGGGAAAGTTTTATACTAACCCTCATCACTGGCTGTGTAATTTAATAACTACCAAATTAAAAAATACAACAACAACAAACGAACAAAAAAAAAACAGGACAGGTAAAACAGGACACAGGTCCTGAACTCTTTGAGTCCCAGATTTCTGAACTTGATTTAGTGTTGAATGATTTCCCTGCTGTGTTTGTCGATAGACCGGTGGATTTTCATAAGCTTAACTCTATAACTGTTGCAGAACCATTTTACATGCCATCTACTGAGGAAGTAATAGCCAGATTGGGAGTCGCAAAGTTCTTGTCAAAGGTTGACCTAGCGAAAGGCTTCCACCAAATCCCAATGTCTGAATGTTCTAAGATGTTTACTGCTTTCTGTTGCAAGTTTGGAAAATTTGAATATGTTCGCATGCCATTCGGTTTGTGTAATGCACCGGCAACATTTCAGTTGCTCATGCAACGTTGTCTTGATGGGTTAGAATTGTTTAGTAGTCCATATATAGATGATATTGTGGTTTTTTCTGAAGATTGTCCTTCTCATTTGACCCAGCGACTGCAGTTCCATGGACTAACAGTTAAATTAGCAAAATGTCTGTAGAAAATTTGATTTCCTGGGTTTAGTTGTTGATGAAAGAAAACTCTCCATACCTGAGGCCAGAGTGGAGATCTCCAGAAATTATGCTGTTCCGAAACAAAGAAACATTCTTGGGAATGTGCAACTACTACAGAAAATTTATTCACTCATTTTCAGATTTGTTTTTTAATTTTAATTAATTACTTACTACTTCCTTAATTTATTTGTTCACCGGCTCAATTAACTTAACTTGTAACTCCATTAGTACCCATTCTCAACTTTCCTGTGTTCTATTTACCTATTCACCTTCCCCACCTCACTCTCAGTGGTTATGTAATTCCCAAGCTTTGTGTATCCATTCATATTTCTGTTTCCCATGTTCAACACATCTAGCTAGCTCATTATATGTGAGGCACAACGAGGCACCCTTCGAAATTTTTTTTTTGCACTTACAGAGTTGTCGGCATCCAGATATTGAGCTCTCCAAGTTTTATCGTCGTAGCTTAAGTCGTTCCCACTATAATAGACTTAACCGTTCCCTTCCGTCGGCTTGAAACAATACAATTTTAAGAAATCGATCGATCTTTTCTCAATATTTACGCACGCCGCGTTGTGCCCGGTTTTCCTGTAGATGGTCACATTATAGTATCTTTTCTCAGTTGTCTGCATTGAGTGCTGCAAGAATTATAAATCTTTCAATCTCTGAATTCTGAGAACTCTTCCAAATTGAACCCTTGGTTGAGGAAGGCCTAGTAATTCCTTGCTTAGTCTAGCAGATTAAGCACCTGCAGGATTGATCACCTTGAAGTGAAGCCCAGGCAGCTCTGGTGGCAGTAACCTACCTTTGGCAGGCTCTTACACGCCCCATCACACCACACCTGCTAAGGACTACATTTCATTTTTATTTCATATGAAATTTGTAAAGATGACAGCGGGACATTTTATGATGGATTGCATCCAGTTTCAAAAGTCTATGTGGAGACAATACAACTTGACAGTACACAAAAATTACACTTTTCAACAGCATACCACTCAAGACTGTTTACCTTGGGATTCTGTTAGATATTGGATACTTATTTTGTGTCAGGTCATGCATGACCTGGGATACTTATTTTGTGACAGGTCATGACCTGAGCCTGCATCAACAGTGACAACCAAACATGTGAAAGGACAATTACATATGATATTTATTGATCCAGCCAAAGAAATTGCTTATGCTGCTGCAAGTAGGAATAATTTATTAGTTTTATATTGCTCTTTGAAGATAAAATGAAACTAGAAAAATGAATATAAAAAAAATTATTGGAAGATTAAAACAAACATTTTAAGATATTTTTAGTGCTAATTTTAGGGTGTTTGCAGTTGAGCTAAGTTCTAAGTCTTCAAGTAATTTTAGTAATCCCTCCCAATTTAATGGATAACGAGGAGACCCATTCTTTATCCAGTCTACTAGTACATCTCGACAACACAGCCTGACATCTCCTCGACGCTGGCTATCAATACCTTGTAAGCGATCTGGAGTTAGTTCCAGTAAATCTCCAACTTCCTCCCACTTAACACTCATCTCATCTCTCACTCTGAGAGTCTGAGTCTGTGACTGGCCATCTGTGTCTGTCCACTCTAGCAATGTTAAATTTCTCAAACAAAATGCAAGATCTGAAATTTATATCATGTAATGATGAGCACATAAACCACTAACTTCTAGCCAGTTACCTGATGTAGCAGCAGCTGCAGAATATCTTGGACTCTGAGCCACCTTAAAGGGACTGTTGTTGTCGCTGGATGCACACTGGTGTGGAACTCTGTCCTCTGAAGTGACAACTCCCATTGATGTTATCCCTATGATGATTTTATTAAATAATAACAATAACGTCCAATTCATAGCTATGCAAAGGTTTACTTGATGTATGAGCAGAATCCACTTCTGTTGGTGACGTAAGTGAAGACACAGAATTACCTACATGCAAATGTCCCATGGAATAAGTATGTGTGAACGTACTATGCTGTTATAATTATTTACCTTTATTAAACCACGGACATCCAGACTCTGGAACTGTCAGCTTGCCGTGTCTACTGCATCGCATATAGAGAGAATGCACGCCACTCCTTACTTCATGCGGTGAGCCACATTTCAGAGGGCATGTCAAACTAAATGCAGTGCCCACTTTGTCACAGCTGTAGTGAAGCTTCTTTAGCGATAGTTGAATACAATTACCTAACATTGCTCGAACGTTGTTACAGACTTCATTAGGAGTAGTTGCCCTAGGGGCATACGTTGCAGAGTTACTGGCAGGAGGATAGTTTTCTAAGACTACACTAACTTCCAGGTGAGAAATGCAACTTCTGAGGCATATTTGGTCGACATCTTCAGAGGAACTCACAAGTAAAGATACCTGGTCTTGATATATGCGGTCTTCCAACAAGTCAAAAGTGAGCTCCTGGTTTCCTTCTGGACATAGGAGGTAAGAAATGAGCACACCAAACAGACCTTTAGGACAGTGACCAAGCTGGAAAGTGATAGAAAGATGGGTAATACCAGTGTCAATTCTTTCTGATGGAGACTTCGGAACATGGTTCAAAATCAAAGGAATGAAATATTTCTGCAATCCACTCTTGTCTGTGAAAGGAACTGCTACACGAAGGTGACGAAGAAACAAAATGAACTGTTGAGGTGTAATCTGATCTTCCTTGCTCAAAAGATTCTCAAAAGCACGAAGTTCTAATATGCCCTTCTTGCAAAAGCGTTCTTGTTGACTCACTGAAATAGACCCAGAAGACAAGAACGTTTTCAGAATGAGTTCTGTAACCTTGTTAAAGAGAACATGAGGCTCTTTGATAATTACATCTGAGATTCCCTTGACATTGTAGTGTTGAATTATTCCTACTCGGAAATGCAGGAAGTGGAGAAGAGAGTCAATCTCCCTATTTTCAATATTGAACTTTGCCGCTAATGTTTTGCATTGATCCATAGATATAATGGTTTCTTTGATGTTGTTCAATTCAAGGCAGAAAAGAAGGAAGCTCACACGAAACTCAACCAAAAACTCGTCTCCTTCTTTCATATACTGGTTGATATCAGAACGAAGACTTTGAAAACCCGGATCATCTTCACAAGTATTATCTACCTCATATATTACTTTTATGCAAGCACTTTTTGGAAGGTGGACCAAATGATTGAATTTTCTTTCACAAATCATTTCATACAAGGCATCATTAATGCTTGCAAGTTTAGACTGAGCCTCTGAGCCAAGTTTATCAATGTGTGTACCTACTATAAAGACTATAGGTTTGTGATACACAGAAGTACCATCTACCTGAAATACACCTTCTTCAGTGATGTGAATGGCAGAAACACTGGTTAAGAATTGAATGAGTGCATCCATCGTAGAAATTGTAGATTGATATTGGTTGATAATTTCTTTAGTGGCCGATCTGTACTGGATTGTGTTCTTTGAATGGATATCTACATTAGTTTTCAAGACAAAGATGAATATAGATGGGCCGAAGATCAGAAGGGAAAGGCTCTCTTGAAATTCCACCTGTCCACCAGTATCTCTGATATAAATTGAACGTTTCCTCTGTAAATCTGCAATATTTTTCACATTGTGTTTGCTAAGCACTTCTCTCACGTGGCACTCAAAGTCAGATGCTAATTCATTAGTATCTAACCGTGGATGTGTTTGAGTTATTCCTGAATGCAGTGAAGATTCTTCACCAGCAGAATTAGGAAGAAACCCTTTGCAACTATCCAGTTGAGAAACCATGGACTCGTCAAAGTCAGTGACTTTCCACGTATTATCTTCACAGGCATAAACTGTAGTATGTGTAGAGGAGGGACCTATTTCAACTAATACTACTTTTTCACTAATGCCAGTAGAGGAATAGTATGCACGAAATGGTTTATTCAGCAGACGATCCAACAATGACGTATTTCCAGTTCCAGGGAGTCCCTGCAGGAGAATGTTGGCTATTTTTCGTTTGATGCTCTCTTTTTCCATTATTGCTGCTGTCACATCACTTGAAAAGACACTCTTCTCTGGAGACATCGCATCTGATAGTGATAATCAATCAACATCAAAATAGTGTTAAATAATTTAATTGATATAACTAGAATGCAATGGAACGATGAAATAACTATCACTCAAAAATTTATAATAAAATAGGAAATTAAAAATCGTATAATAAGCTTGAAACAATAAAACTTGGGACATTCCCAGAATATCATGAAACACTGCCCAATCTTCCTCCAGAGAATAGCACCCTCACTTAGATTACTTCAAAATGGATTTCTAACACCTTTTTCACATATGAGAAAACCCAACCACTTGTGAAAAAATTTGAAAATTTGAGATTTTAGTCTTAAACAAGAGAGAATTTTATGCTGAGCGCGGTGATACCTCATACATTCCGTTGCTCACGGGAGAAGATACGGCCCAAAACGCTTCGAGGTGTTTTGATATACCGTCCAACGATATTATTTAGTTTTAAAAATTATTGACACGTGATAAAGCCGAGTTTGTTCACATAGCTAGCTACTGAGCAGGAGAACCAGTGTACAGCGGTGTTCTAGGTAAGCAGAGGGGTTTAGAATAAGAGTAAATGTAAGGGAGTTAAAGTTTGTTCAGTATGGCTATAAGCTCTACCTTACTTCATATTCGAGTTGGAAGTATCAGCCCACTACACATCGATAAGGTCGAGAATACCTTCAGTCCCAGCATTCACACGGTCACTGTCCATTCCCCAAAAAGGTAAGAGCTCTTATCCTACAACCAATGTTAAGTTCTGCGTGCTGGGCGTGGGAATATCTATAGTAACCAGCGGGAATTATTCCACAGGACTTCGTACACGGACTCACGGTAAATATGAGTCAGTTTTTTTTTTAAAGTTTTGTGCCTTAAAAGTCCGTCCAATTGAACTAAAATTTGGTAAATAGATAAATCCAAGGCATTAGTTTAAGAAAATGAAAAAAAAAATTGGAAAAAAAATCGGACTTTTTTACTTACAGGACTCGCACTCGATTTTGAATTAATTTACAAGTGGTCTGTTTTCTCGTAGCGGGTCACATTTATTCCATTCACTACATGCCATCAAATTATGGATCAATGTGTCAAAATAAACCATTCTTGAAAACACAAAAACATATATCCATACTGTTTACCATATACAAAGTGAAAGCTATTTCATTATTATTATCATCATGATGATGATGATCACCATAATAGTTATATAAATATTTATGTGGTTCTATTATAGGACTTACAAAAGCTTTTTAATATGTCATAGTGCTAACATAGTATACTGTCACTTAAAATTAATCTAGAATACATATTTTACAGCATAAGCACTAGCCCCATGCTGACGCCTTTTATAATGAGACAATCTAACAAAGTTCATTGACATTCCTTCTCAGTCTCTCAATGAACATGCATTATTATATACTCTTTGCCACTATAAGAATTAATTATGAAAACCGGTATCCTATATAATTCTATAATTTGGCAAAAAGACTTAGACACTGAACATATATTTATACGTAAGTCTCACAGGATCACCGAGTGCCACACTGGCTTAATTCTACACTTACTCATAGGGGTCTGAGCAGTGGCCATAACTCCATCTTGGGTCTCTGTTGTGGTTTGTACTCCATCTGAAGTGTTGTCTGTGAGTTGAACTCCATCTTGAGTCTGGGTTGTGATTTGAACTCCGTTCTGAGTCTCAGTCGTGTTTCGAGCTCCATCTTGAGTCTGGGTTGTGATTTGAACTCCGTTCTGAGTCTCAGTCGTGTTTCGAGCTCCATCTTGAGTCTGGGTTGTGATTTGAACTCCGTTCTGAGTCTCAGTCGTGTTTTCAGCCCTACCCTGACTCTGGGTTGTGAGTTGAACTCCATGTTGAGTGTCAGTCGTGTTTAGAGCTCCATCTTGAGTCTGGTTTATAATTTGAACTTCATCTTGAGTCTTAGTCATGGTTTGAGCTCTATCTTGAGTCTGGTCTATAATTTGAACTTCATCTTGAGTCTTAGTCATGGTTTGAACTCTATCTTGAGTCTGGGCTGTGGATTGAACTCTATTTTGAGTTCGGGCTCTGGTTTGACCTCGTTTTGGAGTCTGAGTCATGGTTTGCACTCCATTTTTATTTGTTTGCTTACAACTTGGCCCCATAAACAAATTACATGAAGTAATTAATTTTAAACTAGCACCTTGATCACTGAAAACATCTGTGAAAACAAAAAGTAATACAATCATTATTCTCATGCATACATAAAATAACACAGTGAAGAGTTAATAATTCAGTCATTCTCGGCTGAAATAATTATTGTAATAGGAAATTTTTCTCTTTTTAACTACCAATATTTTTAATTATAACTTAACCCGATGTTTGGACTTCTTGCCAAAGTCCTCTTCAGGGGTCAACAGAGGTCGAACTCTCCATGGTGATATAATAAAGTAAACAGCAAGATTTCTGGAGGGCACGCTTACTGTTTAGTATATCCTGGAGGGTGATTTGCACGCAGCATGGACAGCCAGCATCCTGGAAGCTCTAAACCTATGTCTCTGTTAAACTTGTTGTTTTCAGGTGTCATCTGTATATGTAGAACTTCCTTGATCTTCAACTCACGATTCTTACTGGCTCTGTCTACAACTCTTACCTCTTCTCATTTAATGGGGTGATGCTGCTGCCAAGCATGTTTAGTGTGGTAGATATAGCCCCAACATGGGTCATACCCAGAAAAAATTGGTAGAGAGACAATTTTGGTGTCAAAAGAAGCAGAATTTATCACAGATTAACATATCCAAAATCCTCTAAAATCCTTCCACTGGAAAAATAAATATAGCACTATTTATTAGGCTATGTACATAGCAATTAATTTTGTGGTTAGACCTTGCTTGTAAGAGCATTTATCTGCTTGCAAGAACCAATTTACACTGCTTGTAAGAACATGCACCTGCTTGGTATAGTCACATGACCCATCTGACTGAAGCTGCCTTCATTGAGTGTTTCTGACTACTCTCTGTGAGTGTTTCTGACTGCTTTTGTGAGTGCTTCTGCTGTGTCTAGTTTCTCTTTACCAGTTTGTGATTGTCTAGTTGACCTGCGGTAAGTATATACTTCTGACACTGCCTAGTTTTAACTCTAATTCTTGTGTAGTTGCCTGTGTCTTGAAGTTTGGCGGTGGTTTGGTGAGTTTAACTATTTGTGATGGTGCTAGGTTGCTAGTTTTGGTACGTATCGTTAGCGTTTCTGTGGCGAAGTTTAATCTGTTGCGTTAAAGTGCTTCAGGCTGCCTATTTTATCCCTGGTGAGTTTTGTAGCATAGTATACCTGCTATTGCATTACCTGAATGATTTCATTAGCTTACCACGATGGCGGAGATGGACACTTCTAATATTCAGGAAGACCACTGTGTTATATGTAATGTTGGTTTTGAAGATGAAGTTGCGATTTGTGTGTCTCATAAAGGTATTCTTACTCTAATTAACTTAAGTGAAAAACGTGACCAACTGGACCTTATGGCCTATCTAAATGAAATTATTTTTAACCGATTAATCGCGGAAGACGCAAATACGCGTCAATTGAGAAAAATCGATAACCGCGGAGGACGCGAAAATGCGTCAAAAATGCGTCTTCGCGTCCACTTCGCCCTACAGCTTTGTGGAGTCAAGGAAGCCACCAATCACAATTGCAGACGATTCTATATTGTTGTAAGTATATTTTAGGCTTATAAAATACACAGTCTGCCATAAGAAAATGTTGAGTAAATTTTGTCACAACAATAAGACTACTTTCTGATAAAGTATAAATTGAAAATATATTTCATAATATAATAAAGGTACACAGAATAATTTTTTACAAAGCAATATTGCTTTAGCTATAACTGCTCATTATATGACAAGTAGAAAGCTATCTTGGCAAGTGGAACACTGGCACTTCAGCATCCTAGTGATGAAGACAATATTCTTGACCTGGCACAGCATGGCAATGACAAGGATGGCAGTAACTCTGATGGTAGTGACGAGGAGTTTGATGACAGCAAGAATGACGACTTCACTATTGATGGGTGTAGTGACTGTAGCAGTTACTAGATGGTCAAGGACTCTGACGAGAGAACGGAATTGATGATTCTGAAATAGCGATTTCTACAGGAATTTTAACCACATTCTTTATAGCAATAAGTAATAATAAATATTGTTATACAACAGGTGAGACTGCAGGGAGCCCTATGACATTATACTTCTATTATGCTATGACCAATTGGACTTGGGGTAAGATCACCAACTGTTCTGTCAACAATGCAGCCTACCAGCACATCAAAAGTAAAGACACCTTGGAGTACCAAACTGAATACACTCAAATATTCTATCATTTATTTGTGATGTACCTGTTTTCATGCACAAAAGCCATAAAAAGCTTCTCTGTTCACAAAATTTATAACAGATTTCTCGGTTCAAATTAAAACACACCCTAAATAAATATCAACAAATTCTTCCTGAATGTAAAACAGATGCGTGCAAAAACACTTACTCTTACCTCTATGATCGAGTAGCAAACTGCTTCAGCCATGAAACCATACTTCCAACCTTACTAGTGTGCTTACTAAGAGCCTCAGTGTGATGCCATAAAAGTTTTTGCCAAACGGTGCGAGTACTTTGTTATTTTTAAGTCGGGAACAGCTCCTTAGCGTCGAATTTATGCTTTCCCAATTGCCTAGAGCGTACCCTATCGTTCGATAATACTGTCCCCGAGGCAATCTTCAACCGTTCATCTTCTTTCTCTCGTTTAGTATCACCCTCCCACCAAGCAATCAATCCTCTGTGTCTCGCGTGCGCCCGTGACCGCGTTACATAAGGCGCAATTAAAATTTTTATTCGCGTGTAATCGGTTAACAAGACCCCTAAAAAAACTGTGCTGGTACACAAAAAATGCCAAAGAGACTTTACTGATTTAAAAAGAGGGTTCAGTAACAGAGTAAAAGATGTTGAAGCACCTTGTGCCAAAAGACTTCGTTCAAATCAGCAACCTTTCAATTGGAAAGAAGATTGCATGCTTTGTGGCCACTCGGTAATAATTAATTCTGGTTACCCAGAGACAATTGTATGTTCTGTTACAACACTGCCTATGCATGCAAAACTCATTAAATGTTGTGAGAAAAGGGATAATCCATGGAGCTCTGAAGTCATGAAATGCCTCCAAGGCTGTATACTTAGCTGTTAGTGAAGCTGTCTATCATGATAATTGCCTAACTAGATTCTTACTCAATAAAGAACTTACCACCACAACACCCAAATTTTTAGGAAGGCACTGTGATGAGGATAAAATGAAGTGGTTTCAAAGGCTCTACCACTGGCTGGAATTGGAGGCTGGGTGCAGCTAAATTGATAAAAGCCAGTATAAGGGAGCAAAGTTATGATATGATATAGGATCATACCCTAGCAATGAGGATATTGAGAATAGCATGCAGTGGATACCACATCTTCTACCAACATTTTTAAAGGTTGTCTTACTTTCATTTCAGCTAAAGCAGACTAGCATTGGCAATGTTATTGTTCAAGCAGCTAAGCCAAGATCTGTATAGCACCAATTCTATTTGGTTTGGGTGTTGAGTTGGACCACGTATTTGGATCCAAGTGGCTTATAAATGAGTTAGTTATGATGAAATAACAAGATATAAGCAATCTGTTATTCAAGGTGAAAATCTAGACAACCTTTTGACAGAGTACCTACCTGGGAATTTTACTCAGTGGGGGGCCGATAACGTTGATCATAATATCATAACCTTGGATGGGCAATGTACCTTCCATGGTATGGGTATAATAGCCATCTCAACCCCAAACACCAAAGCTACATCCACCACCAAGTTGCAGGCGGTTAAAAGACAGCATTTTGTTAAAGTGAGTCAGCTGGTGAAAGACAAAGGAGTACCAATTACTCCTTACGTATATTCCTCTAAGAGCCTTGCTTTAATTTTTTTCAAGCCTGTTGTGCACTTAAAATTTCCATATACTCTGCCTTCTGAAATATATTCAGACATTCTTTGGCACTCTGGATGGATGTTTAACAGTGCAGAATTCATAAGACCAAATTGGTCATGCTTTATGCAGCATATATCCTGTGATCACAATAGCCCTCCCAAATCTGAAATTCTTTTCCCTCCAATTATTGATCTCAACCCATCTGATGAAACTTGTATTTATTCAACTCTAAATTATGTTCAAACTCAAGCCAGAAAATTGAACATACATTACATTTGACCAGCCATTATGGATAAAAGCAGTGGAGATTATAATGGCAAAATCTATGAATATAGTCTGTCGGTTAGGAGGATTTCATACAATGATGAGCTTCATGGGTAGCATTGGCACCATGATGAAGGGTTCTGGATTAGAAGAAGCATTGGGTACAGTGTATACATTTATTTGGACCATACAGGTCCAAATAAAATTGGTGAAGCACTATCATTGCACATCCTCTTTATTCATGCATGGAGTGGCTGTGATACTACATCTGCAACTTTTGGCCAAGGAAAAGCAACCTTACTAAAGAAAATAAAGGACTCACAAGAAATTCAGCAGATATCGTGTTTGATGAGTGACTCAAAAGCAACAAAAGAAGAGATAGGGTCAGCAGGAATTCGACTATTTGTTCATTTATATGGTGGCAAGCTAACAGACAGCTTGAATAGATTGAGGTATGCTAAGTTTATGGAGATGGCATCATGTGGAAAAACACTAGAGCCTGAGAGACTTCCACCAACTGAGAGAGCTGCATTCTTTCACAGTTTACGAGTTCATCATCAACTCATTGTATGGAAAGAGCTTTCAAGTGCAGTGCTGGATCCTTTGCAATGGGGTTGGAAACTTGATGGGAAAATACTGATGCCCATCATGACTGATTCAGTTCCTGCTCCAGATAATATGCTGAAGTTTATTCGATGCAGATGTAAAGTTTCCTCCAAAAATTCGTGTGCAACTAATGCTTGTTCATGTCACAAGAATGCGGGCTCAAGTGTGTACCAGCATGTGGAGACTGTAGAGGAGAAACCTGCAATAATTCTGAACAGATTATAGTGGACCAGAAGACACTGGAATCTGATGATGAACATAATGAACGATTTATTGTAAACATTATTTTTGCCAATAAAATTTTTTAAACACACATAAAACAAATTCCAGTGAAAGGATTTTAGAAGATTTTGAATATGTTAATGAGTGAAAAAATGTACTTCTTTTGATATCAAAATTGTCTCTCTACCTATTTTTCCAGGTTAAAACGTATTTCTACCACACAAGTTCAACAATGGCTGAAATCTTCTCATCAGTTCTTTTACATTCTCAATATTATAATCCAACAACATTCTCAATTATTATAGTACAACAACATTCTCAATATTATAATCCAACAACAACCTCAATATTATAATACAACAACATTCTCAATATTATAATCCAACAACAACCTCAATATTATAATACAACAACATTCTCAATTATTATAATACAACAACATTCTCAATATTATAATCCAACAACATTCTCAATAATATAATCCAACAACATTCTCAATATTATAATCCAACAACATTCTCAATATTATAATCCAACAACATTCTCAATATTATAATACAACAACATTCTCAATATTATAATTCAACAACAACCTCAATATTATAATCCAACAACATTCTCAATTATTATAATACAACAACATTCTCAATATTATAATCCAACAACATTCTCAATATTATTATCCAACAACATTCTCAATATTATAATACAACAACATTCTCAATATTATTATCCAACAACAACCTCAATATTATAATACAAGAACATTCTCAATGTGTAATACTATGTGAGCGGATGGAAAGAAATGTACCCTCAAAGTTACGTACCATCTTGTGGTTGGTGGTCACGGCAAGACCTCGAGCAGTAATCATATGTCCCACTAGAATCCCTGTATCTAAGTCTATTACACCCAGGAATTTTGCACGTTTCTTGCTCAACGATTGGATGATCTATACACAACATCACAAACCCATTCACATACCATCCATATTGAGCCACTTCATAATATAATGACATACAAGGTTCGGCATACAATAAAATATACATAAATATATTTCATGCAAAGATGTTTTCCTAATTTTGTTGGACCATTTAAACTCTGTAAGACCTTCTATAAAATTTACCATGGAATCAGAGGAAGATAGTAAGCTACCTTTTTTGGATTGCTTATTAAAGAGAGAGAGTGACGGTATGCTTACATCCACTGTGTACAGAAAACCAACACACACAGAGATAGATACCTTCACTTTAAGTCTCATCATCTTAACCATGTAAAGAGAGGAGTAGTGAGATGCTTGTATCAGAGAGCTAGGAGGGTAACTAATATGAGTGAAAACTTGAAGAGAAACACCTACACACACAAAGTACTTCAAAGTAATGGTTATGACAAGACACACAGATACTAAGCAAGAGAAAGATTTGATTCTTACTATTCCGTACATAGCAGGATTGAGTGCGAGCATTCAGAGAGTGTGTAGAGACTTTGACATCAAAATAGCATTTAAGTCAGGTAAGACACTAAGATCACATCTTACTAAAGTCAAAGATACTATAACTATCACCACAGAGTCATCCATAGTGTACAGTATACCTTGCAGTTGTGGTAAAGTATACATAGGTGAAACAACTACAAGACTTGAGCAGAGAGTAAAAGAACATCAGGATGCTTGTAAGAGAGGTTATGAGAAGGTTTCAGCCATTGCTGAACACGCTTGGCAGCAGCATCACCCCATTAAAAGGGAAGAGGTAAGAGTTGTAGACAGAGCCAGCAAGAATCGTGAGTTGAAGATCAAGGAAGCTCTACACATACAGATGACACCTGAAAACAAGTTTAACAGGAGATATATGTTTAGAGCTTCCAGGATGCTGGCTGTCCATGCTGCGTGCAAATCACCCTCCAGGATATACTAAACAGTAAGCGTGCCTTCCAGAAATCTTGCTGTTTACTTTGTGTTATTATATCACCACGGAGAGTTCGACCTCAGTTGACCTCTGAAGAGGACTTCGGCAAGAAGTCGAAATGTCAGGTTAAGTTATAATTAAAAATATTGGCTATTAAAAAGAGAAAAATTTCCTATTATTAAGAAATTAATAAACTTGGAAAATTCAATCACTCTTTATCTAATGGACTCTTCACAGTACAAAGCATGATAATTTGGTGCCACGCTTACAGGCCTGGAAGAATTGGTCCAGATGGTCAGGTTTGGGCTGGAGCTAGGGGGAATTCCAAAATTCTAACTATACTCTTAAAAACAAAACAAAAAAAAACAAAAAAAAAACCACACACTACAAAATCAACGATCCTTACCAATTCCTTAATCAGTTCCAGTTGCTGTTGTAATAGTGTGGCATTGATTGTGATGAATAGGCAAGATATTGTTGTATTACAGTACATTATATTTGCCCACACTTATGATTTTCCTTGACCATACCCACATGTGTCTTTAACCACACCCATTTCCTGGTCTGACTAATTTATGAGAGCTTCCTCTGCCCCTGGTTTAATAGTAAGTCAAACTGCAGTGTAGAGTGATATAATTGTAGCAAGCAAACTTTAGGGCCCCGTACCAAAAGTGGGTGTGGCTTAATATAAATAAAGCATTGTAATCAATATAAAAAGACATGATGAAGGAAAATACATGACAGTGGTAAATTAGGTAATTATTGGGAAAATTTTCTTCAAATGTGGCAAGATTTTAGCATATGACCGGAGCATGCTACACACTCATAGAGTAGATCAATAGGGGATTTGCATGATGACATCACATTAGTTCCGGCCACGCCCATTGATGGTATCACGGCACCACCAGTCCCATTGAAAATGTATTCGTTTTGCTTACAGCTTAGCCTATATTTTGCTGTAGCACCAGTTCTTTGTTGCATAGAGCCACCAAATTACAGGAATAGCTACATTATGAAGAATTTATGAATTTTTTGGAGGTTGTGGAGTGATGGAGAGTGGAAGTTTGGTGATGGAGTGAAAGTTTGGTGATGGTTAGCGAGCAAATCAGGAGTGTGCCACTAGTTCTTCTCAGAACTCATTGACAGGTGGCCTCTCTCTCCTAGTTCTTCTCAGAACTCATTGACAGGTGGCCTCTCTCTCTCTCTCTCTCTCCTAGTTCTTCTCAGAACTCATTGACAGGGAGTGAGGTTGCTGGTTCTTCTCAGAACCCAATGCCAGGTGGTGCCTCCTGTGCTTCTGTGGATTTTCTTGGAAGTGACCTCAATTGTGGTGAAGTTGCTGGTTTTTCTGGAAACTACTCAGGAGCAGACAGGAATATAATGATCAATTTAACAGAAGCTGATATTCCTGGAGCATCTCTTGCCGGTAGAGATCCTAGTCAGCTTCATGTTGTAGAGCTGAAGAGATGGCTAAAGTGTAGGGGTGCTATGGTTACAGGTAGAAAGAAGGATCTTGTGAAAAGGTGAGCATAAGTAGCTAAAATATTCAGTAATACTGTAATATTTTTGATAACTTTTTTTTGTTTTAATGTATAGAGTTGAGGATTATATATTTTCAGGATTAGATAGTAAAATTGTAGATCCTGATGGTGGCATTCATGAGAATCGGCTAAGAGCACAAAAAGCCAAAGAAAAAAACACTACCCCCATTCTTCCAATATCGCTTCCTTCAGAGGGATGGACATCCAGTTTACAGTAGCTTCCACCTTTTAATTATGGTTGTCTTTATGCCCACTTGGTTACAGGTTTGCAAGTTACTGAAGCTAGTGGTTCTTGTCAGGCAGGAGCGATGAAACATAAAGAGGCTGGATATCGGCTGTTTAAAGATAACCACGTTATGATGGTGAGATTTAACCCTGCCAATGATAATTTCTGCATTTTTCACGCTTATGTAAAGCCGTCATTTAAAAATACAGGTAAATATTCTACAATAGTAGCACTTGCCAAAAGTTCTGGCCATGTTGCAGGTGCTAAATGTAATTGTAAAGCGGGCGGTGGTGGTTGTTGCTTGTAAAGCGGGCGGTGGTGGTTGTTGCTTGTAAAGCGGGCGGTGGTGGTTGTTGCAAGCATGTTGCCGCACTATTATACAATATATTGGATTATACAGAGCTTGGGCTAAATGAAATTCCTCCTGATAAAACTTGCACCGAACTGCCACAACAGTGGCATAAGCCCAAAAATATTACATACAATGGACCGGCATTATTTTCTGAGATACAGTTTGTGCACCATGTGTGCTCTTCGGATGAAAAAATTGAAAAAATATCGGGCATGTCCCTCTAATTTGAGCATTGTAACTGAAGAGCGGATTAGAAAACTATGTACGAGCTTGGAAGCTGACTGCAATGCCGTCCCATTTACCACGGTGATGAGAAATAATGATTACAAACCCTTATCTTCATCCACTAGTCCTTTCTCCGCTAGTCCTTCATCACCAGCATCTCCTTCCACTATTGAACATAATTCAATTTCTAGAGGAGATTCTGCTACTTCAGCTGCTACGCCAGAAGAAAAAGTGTGGGAAGAAGTCAATGTAACCAGTGATCAGGCAAAGCATATAGAAACTATAACAAGAGCTCAAGCAGATTCTGTTGAGTGGCACTATGAGCGTAGCATTAGAATAACTGCCTCATTTTTTGGTCGAGTGTGTAGGAGGTTGCCGACAACAACATCAGATTGTTTGGTTAATTCAATAGTAAATTTAAAAAATTACCAATCGATGCCTGTGGCTTGTGCTTGGGGTAAAAATAATGAATCAAAAGCGAGGGACGCTTATATTGAAAATATGAAAATGACAGGGCATAGCAATTTGGAAGTTTTTGAATCTGGGTTAGTTGTTAATATTAAATACAGTTTCTTGGGAGCTAGTCCAGATGGTGTTGTACATGACCCAGTTTCAGCTGATCCTGATGGATTGCTAGAAATTAAATGCCCTTATGATGGACAGAGGGATATTTCTCCGTATGAAGCTGCACAGCAAAAATCCTCTTTTTGTGTATTACAAGATGGTAACTTACATAAAAAAAAAACAACATTATTATTATAACCAGGTGCAAGGGCAAATGGCAATATGTAAAAAGAAATGGTGTGACTTCGTTGTTTATACTAACAATGGAATATCCATAGAAAGAATACACTTCGATAAAATATTTTGGAATGACATGATTGTGAAACTGAAATCATTTTTATGACTTCAGTAGTACCAAAACTTGTTCAGAAATTCTCTCAATAATTTTTTTTCTCCATACAGCTTAAATCATAATTTTCTATTCAATTTATTATATCATTTTTGTCATATTATTTTATATTCTAATTCTTTAAAATAACAGCAAAATATTTAATTTAATTTAATTAACAAATACATTAATTCAAAATGATTATTAAAAAAAAGGTGACAAAAACTTTACTGAACTAATGGTGAAAGAAAATTAGTTAAACTACAACATATGAACCATATTTGGTCTAGTTGGGAATGTATTCTATTTGGTATTGTTCCCTGTAATATACGGTAATTCTTTATTCGCTCAATAGCTCTCTCCACATGTATTCGCACTGAAGCTATGTTTCTTGTTTCCAATTCTTCCTCTAGAGATAATTGTTCTTTTCCTTTCATAAAGGGTGGTATATTAAGTTTAACTTTTTTTTCTGCCAAAATATGCTGTAGGTCGAAGCCTCTGTCTGCCATGACCATATCGTTAGGTTCCAACAAGTCGATAATTCCACACATCTCAGTTATTTTTTGATCAGATATATGACCACCATATAGATCTGAAATGAACGTTACAAAACCATTTGGTGCAATGCCAATTAAACCTTTCGCGGTGTTGTGACTTTTGTATGTTGAATATGTCTGCGACTGTGCATGAAATGATGAAGGCATTTCTATAAAAATTTCTGTACAGTCACTCTTGTGTCCGGATATTGATCCTTAAAACATTTAGGCATTGTATCTTTAATAACTTTTGAAGATGGCCATATAGGTAATTGCTTCAACGTATGATACAAAAAATTAATCCACGTATTCAAAGTTCTTGATACATTGCTGACACTAACTCCAAATCGATCCGCAATATCCTTTTCTAGAGCATCGCAACGCATTCGATAGAGAACCATAAATAACTCATCTATAGGCTGCATTTTACGTTGAGGACCATGTTTTTCGTCTGCTCGATTTTCAGAATAATTGGAGCCCCAATAGTTTAACTGTGATGCAGCTGGAAGAAGAAAGTCATAAAAAGTCATTAATGTCTTATAATTAGGAAATCCAGTATAAAAACGAATATCTTCATCACTCCCAGCAAACCTTCGCAAACAGAATATATGACTTTCTAACTTCATCTTCAAGTTTTCGATTTCCATTTTTTGCTTTTGTAATGCTACTATTAAAGTTGCATTTTCATCTTGAAGAGAGCCAACAATTTTAGTTACTGTTATTAATTCCTCAACAAGACCATCTTCTAGAGGCTTTGACGGCATGGGTTTGGTAGGCTTTATTATTTTTTTTGGAGGAACATTAACACGTATGGCTGGTTCCTTTCGAGACTTTGGCTGAGGAATCAATGGAAATATTGTTGGAATAGCTGATGCATTTCTTCTTTTCCCCCCCTCAAAATGGCTTGAGCATACTCTATGATGATCAGAGGGAACAAATTTTTTTATTTTTATGGCATTAATCCATTTGTCCCTCAACTGTTTATTCTTGGGAAATCTGTGAAAACTCACTTCTTTGTTCTTTTTAGTGTTCTTGTAACACCCAGGGACACAGCATGTATAGCCACCTCTCAAGCTCTTAGTCAAACTTCTATCTCTCTCCTGGGACTCACCAATACTACTGGAGAAACCAGCAACTTCACCACAATCGAGGTCACTTCCAAGAAAATCCACAGAAGACAGGAGGAACCACCTGGCATTGGGTTCTGAGAAGAACCAGCAACCTCACTCCCTGTCAATGAGTTCTGAGAAGAACTAGTGGCACACTCCTAATTTGCTAGCTAACCATCACCAAACTTTCACTCCATCACCAAACTTCCACTCTCCATCACTCCACAACCTCCAAAAAATTCATAAATTCGATACCAGCACTGGGAAATTTCATAATGTAGCTATTCCTATAATTTGGTGGCTCTATGCAACAAAGAACTGGTGCTACAGCAAAATATAGGCTAAGCTGTAAGCAAAACTAATACATTTTCAATGGGACTGGTGGTGCCGTGATACCATCAATGGGCATGGCCGGAACTAACGTGATGTCATCATGCAAATCCCCTATTGAACTCAATGGCCGACATTATTTAAAATGTTGCTTGAAGTCCTCAGAAAGTCGTAAGAACCGTGGCTGAGTGTACTCTCAAGTGTTCATTGTGACGATACTTTCATGGGATCGTGGAATAGAATGAATAGTGGGAGTATCTGTAAGAGGGACATGTACATCCCATGGAATGTCCCACTGTCCCATAGTACCGTGGTATGCGATGGACAATCCCACTGTCCTATGGGATCGTGGGATGGACAGTGGGTGCTAAATGCCATGCCTGTAAGACTAAAGTTGTCCACACTAATCCATAGCTAATTGCAGCTAGTTAGATGAGTAAAATTTATATCCATAGAATGAAACTATTATTGTTATAAGCTGAAAAATTAAGAACTTCATTGTTCTACAGTAGTCTTTTCTTTTGCAAATTATTGCTTTTTTTATCTAACGCTGCAGGTTTGCACTCTTACTGCACTCTTAATCTAGTTCATTCATTCATTCATTCTGTCAATAGCGGATCTCAAAGATGGTGGACTGTTATGCCATGAGAGAAGAGGAATTCAGAGTACACGGCGATTTTAAGTCCCTTTAATTTGCCACTTTTTTTTTTTTTTTTGCCTTAGTTTTTGCAAAAACAAGAGAAAAGGCAGACACTATACGGTTAGTGCTGCTATACGGCCACGCCCATTATTAGTTTACCTGCCATTTAGAATCACATGTAGTCACTCGAGTGTGCATTTTTTATCGCTCCTGGTTCCAGTGCTGGTCTCTTCATCTGGTATATCTTACGTTCGGAAGTCTCCGTTGCAGGAGGTGTGATTCTGTTATCAACTGTAAGTATGCCTGTTCTTCAAGAAGTGTTTTCTCAGTGTTAGTGTAATGTGCATGTCAGAAAATCCCAATGTTCCTGTGATCAACTAAATTGGCAATTTGGGAGGCAGGGGACATTTTGCTTGGGGTGGGAAATCCCAGGTCTACCGCCCCCCCCCCCCCTTTCTCTATGAAACCCTGATATGACAACAACAAAAAATCACAAACTGTTGAGTAATAATTGAGTGGTTCTCACCTTTTAGCAATTTCTTTAAGGTGCTGTGACACCGCCCACATAAAATATTCATAATAATTGGATTTTGGTTGCTAGGGCTTACTAACTTTTTCTTAGTGTTTGTAGAGCCCCAGCTAATGGTGGATCCTATAGAGTACTTGAATGGGCTAACTACAGCTATATTTAAAAAAAACATGGGCCTCGTGAGCCTGTTTTTTTTCTTCAAGTTATGAGCTCCTCAGCCTCAAGTATATAATCCACAACTCCTCCTCGGGTGCCATCGCTGACAAGCTCATTCTTCGTCTACTGCTACATTTTTATGGCAGAGACTTTATTGCATTCAAACCACACCCACAACATATTTAATTGATTCCCGTGGGAAAGTGAGTTCCAGATGCTCTCTAACCTTCGGACGTCTATAGGTTAGCAAACTGGTTTTCTGTCCACCTCCCTCACGATGATTAGTCCTACTGAAACAAGTAGTATGAGGAGATTATTGTAGTTGTTGTATACAGTGTTGTTCTCGGCATGGTCAGGTAAGGGAATGATTTTATCAAGCTAGCTAGATGCATATTCAGTGCGTGTATATACCTATAGATTAGTGAATCATTTTTACTGCGGGAAAACTCTACAGTTTCAGTTTATGTACAGTTTTTTTTCTGTACTTAGCTATTCACTTTATTTGTTTATTCATCTTTACTTAGATAGCTACATCACAATAAAATATTCATCTGTACTTAGCTGGCTATACCAAAATATTTTTTATATAAAATGTGACCCGTTTTGGGAAAATCGGCCTAAACACGGCAAACAATTTTTTTCAGTATCCCTTTCGAAAAATTTTTATGGCAGAAATGGATAGACACCAGTTAGCTCTAGCTTATGACGCAGTTGTAAGCTCTGGCGTGCTCTAGAACTCACACTAGGAGGCTAGAAACACTAGCCGGTTGGACTCGTGTACGGAGAGTTGCTAAGAAATTATTGGCGGGCTTTTCACTAACAGCCGGGAAAAAACTGTAGCTAACTAATTCACTTACTATTCTACATAATTCACGTACTCACGCAATTCTCGCCATCATAGTTTCTTAAGGAGCCCTGCATTAAGCCTTTTAGACTTTTTTCAATCCGCCTGTAACCGGTTTATTCCATAGTGTCCCGGAGACACGCAGCAATAGTATACGGACACAAGGCACGCCCCCTGACCTTAGCAACGCCTTTACCCCGCGTTTTTTCGAAATAAGCAACAATAAGTTTAGCAAAAATACTGAAGTGTTGTAGTGCGTAGGGCGAAGACGGCTTGTGCTACAGCTTCCAAATTAGGAGGAAGGCATCCCAAGGCCCCCGTGCAGCCTACTGGTAGAATAAAATAGAAAACTTTAGATGCCGCGTTTAGGCCGATTTTCCCAAAACCGGTCACAAATATGCATCATGATACTATATGTGACAGGCTCTGCGAAAACCAGGCATTTCGGGCAAAAATTGAAATTGAGATATAGGCTCCAGAACTAAGTCATCGGAAAAATTCTTTCTTTCTCCTATTTTTGTTTTTTGCAGAATCAGTCTTAGTGACCCTTACTCTAAGTCTATGCCAAATTTCAAATGTCAAAACAACTTAAAAGACCTCAAGCGTACTGTGGAAAGACAAGCTACTGTTTATTCTCTCTCATTCTCGAAGTACATTAAACGGGGAATGGGTGGAGTTTCAAACAAGCAGCTAAAAAAACGGCATAGCTTTGAGACTATTGCATGCAATCTACAGCTTACCTCTGGCTGAAAGTTTACTACTACATCCAGTAGAGTAGCCAAGGATTCCGACAAGACAGGCTCCGAGACGCTCTGAAAGCTAAAAAGAACTCTATGCAAAACTTCGTTAGTTGCCGTTAAAAAGTGGCTGCACAATTTAATTGTGTATGCAGAGTACGCCGTTAAGTATACGGAAACGTTAATTATACCGGAAGTGGAAATTCAATTTATGTTTTCACGATTTCTAGTTCAATTGCTTCGCTGAATACAGCCCAGTTCAACTGCCAGTTTCTGTGCGAGTCAAATGCTTTACCCTCCAGTATTTTAGCACTAAGTTGAGATAAATTGTAGCTTTTTATTAACATAAAAAACTCTTTTTTTTTTGGTTTGCCAGAAATGTCTGGTTTTCCCAGAGCCTGTCACATATATTAATAAAAATTATCACTGGTCATCACAATACGGTAAAATAAAAAAATCATGAGTGATGTATCATGAAGAGAAGTTTTTGCACAAGAATAAAAAAATTAAAATGATAGTTATTAGTGAAGTATTATTACCTGTCAAAGCTTGGAGACAATCTGGGAGCCACTGTTTGCTCTAAGGACAAGGGGCGGGACCTCGGTTAGTTTATCAATTGGTGGGCGGGAAGCTTTAGAATTACTTGTGTAAGCTAAGTTAGCGGTCATTTTACTATTGTGATCATCACGGCGGGTTTTGTGGTGGACCACATAATAATATTCATAACCCATTCAGTTGAGTGGGTGAACCACTATATCCTAACCTTGAGTGATTCTACCATACACCACCCACTCAATCCCAATTTATTCTGCCTGCCAAAGAATTCCTCCTCCCCCCCCCCCCCCCCCCCAACACACACACACACAATTTGACCTTGTATCAACTAACTGTAACAGACACTTTACCACAAACATAACAATTATTAAAAATTCTTACCAAGCAATTGTTACCTCTAATCACATCCTTAGTCAAATAAGAACTACTTTAGTTTTCTAATCATACACACTAAACATAAGTGCAAATCTATTTATCACACCAGCAATCGATTTAGGATTTTATATTCCAATTTACATTATGACTATAGTATGTCCAAGTTGAGTTGGCACGACCGCAAGCATGGTAAACGAGGAATGCACTCGGTAAAAAACCGGAAGCAATTTAGTCATGTGATCTAATTGCAATTGACGTGCGAGTAAATCAACGTTCACGTGAAAAGGGGCGGCTACTCAGGTGCACATTATTAATGCAATAACATTTGTAGAGTTTAGTCAAGGCTGTCTTACAGTTCTAAATAGTTATTTCCTGGTGCTATTCCGTCCACAGGTACGCACCTATCCACGGTGTCTACCTGTGAGAATTCTGCTGTAGTTCACAATGATGATACCATTGTCCTTGCTTGAAATTTGTACTATTGTTTAAGCTTAATTTTTATTGTCAATTATTTCATTTATATATATTCACTGATCGCTATTATTACAATAAATCACAACTATTAATATTTTACAGAAATAAGAATGATAATGAAAAGCTTTGGCTAACCCTGAAGTGAAGGTGGAAGTCACTCATAATTGCCACAATATATGTAGGGGAAAAAAACATTAGTGGAAGGTAAGAAATCTGCATAAAAAGATCTAACAATCACACAATTGGGATATGTTTGATTTACAGTAGCTTATTACTGACACTATGGCTATATTACACTCAGCTAGCTAAATGTTGGCATTATTTCTATTTACAGCTCTGCATTAGTTGTTAAACGGGTATAAAAATTAAATCTACCTGCATATTAGACTTACCTATATCCTAGACGCAACAACTAAAGACCCTTTGGTGCTTATAGTGTACACTAGAAATGGAATACAAAACTAGAAAGTACTCATGAGAGAAAAGACAAGTTCGTTGTTTAAAAGCTCATTGAAAACTTTATACGTGATTGACTGCACCGAACCGTGTGACAAAATTCGGGCACGTGTGGAACGGGAAAGCTGTGGGTTTTTTTCTATTCCCATAGACTTTTGTATTGAGTTTTGGAATAGCACTTTCCCTCCGGTTTTGGGGTTTACTGAGGAGGGATTATTTTTAACCACTTCGGTGCAAGCTTTCCAATGGTACAAAACTCGGATGCGTAGCTGCTTCCGTTTTAAAGTTATTCAAGTTTTTCTTTCGGCCAACTCAACTTGGACATACCATAGTAATATCAACATGTATTGACTATGTGACCATAAGTATTCCCTTGTAAACTCCTCTAACCAGGGCATGACAGATTATAAACTTGGATTTATAAATCCTTGCTATTCTGGCTGCACCCTTGAGTTTGATGTATCAATCAAAAACTTAGGGCTTGAATTCCACCATCTAGCTATCACTATAGCAACTTACCACCACTTGAAATGTACTTTTCCCTGATATCAGCTGCTACACTATTCTCCTGAAGCCTCTCCAATGCCTGTGCTAGCTTTTCCCAGGATGCCAGAATATCAGTACGCAGCCAATGATTAATAAGTCCCAGCATGCACAAGTAAACGTTCCCGTTCTTAATTCTATGGATGGAGCTGATCGCTGAGGGCGGAATATCCAACTGAATGCCAACCTCCTCCCACCTGTAGTCAACGCTCCTCAAAGCGTTGCTCAAGTTTTTGGGTGTCAATGAGTCTTCCCCTGAAGAAGCAGTTCAAGATAACATAAGTACACACTAATTTTTTAAGTAGACTTACTTCTGTATCTTCCCGCCATGACAGTATCCTGCATGCATAAACGAGTAGCGCAAGCCGTGGACCTTTACCGAATCGCTCAAACACTTGCGCGCACAAATAAAGCTGGTCGAGATCACACCCAAAACCGCACTAATAATGTGTATCAATACTGATAATACCTAAGTAAGTCCTAGTTAGTTCAGTTGAACTAGGGAAATGAATTGGCATTCGCCCTTTGTAGCTTTGTGCTGAGGACATTATTCTCGGAGGCTACCCACTTGCTGCGCTGGGAGAAGGTTTGGTCTCACAAGACGAAAAGTTTGCATTATTATATAAAAATAGACCTGTTTTTCAGTACATATAGCTTAACTTGTGAGGGTAGGTTAAAGAGTGTCAAATATCATTGTGGGGGGAAGGGGGAATGTTGCCAACATTTCCTGTGGTATCGGGTTTGCTTCGAATGCCAACTAAACACACAAAGTAGTAAGAGGTGCCTTCACGAGGATTGCATGGTCTCAGCTGTAAATTAAGTGAAAGTCGACATGTGAGACATGCGTGCAGCCATCAATATACACCGATCCCTGACAGCAGCTGGAACTCCTTCAAGACCGGAGCCACCTGGTCTCCTGAGAACCAATGGGAAGAGACCTGATGGGATGACCTTGGTACCACCATGGGGAAGTCTGGTTGTCTACTTGTTTGGGATGCCACCTGCCCAGTATGTTTTCTTTCAGCCAGTGGCAATAGAAACCTCCAGGAGTAATAGGCCCAAGCTCCCTTTCCTTCCTGAGTCCCTGAGAGATCACCTGGCCAGTGAGTCAGGTGACTCCAAGTCCACCAGTCACACCTACTCCAGAGGCTATCTATAGCAGAGGGAACTGTGTTGCCATCTTGGGGACTATCATCAAGCAGTGCTGAATGACTTACTTATTTATTTAATTTAGTTAGTTTATATATAACATTCATTAATTACTCATTTAATTTTATTTCTTATCAACTTCAATTATTATTAATAATAATTACTATCATAATTATCATCATCATTTTGTCTTTCTTTCTTCATACAACTAAACAATTGTGGTGTGACCACCCCACTGCAACATATGTACTACACATGTATTCTAACATTATCTTATTCATGCACACATTTTCGCTTAACATATATACAAACACACATACACAACATTATCATTGGCTGATACACTCTCAACATTACCATACAAGGAACTCGTCATTTATGCAAACATGCCCAGACTCACTATATGTATACAGTTTCCTTTCATTTTGTCCAGTCTCAGCAGTCTTAAGATAAAGCTTTGTACATTCCACCTAAAGCTCCCACTGTCAACGGGCACCTTGAGGTTATCGAGATAGCTATTCTCAGGGCTGGTGATTTGCAAGCCTAACCTTAGCTGCAGAATTGGTGAGGTTAGCCTGGCAGCATACCGTGTGAATAGTGTCTCTGTTACCACTGGGATTACAGTTAGTTGTCTCACCACAACAATGACAAGTTCACTTTAATTCTCAGTCTCTTCACACCATACACTATTTCATCCACTTATCTCATCTTCTCGTAGCCTTGCTGGAGACTGGCCTCACCCATGAATTGCTACGTCTATATGATTGTAACTACAATTTAATGATTCACTGCAAGCAACTCACTGGAGACTTGCTACATAAATACTGTCGGTGATTCTGTCCAAGTTCATAGCTTGCATTGTCTCTACTTAATTACTCTGATCATATTCTCTACTTCTGATTTTAACTCTGAGACCTTCTAAACTTACTTTCAGTCTAATGCGACTAACTGCTGATTAGCTACTACATAACAAGAACAATACACAGATAGCTTAAATTTGAAAGACTGCAGAAGAAAAAATATCAAAATACTTTGTATGTGTCTCTTAAGCACATGTGCTTGATATTGCTTGCTATACTTGTTACACAGACATCATAAAGATACAATATGCTAATACACATAAACCACATGCATATGTACCTATACTAGGTGCCTCCATTAAAAATTCCAATTTAATAAAATTTGGTCTTATATGGTTAACTGAACAGGTCTTGTGAATTCAAAGATGATATAATAATATGACAAAATATCTAACTACATGTATAGCTAACTAATTTGTCTTTTTCCAATGAAGGAAAGCAACTGAGCTTGAATAGTTCAAGTATTTCCTGTAGTCTTTCCAATCCAGCCCACCAATGATCTGAAGGTACCCGTTGGGCAAAAGAACGCAGACACTCTTGCTAAGAGGAAACGGAAGATGTCCAATTAAGTCCCACTTGTCTTTATCAGGCTGGTAATGAAGGATGGTGGACACTGGAGTATAGCAGCCGTCGGGAGTTATAGCTCCTCCTACTAATAAGAGATTATCGTTCATGAACAAAAGTGATGAAAATTGGTGCGGCACATCCACGAGTGTCCAAACGGATGAGGCATCGACAGATGTAGTAACGTGCACAATCAAAGCCGGCAGTGAAATGCTATTGATTTTATCATTCTGCTTGTGAGATCTACTCAGTATGTGCCACGTGTCTCCGCCTACTGTCGATGCTACATTCTTCATGGGCACAGGAGACAGCATGGAACGAGTGAACCACTGGTTAGTCTCACAGTTCAACATCTGGACCTCTACCGGAGGGTGTAGAGCCTCCACTGTCTCCTTTGTATAACCCATCAGTACCAGCCAGTGTTTGTACATGGTCCCATTACAGTTGAAAACGCCCTGAGGGAGTTTAATAGAAGTCTGTCTCCAATCCGGCTTACTTTTCTCCCACATGGTTACGTTATGAGCAGTTAGCTGAGCTCCTTTGTCTTTGGTTTTTATCATGGGTATCTTTCGTGCTTCAAAGTGCCCCCCAACTACTGCTATCTGGTCTTTCATGGCTACCATTGCACAGCCGCGCAGATTTTCAAACGGCGGTAAGCTCTGCCACTTCTTTGTGTCAGTGTTAAAGACGGCTATTTTGGTGAAATTTGAGCCGAGGGCTACATAGTTATACATCATTAAGTAAAGTTCGTTTTTGATTGTCACCACATGCTTGACTGAGTCCACAGTGAAGGCATGATCAGGCCCTGGACTCCATTGCACCATTACTTCCTGAAGGACTTTCTTCTCCTGTATTGATAGAACTATTCTAATTTTTAAAACATGGGATATCATATACCATCCTATTTAGCTACTGTAATAACAATGCAGTTTGAAGCAATTGATATCATCCTATCAAAAATATTTTTTTTCCATAATAGCCAGCTAACCTTCAATTCTTTCATCAGAGAACCCTTAGTATCTTTGAGCTGTTCTTCTAAATCATCGATCCTGATATTCTTGTCTTGATATTTTTCCTGCAAAACAACAACAACAACAATAACAACAACAACAACATTAGTAGCTACTAGCTAAATACACCAAACATATTACTAGAAACACACCTCTAAGTATGCATGCTTGGACAGCGTATCCTGCACGTCTTTGTCTCTTATTCTAAGTTTGTTTTGTAATTCACTCGAGTCCAACTGAATAGCTCTGCATCTCTCTTGTTGGGATTGCAGCTGCTCTTCCAGTTCACTCATCTTCTTTTTGTTCACTGAGTGTCTGTTGTCTCTGCTCTGTAGTTGTCTCTCCAGTTCCATGGCTCTTCTTTCAGCAGCAGCACATCTCTCCTAGAAAAACAAAACAAAAACAAAACAACACATTGTATTATAGACATATTTACTACATTCTTCAAATTCACAGCAAAAATGTTTCAACCTCATAAAGGTTGTTAGAAATGAGAAAACATTAGCAAAAACAAATGATTTAATGAAAGCACACCTATGTAAACAACACACCATTAAAGGTTAGGTTATACGGTTTCACCCACTAAACTGAATGTGTTATGAATATCATTCATTATAATATGGTCTGTTACACACATAGTAGTTTTAACCTGTGGTTCGAAACGCCCACCCTGCAGGTATTTGACTTTCTCAGCAGTGTAATGAATAGAATATTATAAATAAAGTGTACCTGTCACAGGTTATGTCATATACATAAATAATAAAATAATGTGCTGTTCACACGTATCTTTCCAGAATGATATCTTGGACATGAAAGTTTTAGAAGTAAATGCTTTAAAATATAAATCTTCCGGTTTCTTGATGTTTCTTTCCCATGAGACATCCTTGTAGGTTCTTTGTACAGGGAGATCAATGTCTCAATAAACCTCTTCTCTTCTTTACTTGCCTTCAACATGGACTCACTGAGTTTCTCTCCTTCTACCAATCCCCTATGTCCCTCTCAGTGAGAAAGGCTGACTTAGCCATCATTTGGCCCCTAAAACTTACGTAACGTAACTTCTCAAGATGGCTATGCTCACTTTCCGTCACCATTTGTCCTCATACTGATGCCAAATTGTATTCTCATCTTGCATACTTTCCAGGACCTTCTACTCTAGAGGATGTTTCTAGAATGATTGTGCATGTACTTTAAACACTGTTCAGAAAAAAATAGAAGCAAACTCCAGTCTCACTTCACCATTCAAATAATCCAACAGTCAAATCTAGATGAATGCTGATTTAACCCTTAGCGGATGAACGTTGATGGGCTAATTTATTTATAAATACACACACACATAAAAATAACTCATTCACAGAGACGACATTTTACCAGTGGAACATGCGGCATGGAGTAAGAAAAAACAGTGAGTGCTAGTATAGTTTTATGCCTCTAGCATTATACCTGTAGGCTAGTAGCTATGGTAACACTTTCACTATCGCAATAATGGTTATTGTTGCATCCTCAAACATTACAGTTCTCAGTACATAAGTAAACAACATTGCTCCTTCTGTAAGTAGAAGCTACTGGCAGTGTGTGCACATTATAATTTTCTTAGAAAATTTGTAATAAGCTATTCTTGGAGGCCCTTCCTTTGGGCTATGAAGGAAAAGTGTGGTTTGCTTTGAAGTAATGTAGTTTCTTAGCGGTGATTATTGTAATTTGACTGTATCTGGACATGTGGTAGATATAGCTCTTCCTAGAAAAGCATGATAAGAAAGACATTGATTAGTGGTAGTGAACACAAACTGACACAGAAGGCTGAAAGCATAAAAATTAGTATCAAAACCTTGGAATAGGAAAAATAAAGTTAACTGTGGGGTTTCGGGGAGGTTCTTAATGTCTTCTTGGCTTTCTAAGTTTGGTTTTATAACTTTAAAGTGTAGCTATAGGGGGAAAAGAAACTCATTAATGCTCATGAGCTAACACGAAACCCTAAACTTAATAGAAATGCAAGTGTAATTCTACATACCTGCAGAAGTCTTTCAGTTCTGGCCTGCTCGATATTTTGCTGACGTGACTCACCCCTTCTATCACGCTGATGCTCAGTGCCTCCATCTTGTTCCACTTGCACCTTAATATCCTGAACTCTATGCAGCAAGTCTATAGCCTGTGGTCTGACATCCGGAGCATTGTGAAGGCAATCCCTTACCAGTTGTACCACAGAATGTGCTGGGCCTACTAAAGCTCTTAATATTCCCAAATATCTTTCACGACGATCAACTTCACGTCTGGCTATAGGCATGTCAGGATTGCTTGGATCAATGTATGTGCTTGACTCCAAGTTCCCAGGAAATTCCTAAAACAATAACAATATATGCCTTAATGTCCTGTTTAAATGAGTGAAGATGAGAGTTAAATTCTTAAATGAGAAGTAACTATGTTTATCATTGCATTTAGATATATCATTGCTACAAAATAATATTTAAATTTCTTAGTTTCTTTCTCAGCCTTCTTACACTCATTAGATGTATTCTCTCTCTTTCATAGGCTTTTTTTTTTTTTAACAATATAGAATTAAAAATATTTGGTTGCCACCGGGAATCAAACCCAGGACCACTTGCATAACGCATTAGAGCGCTTGTGCATCATGCAAGTGGTCCTGGGTTTGATTCCCGGTGGCAACCAAACATTTTTAATTCTGTATTGTAAAAAAAAAAAAAAAAAAGCTTGTGAAAGAGAGAGAATATATACATCTAATGAATATTTAAATTACCTGAATCAAAGTGTACAGGGCCAAGTGCCCCAAGGAGAATATGTCCAAGGAGGGCCCATAGCGTGAACGTGGACCAAATGCCTCGGGAGGCATGTACACTAAAGTTCCAGGAACTTGTGTGAGCGTCTTGGAAACTTCATTGGGCATCAAATCAATAATTCGAGAGTTTCCCATGTCCGTTATCTTGGCCCTCATTGCCGAGTTGAGGAGAACATTTTTTGAAGTGAGATCTCTATGAATGACAGGTGGCTGGCGGCCATGAAGGTAAACCAAACCACGGCACACATCTGTCAGAATGGACATCTTAAAATGCAATGAAATATTAGGACGACTAATGAGTAAGTGGTCCAAACTAATTTCTAGTTTCTCCATGACTAAGAGAGGCAAGTGTCTATCTGGGAGAAAGAAGAGGCCCAGGAACTGGGTGATGTAGGGATGTCTCAAGTTAGACATGAGCAAGCATTCCCGTATGAATTTAGCTGATATAGCTGCCACTCCTTCATTTTGCCTCTCTAGAAGGGTCTCATGAATCTGCTTAGCGGCACATAGTGTGTTTTGATAGCTCACCTGAGTATGATTGATAATAAGAAAGAATTAAAAAAGCCCTGCAGACAGAGCAGGAAGACTGACCTCTACAACTGAGCCATAAGAACCACTTCCAAGTTCATTCCCAGTTAACTCAACATCTTCTAGAATGAAGTGCCTTAGAGCCTCACTTTCTCTCAGAAAGTTCATTTTACTGCTGACTCAGCAGGAAGGAAGCCAAGGCCGGCTTAGTGTGGTTGGTGGGACATATGGTCCAACAACATAAGCTGTGTGTGGGTGGAAGGGGAAAAACTAGCTATGTAGCTTGACATGATATGAATCTAGTTTTTGAGACGAGAGGCGCACGTAAGGGGAAACCCCAACTCGGTGACTTAATCTAGCTGTTGACGACGCAACACCACACCGCGCGCGCACCACAATGTGTTTGCATATAAGACGGCGCACGCGTGTCTTTCGTAAACGGTACACGTGGCTTCTCATTGTTTATCCTCCGTTTATCTTCACGACGTTTAACCTTCTTTTCGTTGCCCCTCAGTGAAGCTCGTTATATTGGCAGAGAGGACTGTTGGAATATGGTAAGTTTCGACGTGTTTGTGACCTGGTAGTTTGTCTAAAGCGTCAATGGTCTATCTTTTTGTTAGTTTCGTGTGGATTTGATGTTGGTTGTTTGGTAAAGGGTCTCTAATGAAAGAATCTGAAATGATGTGGCTGTAAATAGGCAGTGTTAGGCAGGTTCATTTTTATTAGCGAGTATGTGTGATATTTTTTAGGCAGTTACTAAGCTTTGTCCCAATTTATGTCCCAGGCAGCAAGTACTGATGCAGTTAACCCCAAGGCCTATCCGTTGGCTGAGCAAGAGTTAACAAAAACCATTCTGGATCTCCTCCAGCAAGCCACAAACTACAAGCAGCTGCGCAAGGGTGCAAATGAAGGTGAGTGTTAGTGGGAGCACCTCACTTAGGCAAGGTTTGTAGCTTTTGAAACTGGTGATCCTTTTCCCAAGGAATGCTTAGACATCACTTGTGTAAGAATTTATCAAAGAGTTACCTCAAGACAATGTTTTGATAGATGTACAGTATTTTTTCCTGGCAGCCATAGCTAGCCAATATTTACTTACTATGACACCTCATTTTTGTGGCGTGCCAAAAAAATTAAGTTGCGAGAGAATTCAGCCTACTAAAAATTGATCCTGGTTCAAATACTGTTACAGGTGGGAATATTTTTGGCAGTACCAAAAGCCAGGGAGTACATGGATGTGTGTGTGTGCATGCATGTGAATGAGGGGTGGAAAGCTGTTCTAGGAGTGATCATTTCTGTGTGTGTTTATTTGTAGCCACCAAGTGTCTGAATCGCGGGATAGCAGAATTTATCGTCATGGCAGCGGACACTGAGCCCCTTGAGATATTGCTCCACCTACCACTGCTCTGCGAAGATAAGGTACCTACTTTGATTTAAATATATTATCTTAAGTGAACGATAAATTGAGCACTAGTTTTCATTGCTGGTAGAGTGTGACAGTTAGAAGCAGCTGGTGATTTCGGTAAGCAGGAGTTAGAATTAATTGTGGATTAACTTTATGGCAGTCTACCAAGCCTGAGGATAACCAACGAAACTTCCATAGTCAAGAGCAAACTGCTCTTGCTGTGTGTATGTATGTGCAGATGTGCGTGTGTGAAAATATTTATATTTAATTTTATTGAGGGTTCCCACTAAAAAAGTTCCTCCTTATAAGCAATTTCCTTATAAACAAGTTTTTTTGTTTATTTCTTGCAGAATGTTCCCTACGTGTTTGTCAGATCCAAGGCTGGTAAGTGATCATCATGATACAATGCTTATCTGTCATGCTTATCTGTCATGCCCAATTCTAAGTGTACTAAAATGGGCTGTTTTGTTAAGCATGTATATGATGCGTGTAGCTGTAGTATACGTCTGTTTAGTAGATGAGGTGTTATACTACTAACCATGTATGTATGTATGTATGCAGCTTTGGGTCGAGCCTGTGCCGTGTCCCGCCCTATAATTGCTTGTGCAGTCACTGTCAATGAAGGATCGCAACTGAAGCCTCAGATAACCAGTATGCAGCAGTCCATTGAGAAGCTCCTCATTTGAACGGACAAGTTTAACCAATTGCTGACTAATCAAATACTAATGATTCTAATACATGAGCACCTCAATCAATTCTATTCACTAAGTTATCTGTGATCACTTTATGTGTACAAGAAAAAATAACGATTGTGATTCTCTTGCATGAATTACCAATTCAGTTGTAATGAATTGTAGAACATAGTATGGCCCTGGATTGGTAAAGAAGTGTAGTACTGAATTGGTGGAGTGGAATTTATATGGTGTATTGCGTATTTACTAGAGGGAAATTTGTGTAGTTCAGCAAAAAGTGTTCCCTCTGTTCATACTACTTTGAGAAACCAGGGATTTTACCCAACCACTGTTGCTACCAAGAGTAGTCGACTAGTAGTTTCCAGGACTCCAATTATAAGTATATACTTGTATCAATACTGACTTCATGTTTTATTTATTTATTACATATACTAAAAAAAAGAGGTAGAAAAATATAAATAGTGACTTCTAAAAATAAAAAAAAATGAGACTGCCAGAAATAAAGTTGTTTGAAGTGGATGTAATGAGGGGGCGTGTCAACATAAGGGACGATGACGGGTGTTGATGGCTAGTAGGTAGCTGTCATGGAGTACATGCCTACACATACAGTACACAATTTCATTCTCATTTAAACTACATAAAATAAACTGGCATGTTATTTATTGTGGAGCAAAAAATAAAATAAAATTGTCTGAACACAGCTGGGGAGTAACAATTGTAAAATTATAAATAACTTTAGTACTTGCTGCTGTTGGCTATCATTACTATGACCTAAAGGTCACATTCAACTCGTCTTGAATGAACCAAGTAAAAAATCCACTGCTTACTGTAATGTATGTAACTCTAGTCTTATAGCATTATAGTTACCTTGATTGCGTTTGTTGGATGCAGGCTGAGGCTGATAGCTCTGGATGGCAAAGTTGAATGACAGGGCGGCAGGACTGGCCACAAAGTTCAGGTAGGCGGGACGCACCATGGGGTGTGGTTTTGGAGCCTCATAATGCATGGCTTGCATTTCTTGGCCTAAGTGAGTTAGTATGCGTGTGTGTGTGTGTGTGGAGAGAGACACAGATAACATTGGATTGCATACAGTTAGGTTAGCACGTCTACTTACCATACACCTTTCTGACGAGCGTCTTCTGTCTGGCTGCCACTACACTGGGACTCCACTCGTGCAAGATACGATGTTTTTTCTGGTGACGCTTTACCAGTTTGCGATTGAGGTACTGCCGCCAAGCGAGCTGGATGACGAGAGCTGCCAATTCTCTCTGCCACTCCTGACCACCTCGCTAAGAACAGGAGACACAACATTTAAACAGACGTGTGTGTGAGTATGTGTGTGCGTGTTAAACAGACGTGAGTAGTCCATTAACTTAGTCTTGAAATTACCTATACCACGTCAAGAATGACTCTTTGTAAACATTTAAAGCCATTCAATACCAACTAATCAATGCATTCTAGAATGTTATTCCAATTCTATCAGAGGTGCCAATGCTTTGATGTAAGATAGTATCTACAAGAATAAGCTAGCTTATAGGAAAATCAAGTGTCATCTAGCTTGTACTAAGCTCATAACTTTAGAATAAGCTGCCGTAGATACTATCACAGCATTGGCACAGATCAATAATGGCAATAGCTAACTTCTGTCCTTACACTAATTCTTATGACTAAGTATCTCACCTTCAGTGCTCTAGCCTGCTGCTCCAGAGCTTCCCTGTATCTCTTTCTTCTGCGATACTTCCTCCATGCCAACTGTATCACTAGAGCAGCTTTAGTGCTCTCTCTGTAATGGCCAACCCTCTCTTTCTCCTTGGCTCGAAGCTCACTAGCCACACCTTTCTAAATATAACAACACATAATCTGCTCAACCTCAATTTAAAGAATACATTTTCCCCAGGAAAGCTTATTTATATTGGTGTTTAAAATAGGACAAGTCCTTAATTAATCACTGTTAAATATTAAAAAAAAGATAAAAAAAAAAGAAAAGATAAAAAAGAAAAGAAAAGGGAAAAAAAAAAAAAAAAAAAAAGTGAGCACAATTGGAACTTGGTAATGGTCATTAAATGTTAACAGGTTAGTTTAATTTTTGCATATAATGAGCACAAGCCTACACATGGTAATAAGGTAGTGGAGAGATGCCGACCATTGCTGTCTCAAGTAGAGAGGACTAACTTACAGGTACGTGTGAGGACGTCCAAGACTGCAACTTCAACATCTGTCTCTCACTCTCCTTCAGCCGCACCTCCAACTCTCTGAATTTAAAATAATAAATATTGATATTATCAGTGAGGTAGGATCACGTGACTAAATGTAAACATGACAACTTCCAGGTATTTGCCATTTTAACAAATGTACTTTAAACTAAACTAGCAGGTAAAAGGAATAGGCTGCTACACTTTAGTATGTAAATATCAGTGGCAGAGGATCTGGGGGAAAGAAGTGGATGCAGGGAGTTTGAGCATTGTGTCTCCTTTCTCCTTTTTTATAAAGAAAACTCAACCCCCCCCCTCCCATATTTACATTCAGCACAATGGTATAATGAGCTCAACAGGTGCCACGCCTCCACATGACTGATGGCCAGCTGAGCTTCCTACACCCCTTCACTTTTCATAAGCTGTCTATTCCACTGATTAAGTATTGAATAGATATAAAATGTGACCGTCTACGGGAAAACCGGGCAACGCGGCGTGCGTAAATATCAAGAAAAGATCAATCGATTTCTTAAAAATGTATTGTTTCAAGCCGACGGAAGGGAACGGTTAGGTCTATTATAGTGGGAACGACTTAAGCTACGACGATAAAACTTGGAGAGCTCAATATCTGGACGCCGACGACTCTGTAAGTGCAAAAAAATTTTTTTTCGAAGGGTGCCGCGTTGTGCCTGGTTTTCCTGTAGACGGTCACAAATGATGAATTGATACAGTAATGTGATTTCTACTCCGCACACATGCCAGCCTGTCACTCACCTCATCCTCTCAGCCGTCTTGTCTTCTCTATCTGCCACTCCTCCTCTGCTCGCCTCCCTGCTACCCTCAACTGTACCAGCCACACCCATATCCACTTCCTCCGCACCGGCCGAAGCAACCTCTCCCACCTCATCCTGTTTGCTCCTCCCACTTCCTGCGCTGCCCACAGTTGCCGCATCCTGTTTAGCCCGAGCTTCTGCCATCCGTGCATCTTCCGACTCAGCCTTGCGCTTTGCCAGTTGAGGCCCGTACTTCTTCCTTACCAAATATCCGCGGACACATCGCTGTATCATGGTCGCGGCTAGCTCCCGGATGCTGGACACGGAGAGAGCTCCTTGCTCT
>WLWD01002989.1_pt1:0-27500 | contig 78314 bp, 60 predicted proteins | sample 6712731 | NCBI WGS metagenome assembly WLWD01 (sample SAMN12718690, study PRJNA576275) | sponge metagenome | isolation source: marine sponge | host: Mycale hentscheli | place: New Zealand: South Island, Marlborough, Capsize Point | collected 2014-11-01 | reverse complement strand
TACATGAGAGCTGTCCGACCACCATCGTCTGCCTCATCGATGTTACCTGTAGTCATGGAGATAGAATTTCAAAATGAACTGAGAGAGCTAATGAAATCCATGGTTTGAACGTCTTCACTAATTTTCTATTGAAAGAATATAACACATTCTCAAGCAAGACTAATAGCCTCAGATTAAACATTAATACAGTAAGTGCTTTATCTGGCATTCTCTAAAATGATACTTACAGTATAATAGAGCTGTCCATTACTATCTTTGGTGGGCATACAGATAAGGCAATACTGGGATATATTGTATCACACTAGTTATGATGTAGTATTGTGATATAACTAACTATACACTGAAATATGTATAATATATTAGAGAGTTAGCTCTGTAGGACGTGACAGCCTCAGGTAGTACCCCTTTCACGCATGCCTTGGTATTTTTCTATAAGCAAAAATTGATCAACTGGTCACGTCATTGAAAATGAACTAGCACTTCTCACGCTTGAGAACTTCGGACTAACAATCATGAGAAATAAATTGCTTGGGTTTGGTGGGGCTTGTGGCCTCAGCCGATAAATCAATTACTGGCACTTGTGACGGTAAAAACAAATATTTCAATATTGCCCAATCCTAAAGGACATGATGGTTGCATGATTAGTTGGCAAATGTGTGCATGAAATACGTAGCAGGAACGAAGGGATACTTGAAATGCCGTATGGTATTCATCTAAGGTGTGACACTCTGTGCTCGTTAACGAGTGACAGGTCACAATTATATTAGCAGGTGTCTCAAATAAAACTTCTAGTCCGTCTTAGTCTCTAAGGAATAGTTGGTGGTTAGCTAGCTGCTGCTGCCGCTGCTGCTGGTGCTACTGGAGACTGAGTGGCGATTGAATCTAGATCTTCAGAACCTTACCTCTAATATCTACTGCTGGCTGACTACTGGTTTGCTTTTGTTTTGATGAGTGAATTCAAATTTCTTCACTAGTACATGGAACATTGACATCATTTTAGTAATCAAGCTGACCAGAATAACATATTATTATAACACTAATTAGATATAAAAAAAATTATTGATTGTAAAATACCTCATAGAGATACATCTATGGGGTGGTATGAGTATTATCGGCTATCTTTCGTAATATTCTTTCTGCCTCCTTGAATTCAGCCTCCTATGTCTTGGCAGTCTTCTTTTGCTGCTCCCCCAGCTTCATTTCTTGTTCCCCTAGCTTTTTATCTAGCTTCTTCTCTTGTTCCAACATCTTCCTCTCTTGCTCCACGAGCTTCTTCTCTTGAGTGCCAAACTTTTTTTCTTGCACGCCAAGCTTCTTCTCTTGTTCCGCTAACTTCTTCTCTTGTTCCCCCAGCTTTTTGTCTTGTACGCCAAACTTTTTTTCTTGCTCCACAACCTTCTTTTCTTGCACCGCTATCTTCTTCTCCTGCTCAACTTGCTTTTTCTCTTGCTCCACTATCTTCTTTTCTTGCTCCCCTAGATTTTTCTCTTGCTCCACTAACTTCTTCTCCTGCTCAACTAGCTTTTTCTCTTGCACCCCTATCTTCTTCTCTTGCACCGCTAACTTCTTCTCCTGCTCAACTTGCTTTTTCTCTTGCTCCACTATCTTCTTTTCTTGCTCCCCTAGATTTTTCTCTTGCACCCCTATCTTCTTCTCTTGCACCGCTATCTTCTTTTCTTGTACTCCTAGCTTATTTTCCTGCTCAATTTGCTTTTTGTCTTGCACCACTATCTTCTTTTCTTGCTCCCCTAGCTTATTTTCCTGCTCCACTATTTTCTTATCTTGCTCCTCTAACTTCTTCTCTTGCACACCTATCTTCATCTCCTGCTCCTCTAACTTCTTCTCCTGCTCCACTAGCTTTTTCTCTTGCACCGCCATCTTCTTTTCTTGTACTCCTAGCTTCTTCTCCTGCTCAACTTGCTTTTTCTGTTGCACCACTATCTTCTTTTCTTGCTCCCCTATCTTCTTTTCTTGCTCCCCTAGCTTATTTTCCTGCTCCACTATTTTCTTATCTTGTTCCTCTAACTTCTTCTCTTGCACACCTATCTTCATCTCCTGCTCCTCTAACTTCTTCTCTTGCACACCTATCTTCTTCTCCTGCTCCACTAGCTTTTTCTCTTGCACCGCCATCTTCTTTTCTTGTACTCCTAGCTTCTTCTCCTTGCTCAACTTGCTTTTTCTTGTTAGCACCACTATCTTCTTTTCTTGCTCCCCTATCTTCTTTTCTTGCTCCCCTAGCTTATTCTCTTGCTCCTCTAGCTTTTTCTTTTGCTCCCCTAGATTTTTCTCTTCCTCCTCTAACTTCTTCTCTTGCATTCCTAACTTCTTCTCCTGCTCAACTAGCTTTTTCTCTTGCGCCCCTATCTTCTTCTCTTGCACTCCTAGCTTCTTTTTATGTTCTCCTAGTTCTTTCTCTTGTTCCCCTATTTTTCCCTTTTGCTCCTCCAACTTCTTCTCATGGTCCCCTACTTTCTTATTTTGCGCCCCTATCTTCTCCTCCTGCTCTCCTAGCTTCTTCTGTTGATCCTCCAGCTGCTTCCCTTGCTCTCCTAGCTTCTTTTCTTGCTCAGCTAATTTCTTTTCTTGCTTCTTCAGCATTTTCTCTAGCTCCGCTATCACCTTTACTATCTTCTCCTCCTCATTCTTATGTATCTTGTCTAGATACTCCATTTTCTGCTGGAGCTCTTCTTTAGTCTCTACTGCTAAAGAAGCTGTCAGAGTGAGATGTTTCTGGCAGTTTTGGTTGCTATGCTTGTCTTGCTCTTCTCTAATGAATCGATCACCACACCCCACACAACTAAACTCGCACTTGACCTCTTCCAGCCGACATATCTTCAAATGGTCCTCCATCACTTCACGCTCACAACTCACCCCACACATATTGGGACACTGCAAGGGAACGTACTTGCACTCCGGCAAGTGTCTTTCCATTTCCTCGTAAGAGGCTTTGAAGCCGCAGTGCCGACATACATGAGGTCTCTTCGGGCACTCTTGAGCAACATGCTGCTCCAGTCTATTCTTGGGGATAGCCAGGAGACAGTTGAGGGGACACTTGGTGTCCACGTATTGGCAGGTATCAAGATCAGGGTTCAAGTGAGTGCCAAGCTGGTCCAAGGTCCCAGACCAGACACACCCCCTCTTCTTCATATCACAGCTTACCCTCAAGGAGGCAATTCTCTTTTGATTTTTCACGAGCTCGAAAGTGCTGAAGTTGTTAACTCCACATAGTGGGCAGGGCTTGCTGGTGTCAGCCACACAGAGGCGACAAAAGTTCTCACCACAGCAGTTAGTGGTGGTTATTCGTCTGGCCACCAAAGCACACTTCTTGCAGAACAGCTCATCAGGAACAGAGTCAAGAAACTCACATTGGTAGCCTGAAGATTGCTTACAGTCAGCCATAGTTAAGCGACCACGCCTAAGAGGCTACACTATCCAGCCCTTTAAAGAAATTCAATAGTAATTATCCATCTCTAATGAATATCATTGATAGTGTTATTGGTGGTGTGATAGTACAGCTGTAATTCATTACCATGCTATCAAAAATGGAATTTGAAGACTGCCAATTATCAATACTATTAAAAGCTTGACCACAACAATTGAAACAATTACTGCAGATTTTTAAAAGCAGTTTGAATACAGATCACTTTTGACAACTTAGTGATTGTGAAATCAAGTCCAATGCAATATTTCCAGCATAACCACTTCAAAATGCTCAATCACAATAGTCAAAACGGCAGATAAAGCCACACCCACAGCTCCACCCAGTTGACGTATGACATTCAAATATACAGTCTATATAATATATGTGTATATATATATGAGTAACAACTTAGTTTGGTAAGCTTGCTCGTTAACAATATGGGCATAATTTAGCATCTAATTTAGCATTAGAATTTTTATTTGGTGTGTGAATATTTAGTTCACAGGGAATTTATTCTTTTGTTTGATGTTGACCACCAAACAGAAGAGACCTACATGTAGATAGCACAGCAGCAACATATACATGTATGCATGTTAATGCACATGCCATCTACGCGTAATTATCTGCAATCTAAATATGAAATTCTGTTGGAGGTTCAGGCATGGATGCCAAACGAGAAAGATGAAGGAAAATATTAGGAAGGGGAAAGTTTCAATTGTTGTGAAGATCCAATTTCAAACGTTATAAAGGAAATTATAATGTGGATATTTTGCTCTGCCAGAATCTTCTCACCTCTTGAAATACACCCATAGCTCAAATTCTTAGCATTCCAGTAAACTGATAGGTTCCACAAGCAAACAATGAAACTTTTTGTAATCATTTTAGAGTAACATGACTATTTTTTCCTATGTGCCAAAACAAATATAATCGTAGCAATACTCAGTCAACTATGTGCACTATATAATAGGGTGGAGCCTGAAATACAATTCACTATACAGCCTTTTGCAAAAAAACACAACAAAAAAAAAACAAAAAAAAAACATCACAAATAGCTAAAGACAAGTCAATGAGGATTTGTCCTAAGCTATTTCCTATTGATTGACACTATCCTGTTATTGTTGTTGCTTGCCAGAGTGATACTAGTGATGCGCTCTAATAGCACAAAAAATAGCGATGCGAGCGATGCATGTTCCCTGTAATCTGTAATTGCAGCTATTCCATGCATGCTTGGTGTGGCTACAAAATACTGTCAAAGTGAGAAAACAATAGTGGTAGCTTTTTTTCTATGATGAAGGCTCCTGGTACCGTAATCCTCAGGAATAGTCTAATAAATAAATTAGGAACATTTAATGGCTTTTCAAAAAGAAAGATTCTTTACTTTGTTACCTGTTTCTGTTTCGTTTTAGCTCTCCTCCTCCTTGCACTGTCTTTTTCATTTCTTATCTCTCTCCTTACTAATTTTTCTTCTGGAGTTTCTAACGCCCTCAAAGCTCTTGACCGAGCGTTTCTAACGTTTTGTCTCACTTTCGCAGAATTTGTTTCACTGCTGGGCATCGCTACTTTGTACGGCAGGTAAACAAAATAAAATGTTGCTAAGAAGGTTACCCGGCCCGCGCAAGCGCGTAGGAGAAAAGGTGCACACGTACGCCCACGCAATAACTAACAACTTCTAGACCTAAATATATATATATATCGCTGAATTATCTATATACATTCTTGAATTTGTAAATACAACACTAAATAATTCTGATCAGTCAGTCTACATTTTATGTACAGTGTAAAAACTATTATAGAAGATACACTGAAGATGGGGAAAAAATGGCGTGACCTTAACACTTGTATTACTACTTCAATGCTGATAGACTTAGTGAGAATCAGGAATATGATTTGCTAAACCCATTCACCAACAATAGGAAATATTAGTGGTATACACAATGAAATACTCTTTGACAGGTATTCTTCACTGACACCAGGCAATTAAAAATTTAAAGCCATTCTTACACAGATAGTTGAATTGTCAGTGTCATTGAAGAAAGATTAATCAGAAATGAAACATTTTTGACAGCTATATGAAATATCCAGAATCATTAAGCTTAAGCTACTACTGCCCCACCAACACTCTCCTATCACAACCAATTAACACCATACTTACCACTTGCGAGCAGTTTCTCAAGCCTGTCTTTCTCTCCGCTGTAGGCAGCTATGTGAACCTGACTCTGAAGGACCCACTCATCGGGCGCCTGCACACCATTTTCACCCTGACAACAAATTTGACGATAAAAAAGCTTAAAGATTTTATCCTAGACCTACTTACCTCCATTTTGTTATTGTTTGATACGCCCTCGTTAGATGCGCTTTATTTAGAAGTCCCCGGGTTTGTCGCGGGAGCTTATTACCATAGCAACCTGGTAAAGGTAAGAAGCTTCAGTACTTCACTCCGGAGTCGCCTTTCATGGGTACGCGCAATCAGACTTCTGGGAGGGGAGATGGTTCTTGGGGAGAAGTAGAAAACTATGCTGCTCTAGCCAAGTCTGGGGGAAGGCGAGGTAAGCGTTTACCTTGCGTGCACGTCTCTTTAAAGCCTGCTATATAGCTTGTTATTCGTTGTTAGCACCTTTCGGTGTCGATTAATGTTTGGATGTTTTAAATATCAAACTTAGCTCTGTAAGGAATGTTGGCATATTTCTAGCTAGTTGTAACATTGTGAAATATATACCAGTGCTCATCCATTACATTTAATTATTGTGGTTGGTCAGACCTCCTGGTTCACCATGAAAACATTAGGGACCCTAACAGCAAAGCCATTGAAGTACCACCCTCTGTTGAATGGTTCGTTCATGAAGAATCTCCTAAGAAATCCCGTGGAACACCGCATGAGTCAGTCTACAAAGACCATTGGAGCCAGTGGAACACGGACATTCCTACGTTACCCGCCATCAGCTCTGATCGCACTGTGAAGCCTCCCAAGAAGAACGAAAGTGTAAAGCTGCCTTCCATCTCAACCAATAAGGATCAGGTGGACATGAGTAAACTGCTGGCATTAGACTACCAGAAGGAGTGGCTTGACCTTAGAGAAGCTAGGATGCAAATGGAAAAAGAAAAGCTCAGAGTGAGTCAGTTGGTATTGGGTATACTTTATGAAAATTTATCCACAGCAGCAATATCTATGAAATAGTAATGTTGAGTATAGTTGATTTAAAGCAGCAGTGAAATCAATCCTGCAACATAGCATTAGGATGGCCTTTTCCACGTGTTTTAAATGATTATAGTGGGTGCAGACCAAGTGAGGGTGGATTACAACTGTTTGTGAATTTTTATCCACCTAATTCGTATACTGCTAATTCTACTAATTACTGCAACTGTTTGTGGGGTCATTTACTTCTTAATTGTCTTTAATTGAGGAGGTACAATATCAGCACGAATGTAGAATTAGCAGTATACGAATTAGGTGGATAAAAATTCAATGTGGAAGAGTTTTACTGAATATGAGAACTGCATCACTCAGCTAATTTTAAATAATATATAACAAAATTTAACAGATAAGCATATCAGCCAACACACAACCAGCAAGTAGGAAACTGTCTTCTAAGCTAATTGGCATATTTTATGTTGTAGGGGTAGTGCACAACGTGCCAATTGACATATTGTGCAGTTATATAAGTCTTTTTCTAGAGCAATATGTTTAGTGTAGGTAAAAAGTGGTTTCCCTGAAATACCAAATCAAACTTAAAAAATAAGGGGGGGGGGGGGGGGGGGGGGAGCTAATGTTAATAGTTCACTTGGCAAATAGGTAAAAACAATTTACCAATTGTTGACGTGAATCCTTTCTGCCAGAGAAATTATTTCCAATGAACCAGTATTTATATTGACTCCTTCACCAAGTTGAAATGTGATGTTCAGTACAGGAGTTAGTTTGGACTTTAGTTATCCAGTAGGAGAGTGAAACATTAGGGCTGAATCTTTTCATCTCCATTTCATGAAAGCTATAAGAGCATAGTGACAACAGTTACTCTTCGAACAATCCAGACATACAGGTTAGGTACAGTGTTAGATCCATGCTTTCTGAGTCCCCCCACCTCCAAAGTTTTAGATCCAACCCTGAGTTATTAGGAAAAATTCCATTATGTGGAAAGAACCTCCTTGTGGTTGAATAGATGTGCTAGCCTTTTTGTGTTGTACTTTGTAGTCACACGCGGCTGGTACACCCACAATAGGAAGGTAACCTACTTTGACATTCGGGGTGGGAGGGGGGGTGGGGCGGCATAGCCATTTATTCGGGTGTGGTCACAAATGCATGTTTTAGGCTATTTTGGATTCATTTGACAGTATGACTTTAGTACACACCCATATAAGTGGGTAGGGCCTTCCCAAGAATACCCATGGCAGTTGCCGGCAATAATGCACTCACTGTAAAAATTATAGCGTGAAAACCCACCAAATTCACACCAAACTGGTGGTGTGAATGCCCACCATCTATGCATAGTGTGCCGTTCACACTTTCTGCCTAGTGTAAATGCACACTTAGTGTTAAATTCACACTCAAGGGAACAGCATGGACCCTTTACCGAACATTAATTATATTCATGTGCAGGGGAAAAAACCAATGCTATTATCATTGTAATCTACCTTATAAATGTGTTTTACAACTTGTTGTCTTCTAATAAATGAGATTGGGGATTACACCTATCTCTTTTTGGAAAATAATGTTGATATGTAATATTAGAATCAATGTAACTTAAAATAATTCAGCATTAATGTAAGTATGAGTTCATACTGATTATGGTGTGAATTTTCACTGAATTTGGTGTGAACTCACACTGAATTTGGCGTGTACTTCACACCAAAACGACGAGGTGTGCGCATCACACCATAGTTTGGTGTGACTATTGTTACAGGTGATTCACGCTTAATTTGGTGTGAACTATACACCTTCGGGTAATTGTCCATGATATTACATAATTTTTTTTAGGCTAAGAAAGAAGCTAGAAGACTTAAAATGGAAGAGCATGCGATGAGGACAAGAAAAATTAATGTCATAGACAAGACTGAACGAGAGAAACGGCCAAGAAGGTAAAAGCAGAGGTGCTTTATCCTGAGTTAAATTATAGCGTGAAAACCCACCAAATTCACACCAAACTGGTGGTGTGAAGGGCCACCATCTATGCATAGCGTGTCCTTTACACTTTCCGCCTAGTGTGAATGCATACTTAGTGTGAAATTTGCACTCAAGGAAATAACATGGACCCTTTACCAAACATTAATTATATTCCTGTGCAGGCACAAACCAATGCTATTATTATTGTAATCTACCTTATAAATGTGTTGTACACTTGTGAGCTAGGTAAGAGAGACAAATATTTTGGTCTACACCAATCTCTTTTTGAAAAATACTGTTGATATAGCTAAATATAATATTAGAATCAACCCAACTTACAGTAATTCAGCTATAATATATATGTATAAATTCACACTGAATTGGAGTGAACTCATACTTAATTTGGCGTGTACTTCACATCAAACCGACGACGTGTGCACTTCACACCATATTTTAGTGTGAACAAGTGATTCACATTTAATTTGGTGTGAACTACATGTCTTTTGGTTTATAGTGGCATGTTATATTCACTTTATCTATAGATTAATTTTTATAATTAATTAACTGTACGTATATACATACATACATTATACATACGTACACACACACATACATACATTACTTGCTTATTGCTTATTAGAACTTCGAACAAACTTCTTAGTCTTCCCCCTTTGTGAAGAAACAAGACTGTGGAGATACATGGATCTGCAATCAATCTACTATAAACTGGGCACATATTATTATCTAGCAATGGCACCATGTTCTAATAAATGTTTAAGAAGAATTTTATATTGTGTAATACAAGATACATGTATAAATTTTCACTTAAAATTATGTAAAACAACATATTACGATGAGAGAGTTGCCATCCAAATATATGTTTAAAATTAAACTCAAAATTTTGTGGCTGAAATTGAATTTAATTGCACAAGAACATAAGCTGTAAAATAGCTAAATACATTTATTCATTATGTGCTTAATAGTAAGCATTGCTACACAGCAGTGACCATAACTTATATCTGGCCAGAAAAATTAACATCTCAATTTATGGAATGCTGGATTTTTTGAACACCTAGAATATTGAATTCTTTCATAATAAAAAGCTCCTTAACAATTAAAGAGATTCAGTCACTTTTTTGCTGAAATAATTTCCAGGTGGAAACGTTGCTCTAGTAATCAAACAAAGCTCCTTGTGTTTATTAGCTTTAGCCTATGTATACATAATACTTATAGCACGAGTCAGAGTACAATATGGGAAAATATTTTACGAGCACGCAAAATATTTTCACGAGCCAAAGGCGAGTGAAAATGTGGCGTGAGAGTAAAATATCATTCCCATAATGTACGACGAGTGTGATAAGTGATTTATTGCTGCCTTGATATTTTTTCTCAACCGGTTACAATACAATTTTCATTGATTTTACTCGCTACGCGCGTGCTACTTGGACCGTTCAATAACAAGCGTACAATATGGGAGAATACAGAACGCTCGCGTGATGCGGAAATATTCAAGAAAAAATATCAAAGCCGCAATAAATATTATTACAGATATTATATATAATATTGAAATTCCTAGTCCAAAAATAGAATTCAATGAATTTGGCGTGATATGATATTATCTACACAACAGCTGCACATAAGCCGAATTAGACTAGGATTTGTCAGGGTTGTGTGGTGCTAATTAAATTGACTATTTATTTTCTTGAAACAAACAATTTCTATAAAAAGAGGACTACCACAAACAACTCTAATAAAACTGCATTCAAAAATTAATTCGAGTGAAATGGGTTACAAAGGATCTGCACTATTAGTGTCACTATTATTTCAAGTTTCATTTGTCATGATGACAAATTCTACTGTAGTTCGTCTTACAACACCCACATTATGATAGTTCTATTGATTGCTCTTCTCAACTTGTGAACACTTCAAGTGCTAAAGAGGACATAATTGAGGCCTTGAGAACGGTGATAAATCCTTACTTAGATGACAAATATGGCGTTCTTGCAGAATGTGGAGAAGGAGACTGGAGAAGGATGGCCTACTTGGACATGACGGACGCTAGCACTCAATGTCCGTCTAACTGGAGACTTCAACAATCTTCAGTTCGGGGCTGTGGCAGAAGTAGCAGCACTGTTATTAACTGTGATTCTGCCTATTTCAGTAACAGTGGACTGTCTTACAATAGAGTATGCGGTCGAATGATAGCTTACCAGAAAGGTCATACAGATGCTTTTAGTGCTTATGCAAATGGAATAGCATCTACGATAGAGAGACCATATAGTGCAGGATTGCTGCTCACTCATGGACCAGTGGGGTCAAGAAGATACATCTGGACATTTTCTAGTGCACTTTATAAACAGATAACTGTCCCTACCGACAGCGCTTGTCCGTGCACACCTCTCCTAATCAACCTTGGACATTCAATCACCCTCCATTTGATGGCAACAACTATACTTTTGTGATTCAGGCAACCCTGGACCAGGTTTTAATTCCACCACACTGTATAGCCAATACCCACTATGGGATGGAGGTGGCTGTCCTTCCACTAGCACCTGCTGTCAGTTCAACAAACTTCTGTGGTTTAATGTAGACCTGCCACAAGCGACTACGAATGATGTAGAAGTCAGACTGTGTGTGATCAATTCAAATGAAGATGTGATTGTGTCTTTAATTGAACTATATGTGGCCTAATTATAAGCAGCTCATAATCTTGTGTAGTTGTATGCAGAATCTTTAGGAGATTATTGTTAAAATAATTATGCACATTACAAAGTCATTCTTATTCATACAACATACTATTGCAATTCGTCAATAGAACATTCCAGAGTAGACATTGTAGCCATAACTTTTTTAAAACAAATTGCTGCCATAATGACAAAGTGGGAGACATGAACATTTTATGTCAGCACACTTTTGTGACCCTCGTTTTGTTGAGCAGTGGTCAATTTCTGATATTTAGAAAACTATAAAGTGCGAGTGGCACCATAAGCTGAGGAAAAAACAAGTGCCAAGAATAGCAATCTCAGTTAACACTTGAGAGAAAAAGACAAAAAAAGGAAAAGCTAGACTTGATATACACACAGCTTCCCAGTTAATATCTTTTCAACGGAAGACAACAGCATAAAGACACGAAACTCATTGCATGGTGAAAACAAATTGGGTCATGGTAATGGAGAAAAAATATTCGACTTCAAAATGGTGCCTTTGAAGTGATTGCAGTAAGCTATGGAATCTATGAGAAAACCATTGTTTTTATGGATATAGCTACACAATTCAAAGTTTTAAGCAGCATTTTCCTTGAATTTTTTTGAATTAAAGCAATTGGCATTGTACCTCCTAGGTGCCACAATTCTTCACATGTGAGTTTAGGAGTCAAAGTTCAATGCTCTATGTATGTCAGCAGAACATGCACGTGATGCTGTTCATCTCGATATGCCTTGAATTCTAAAATTTCATTCAACTTATTTATTAGTAAATGTGATGAGGTATAACAGAGAAATATGTAACAAAACACAGAATACTATTAACATGAAACAGCCTAGCTCCCTCCCTCCCCAGTAGTTCCTAGCTAATTACACGTAAACTACCTTAAACTCACTGAAGGAAGTCAATATTTTTCTATCATTATGCACATGTGCATTCAATGTGATGACAAGAAGTAATACAATAGATCAAAGTGAGTTAATATTGTTTTTCCTACCGAGTAAAACAACCTTGACATACTCACAAAAGGTTCAAGAGTTCCCTATACTTCCTGTTTAGGAAGAGTCTGGAACTCCAGAAAAAGAAGGTTGAACAAAATTCACTGCAACAAAAAAAAAAAACAACAACAGGAGATCATCCACTACATGTGCTTCAATGGTTGTGTGTGTAATGCTAAGAACATGCTCTTAGTATTACACACCAAGGATCCATTATGTCGACAAGCAAAATTTTATGCTTTTTTCGATTTACTGAAGATCATAACATGATCCCCAAGTTCATAACAATGCTCTTTGGCTTTCTTATTATAAATTTTTTTTCCTGCTCCTCCTGAGCTCGACAAGTCTTCTTCATAATCATAATCATCATAATCTACAAGGTACGAAGAATGAAGCTGGGATAGTACATCTGGTTTGGAAAATTAAGGTACTATGCCCTATATAAGGAAAAAAGGACACTATAAGTCAAATCATGAACTACGATATGGTTGCAGACAGAACGTAAGGTAGCTAAGTTCTTATCTCAATCTCGTCGACTTCTCAACAGTTTTGGATGACATGGCAATAATTGTACCATGCATCTTCTCTTATACCAATCCATCACTATCACTGAGGGGGATATCCACAAGTATTCATCTTCTTGACACTGCAATATGATTTCATCTGCATCACCAAAACAAGGGTAACCCAGCAAGACTTAGTTAAGCTTTCAAACAAAGATTAGTACTCTTCAAATAATTTGTATGGTTTTCAAGTGTTTGACTACGAGAGAATATTTTTATTACGTCCACAGAATTTGCAGAGCATTTCCTTCATAATTATCATTAGTTGATAGATCATATACTCCTTACTTCATCCCATTCCTCTTTACATAAGAATACTACATATGTTGCACTTGTAATACATGTAACTAAATTATTTGTTACTCAATGTAATACAAGTACATTACATGTTATTTCACAAAAATGGACAATGTGCTACAGGAAGATTGGCCTTTCTGATGTAGATACAAGCATGCATATTGAAAGACATGTTTGAAGTAACATTTTTAACACATGGTGGAGTTATAATATTAAATTAATTTGCTTCCATCAGCTCAAGAATACACAGGCAGTGAGAGAATAATAGACAGTGAGCCTGAGAACAGATAGGCAGTGAGCCTGAGAACAGATAGGCAGTGAGCCTGAGAATACATAGTTAGGAGAGCAAGACTCTTGTACTCTGGTTATTTCATTCCACACACTCTGATTGATCGGTGAAATAAGTATTGTTATTTATTGCATCTGAACAATTTTTCAAATTTTATCCATCTGTGTTTCTGGCTTGTAGTTTATAAGCACATTATTTATTCCTGAAAGGCTTTAGGATCTATTTTAATCACGTCATATTTAATCTCGCTTTACTAGACCCCTTCACGTCATATTTAATCTCGCTTTACTAGACCCTTTACCTACTGCTATGCAGCAGGTAGGCTGCCATTAAGTAGTATATTCAGTCCCCCTCACTAATTGGGAAGGCCACAAACAATAGATGACGTAATAAGATGGTATATTCTGTGATGTAAGACTGCTCTAACTTTTTGTGTGTGTTGTATTTCTATATGGCTGACTGAGTTGAATAATTCATGTGCCATGAAATATCTTAGTGGTTATTCAGTCATTTTCGGCTGAATTAATTATTTGCTGTTAGAACGAGAAAATTTTGTTATTGTCTTAGTGGTTTTACCCACACCAATTAAGCCACAGTTAAGCCCAGGTAAAGGTCGGCAGAGGACATGCAAATACTGCGACCATGCGGCTAAGCGGTCACATGTGGTGTGTCACACGTGGAGCAATGGCACCCGAGCACAAGTACATTAGTCCTGATAGCCACTGTTCTCAGTGCTAAGCATAGCAGCTACCTGTTACTGCCTTGCCAAAATGACTGATTCACCCGGCACTATTAGTTCTCTAAGGATGGCTGCTCATCAGTGGTGGTATTATTTACATAGTAAGGGGCTGGAGATATACTGTACTCTAAATAATTAGCATTCTGTAGGTCAGGTTGGATATATAGGATCTAAATCATCAATGGTGAATGGCCTTCATTGATACTTACAGATGCAATCAGCCGAAAACAGGAGTTCTATGGCTCAATAATACATGGGCATGCTGCCGGTCCATTTGCCTTGCTTAACTAGTGCAGTTAGGTTAAGAGTTGGATTCTAGTTCTGATGCTGTTACTCTACCCACAGTCGCAATCTCTAAATCACGAAAGCATGCTGCCAACCCTCATTATGTTCAGGCATAGGCTTCGTTACAGGTGTGGGGTGCATTGCCGGCTCCCACTCTTCTTATTCGAACCTTCATGCAAAATTTTATGATCATCATTGTCCATTGCATATTAGTAACAATCTGCTGTATTTAGTAATGGCCAGACCCTCTCACTGTATTGCCAAGATTGGCTCTGTCAAAGTGATCAGTATTCTCGGAAGCATAGAAACCCCTGAATCAGTCTGCATGCTGTAATTGATATTTATGCTGACATGAGAGTGTTACATGAGAAGGAAGGCGGAGCAAATAGGGTTACATAATGAGAGAGATTAGAGAAATAATGCCATCCGATCTTGCACTATCAGACTTGCCTACCTAATCTCACACTTAGGCCCAGGGCCTATCTATTCTTGCATGCACTATCAGGCTTGCTGCCTATGCTTTCTCAAGCTCACTACCTAAGTATTCTCAGGTTCACTGCCTATCTATTCACTGGCTTACTGCCTATCTAGTCACAGGCTCACTGCCTATGTAATCTCAGGCTCACTGCCTATGTATTCTCAGGCTCACTGCCTATGTATTCTCAGGCTCACTGCCTATCTAGTCACAGGCTCACCACCTATGTATTCTCAGGCTCACTGCCTATGTATTCTCAGGCTCACTGCCTATGTATTCTCAGGCTCACCACCTATGTATTCTCAGGCTCACTGCCTATGTATTCTCAGGCTCACTGCCTATGTATTCTCAGGCTCACTGCCTATGTATTCTCAGGCTCACTGCCTATGTATTCTCAGGCTCACTGCCTATGTATTCTCAGGCTCACTGCCTATCTGTTCTCAGGCTCACTGCCAACAGAACTTATTATCCTAACATATAGACTCATTTTTATGTAGAATACATGGAGGTATAACCTCCTAACTAGAACTGAACTAGACACAGCTGATGCCAATGCCACTGAAGGTCATAGATTACACAAAATAAAGTTAGCTGAAATAATAGACATCTTCCAACAGAACAGTCACAGGATCATGTGTTAATGTTACTGCACTAGTCACTCCTTGTTACTGCAATAGTGTTCCCCAGGAATTAAATCGGCAATTTTTGGGAGGCACAAATTCACTTAGGGGAAAATCACAGGTTATATTGCACATGATCAGCCTTCAGAAACTTGCCAGAGTACGGACTAGCATTCAGATCACTAAGATTATCAACATCTTGCGATAGTACTGGTCTCATATATACTGACATCTGACTACATTACTTGATGTACACATTTTCATGTATATTTATTGACACACAAACACACACACTTTTGTCCTAGGTGACCATAACAAGCTAGCCAGAGCCACTAATTGCTCCGAGTGTTGTTGATACATTCTAGCAATGTATTGGAACCAATACTTCTTATTATTATAAACACACACTAGAGAACACTCACCTTGCCATCATTTCAGCAGAGTCAGGTAAACGCCATGATCAAATGTTGACACTTCTTGAGCCATCATTCACAGCTAGTCTAAGTCACAGACAACGAAAGCAGCTTCACCCACTCCATCCCACTACAAAGAAGAGCAATAGAAAAACAAAACACATTGAAGTGAATAAATGCAATCATGAAATTTCAACTTATACTCTGCAAGCTGATCCTACCAAGAAATTGTTAGAAACTGTTTATCAAACTCTAGCTGAGAGGTATAGTCTCTTAAACACATTCACTAACACAGCAGTTCTGGATATCTAGATCAGTGTCAGTTGTAACACAACAAGAGGTAGAGGCATCCATGAACACATACCGTAGTATAATGCAGAAATAGAACGGTCAAGACAGTGTGGTAAAAACAACAACATTAATTTTAGAGGTTAGTGACAGGGAAGAAACCTCAGCTCTATATAATATAGAAGAAACATTCCTACACATGAAACTAGTTGCACACACAGGCCTACACTACTAATGAATGACAGGATTCAGTTTTGATCAATACTCATCCACTGATTAGAAATATTAGGTATCACAAGTTACGACCAAGGTGAAGTGATGGTAAAGATTCATTATTACTACATATAAAAATATACAGCTTCATACTAAAATATATTTATTTTTAATTTCCGTAGTATCTGTAAAAATAGTTCAAACGTTTCGGCTCCGTGTAGCCTTCATCAGTGACTTTTTAAAAGTGATAAAATAAAATACATTTCTCTTCCCATCATATTTTAATGTATAAAATATGGCTATGAAAAATCCAACTTTGTACAGGTAAATAAGTGCAACAAAGAACAATAATATGACATTCACTTCTAACATTCAAATGAACTGAATCAAATCTTCTCCCTTCTCTTGCTTGCTGCTCTCATACTTTATCAATAAATAAAAAGATAACTGGTGGCACATGCTCACTGTTTAATATATCCCAATATAAGAAAGCTTTACATATCCCCATAACACCAGAAAACCTCAAGTTTAGTAAAGACATCAGTTCGTAGCTTCAGTTTGCTGGCTGTCTATTCTGTGTCCAAGTTGTCACGCAGGATTTACAAAATAAGCATGCGTTACTAATTATCTTGCTGTTTTTGTATGTGAGTATGTATAATATAATATATATACAATAAAATCAAGCACAGAGATTTTGACCTTGGTAGTCTTTGTAGTCAGAATGTTGGGTTAAGTTATTGAATACACTAAATGATGTGCTTCAGCACAAATGGCAAGTGAGCTGGTATGGCTGAAATTTAGCTAAATTTGAATGCTAGATTCTTAATATTCATTTGTTAGTTAATTGTGTTTTGTTTAGATTATTTGTGCTATTCTTTAGCAACATGCAACACTTTTATACACACATATATACATATTTGTTAACTGGGTATAGCAGCACAAGACTTACATTGCATTCTCTTCGCGACTTGACTATTGGACAAAGGATTTTCAAGGGGTAAGCCATCAAAATTCCTAAGATGATAATATGGGTAAGAATTGCTGAACCAAAGGATTTGTTTAAGCTGACCACCTTTCCAAAGTACGCTCCATTCAAAATGCTCTATTGTACCAGAGCTCTAGTAGTTATAGCATGACATTGTATTCTCTGAGTGACTGGATTACTTCAGTGAATTTTCAAGTAAGAACAAATCTGTTGCGTAAGACACATAGCTATGGCAAACAGTGCATGAACAAAGATATTTTACCACCACCACTAAATAAATTAACTCCGCTAAGTTTGTAAAACCTAACTGTGAACGTTTCTCCTATTATTTTTCCATAGCACTCTTCTTTTTTTTTTCTTTTTTTTTTGTTGTTTTTTTTTTGTTTTGTTTTGTTGTTTTTTTTTCCTGGCATTATTTTGAAATCTTTTCTCCCATATTGCTTGCGCACACGCTAATTATTAACATTTTATAATAGCCTCTGGGAGTGGACATGCATTGACCTCTTTGAACTTTGCCATATATATATAGTACTTATTTCATGAGTCAGAGTGTGATATGGCAAAATATTTCAGGGAGCAGGCTAATTTATTTTCACGAGCCAGAGGCAGAGTGAAAATATAGCCTGAGAGTGAAATATCTAGCCGTATCTGACAAGTGTAATAAGTGGTTTATTCCACACTAAATATCTTCACTGTTAAAGTCAGTACTAGAGGAAGGGTAAGCCTAATTCCTCCCTGTCCTCTACCAACCCATTGCAATCTAGCCACTACTAATCTAGAACTAATACTCCTCCAGACCTCACCTCCTTGCCTCCATGCTGAGCTGGCCCTAGCATCCATCAGAATCCCCATGCCTTCATTCCTAGCCGCAACCTCATCATCGCTATTTGGTAGAGGTCTGTGTGAGTGAAGACATGTATATCCATCAGCCGCTGGCCACACATCCTCACCAAACCATCTACTCTCCTGCACTCCAGCTAGTAACACTCTATACTTCTGCAACTCTTTCACTAACAAGTCCAACTTCCTATCTACTCCTTCACTACACCTCTCACCTACAGGTCTCTTCCTATACACATGCACACGTTGCCACAAGAATACTCCACCAAACTCCTAACACTCCCACAAGCAAGGTGCACAAATTTAGTGCTACTTTCTGCACGGAAAAGAATAAAAAATATCAAGTTTTCCAGGAAAATCCTACAGAAGCTAATTTCTGCAGAACTAGTAGCGATATCTCTACTATAACTGGCTAATACCTGAGAAACTTTGGCCTTATTTGTTATAACTGACCCCCTCCCCTCTCCTTGTACTACTAGAACTCATTCCACATTCAACTTCAAGTTAACAACTGACCTTAGTGAAATGGATTACAAACTGTTTATACTTTCTTTAGTTGGGCTGACATACAATGAGAGGTGTGGTCACATGCACAGCAGTAAGGAAGTTCTTCCCCAGATTATTACAATGAGCAGGTCCAGTTGCACTAGTTTGCACTCACATATACTGTACTTCAAGCTCTCCCTGTCAATAAACACTCTTGACAGACTTTTTGTGCATCAGGTGACAGACAGGTGCCTTGTTAATAGAGGTGGATAATTTGTCTAATCAGCAGAGGGAGGGGGAACGTACACTGAGGCTGTTTTCTTTACAATTATTAGCTGATCATCTCTTTATTCTTTCCTGTTTCTCTACCTATTAATTTTGATTTTATGAATTAAGGTACACTGCTATGTTTTTTAATGCCATTTCTATAGTACAGATGTTTAGCTACAAAACACCTTTCAGGTAGTTAAGCACAATTTTGCCCAATAAAAGGCCATTGAGTTTCCTGGAAAGTCCTATAGAAGCCCTTCCAGGGGATAGGTGGACTGACATTTATATATCCAATGTACATGACTAACCTCTCTTACAGATCCATATAAATAGTAAGTCTAGGAGTAAAACTACCTGTGTTCAATGTATTTTAATGCATGTGACCAGTACGAGATCAATGCTACTGAACTCGCTTCAAATATTCCCCCAAAAATGCGCACATATAAAAATACTACTTCCTGAATGAACAGTGACAATATCGTTACTTATTAAATAATATAATTATTGAAGTGTAAAATTTACAAAAGAAAATTTTAAAATGTCACTTTAATAATTTGGTATTTACTAGAAACACTCTGGCCAAATTTAATTGTCCTTATTCAGTTTGTTGCCAGTGATCAAGAGGCACGAACTTTGACCGACTTCATTTTCATCTGCATCTTCTTACGAGCTCTCTTATTCTCCTTCTCCTACAACAAATATTAGTTTACTACAAATTTCATTAAGAAAGTATTGCCTTAAAAACTAAAAAGAAAGAAAGATTTAAATGCTTTTTTTTACACAAGTTCTTGATTATTCTATTAACTGATATTAAAGGGCAAGAAGCAATCATGAGAAACATAATCATTAATAATAGTTAACAGATTTAAGATAAGTCACACTGTTTACTCCAAACTCTGTCCAACAACTAGTAGGTGAAATGGATCTGATATAATTTTGTTGATAACCCTTAGTACGCATGAGCGAGAGGGAGTACTCATACTGTCTGTCTGTCACGCTCCGATTTTGGAGATTACTGACCTGATTTAGATATGAGCTTACTCAGAACGACTATTTAAAACCTTGTATTGGACTACTTTTTTAGAATTTCGGGTTAATTTTTGAGGAAAATTCAAAGCTATCATCACGTTGTAATCACGTGAGCAAATAATTACTTGCTGCATGTAGAAATTTTGTATTTACGCTGGGAAGTTAATGGAGTGCTTAAAAAGCAGAGTTTTGCATAGAAAATTGAGTGTCTCTAGCCTGTTTAGCTACTTCTCTGATGAAGACTGAATTTACGTGTATTGTTTTAATTGCTTGGATTACAACAGCCAATATGTTACTCTGATAATATTATTTTGTAATAGCTAGCTAGTGTGTACTAGCACTGAGAGTTCACACCATTGGTGTTTCATTAACCCTCAGCGCGCATGCGCAAGAGGGTTATAGTAGTCATCCTGTCTATTTGTCTGTCATGCTCTGATTTTGGAGAATACTGACAATTAACAGTTGATTTAGGTATGAACTTACTCAGGATGAAGATTTAAGACATTTTTATTGTGCTACTTTTTTTAATTTCGAGCTAATCGTTGAGAAAACGCGAAGCTTTCAGCTCCGCGGTAGGTACCAGCTTTTATGGGCAACGCCCCCTAGCGCCACGTCATAATCATGTGAGCAAATAATTTCTTGCAGCCAGCGGTGTAGTTTGATTTATGCTCAGGGAAGTTAACGGAGTTGAAAAAAAGTGAAGTTTCGTGTTGAAATGCATATCAGTGAGTGTTTCTGGCTAGTTTAGCTTCTTCTCTTATGAAGACAGCGTTTTCATGTAACATTTTCATTGGTCGAGCTATTTTGGTGCCTCATTAAAATAGCTAACATAATATTGCCTGTTATTTTGGAAGGAGATCATCTCATGATAGCTAGGTAGTGTTTAATAGCGCTGAGGGTTCGCACCTTTGGTGCTTCATTTATTCCTGAAAGTGCTTTTTGTTAAAAATATTAACTAGATTAATTTCATTGGCACTTTATTTGTTAGTATTAAATGACAATTGAATTTCTCAATTAGTTCTGAAGATACCAGCAGTGATAACAGTGATGTATAGATAGTGCAGCGGTTGCTACTGAAGAATAATATAATGTAAAAAAAATTAGAAGGTTATTGGATAATTTTTTTTTGTAATAATCGGAGAAGCACCGACTGAATGATCGCAGCTATATAGTGCGTATGCCGGTAAATGGGTTAAAAAATCATAACACATCACAAAATAACTCAATAGAAAAGGTGTAATTTGTAATTTAGTGTGTAGTTCCTCACTGACCTCCATTTTCCTGGCCTTTTCTGGGTCAGTCTCTGACAGCTGCATAGTTTTCTCCTTCTGAGCTCTTACCTTCTCCTCCTTACGTTGTTGGGCAGCCTCCTGGCGCTGAGTGTGCTGAAGCTTGTCAAAGGAGCTCCGGACAGTGGTACGGTTCTTCATGGCTTTTTCTCTGGCCTGAAAAAAAAAAAAAAATCATTAGAAGTATTAAACAATTACTATAGTTGACACTTTAGAGTGACAAAGTGAGTTCAACTGAAGTACTCAATAGTAGAAAGATTGCCTAAGTATACAAGCAGTATCCCTCCACTACTCAAAAACCTAGGGGGAAAAAATTACAAATTAAATTTAACCTCAAGCTAAACTGCACCCCCTAGAAAAAAACAAGGGAATTAGAAGCCCCAGCTACATTGCAATATCGTAGTTGGTCACTGTTCTTGCTGATATAGAGTAGAGTATTTGAACTACTGCAATAGGTGTTTTCTCACACCTTAAAAACTAGTGTTTCTGATTTCATAGTTATATAATATGCAAATAACCTGTTCAATTGGGAACTACAAAAGAAACCAATTAAGCAACTTGTTAGCTACCACAAAAATAAACAAACAAATAAATAAATAAAAATCAAAACATTGATATCTAAACTTGTAAAATCCTTATTTTAGACTCACTTCTCTACTCAGTCTAAGATTCCTGACTTGATCCAGCAACTGGAGTGCATACTTCAAGAAGGGACCCTCCTGGTCAAACGCAGAGGCTAGGAGGGGACACATTCATGCAGTTCAATCACATTAAATTCAAACTGTCTGTAAATGAAAACTAGCAACAATAATTATTATCAATAGTTCTTTTTTTTGTGTGTGTGTGTGTGTGTGTGTGTGTGTGTGTGTAGGGCGCAAGGAGAATGGGTTTTGGTGGTCATGTGACTAATGATTGCCTTGAAGTATGAACATACGGGTTGTTAACACAAACTAAAACCTTGTGGGTAACAGGCTACTAAACTAAACACTGCTAACTAAGGAAACTTTATTAAACAATTTTTCAGGTATCATGCACATAAAGAATAGTCATTCAAAAATAGCGTGCTTGTGCTATTTTGCATTAATTCGTCTGGAAATGTGCAAACAGCCAGAGTAAAAGAAAGTTTAGCTTCATGTTGTGGTCAAACCCCTGAAAAGATCTTGCTACCACCAAATGATCTCTCATTTCTCTCTTGTTTATCTTAACCGGTCAGCACAATTATGATTTAATTAATGGGTGTGGTCTGGCCAACAATTTCCTAATTTTTTATTCAGAAACATGACATCTATGACAACTGGTAATATAAGGCCACTTAGCTATACCTTCAAACTCGTGACAGATATTATTTGTATTCACTCGACGACTTATTCTAACGGCACGATACTTCCCTTCTCACGACGTTACTTATTCTCATCGCGATCCTTTCCTTCCTGCGACGATACTTAGTCTCACGGCGATATTTTCCTTACCACGGCGATGCCTTTAGTCTCGTTGAGATACTTCGGTTGCGGCCGGCACCTTCGTTCTTGCTGCCGAAAAAAGACCGATACTTGCAAGAATCAATGAGGCCTTTATGCGGCTATAGGTCCACCGAGCAGTTCTTTCCAATAGCATTCTAGGCACTGTAGAGCTGAAGTTGTGCACCGGTGGCTCTCTATATTCAGATAGTACTAACTGCACTAAATACTAGTGGTGCGCTCGAATAGCGCAAATGCATGGCGAGCGAGTAAATATATGAGTATAGGTAAAGATGATTTGTGAAGGAAATCGCTAAATAATAGCAATGATTAGGCATGAAGAGTTAACAATAACAGAATTACGACTTCGAACGCAGTGGCAAAGAAGCGCAGCTTGACAATTTGCCATTCAGTCTTTCGCCAAGAAGAGAGTAGCTATAAACTTTTTGGTTGAAACAAAGTTGATTCTCCGTGCTCGTTAATTGAAAAATACCGGAACTGTAAACGCTTTACCTAACTTACGTAATTAGAAGCGCGGGCGAAATTTTTTGACGTACGCATACATACCTACATATATATCTGAAATCTCAATTGAACACGACTGATAGTCAGTTTCGCTCGCTTCGCTCGCTGAACTAGTGGTGCGCTCGAATAGCGCAAATGCATGGCGAGCGAGTAAATATATGAGTATAGGTAAAGATGATTTGTGAAGGAAATGGCTAAATAATAGCAATGATTAGGCATGAAGAGTTAACAATAACAGAATTACCTGAATAAACTTAGAAAGCAGTGGCAAAGAAGCGCAGCTTGACAAAGACTTCACAATTGTTCAAGAAGAGAGTAGCTATAAACTTTTTGGTTGAAACAAAGTTGGTAAGGCAGTGCAGCAGGATTCTCCGTGCTCGTTAATTGAAAAATACTGGTACTAACTGTGAACACTTTACCTAACTTACGTAATTAGAAGCACGGGCGAAATATTTTGACGTACGTATACATACCTATATATATATATATATATCTGAAATCTCAATTGAACACGACTGAGAGTCAGCTTCGCTCGCTTCGCTCGCTCGCTGAATTAACTTCGAGATGCTGAATTTCCGGATCGGATGAGCTTCCGAATGAATTTCCGGATCGGATGAGCTTCCGAAATAAACTCGCTATAAAAGAACCCTGTCTACTATAATTCCCTGTCTACTATAATTCGACCTACTGTTATATAAAAATGGGTTTCAAAGAGTCTACACTATTAATGACTATATTAGTCCAAATAATTAGTGCTACATCTTCAACAGTTCATGTAAACATAGCCTCATGGAACAACTCCAATGGTTGCTCCTCTTCAGTTGTGAATTCTGAAAGCAATATAAGGTCAGCTCTCAATACATTCATGGACGAGAAATATGGAGTCCAGAGAGAGAATGTAGATTGCGGGGGAAAAGGATGGACCAGAATGGCACTCCTGAATATGACAGATACTAACTCTCGATGTCCTTCCACTTGGAGACTTCATCAATCTCCAGTTCGCGGTTGTGGGAGAAGTAGCAGCACTGCACACACCTGCGATTCTGCCTACTTCAATAATGCCCGACTGTCATACAATAGAGTATGTGGTCGAGTAATTGCTTACCAGAAAGGCCATAACGATGCTTTCTACGCTTATACAGCTAACATAGCACGTACCATAGAGACGGCATATAGTGCAGGACTGCTGGTCACTCATGGACCGGATGGGTCAAGGAGACACATCTGGACATTTTCTAGTGCACTCTATAAACAGAGAACTGTCCCCAGCAACAGCACTTGTCCGTGCACCTCTCCTAATCAACCTTGGACATTTAATTTCCCTCCTTTTGTTGGCAATAATTATTTTTGTGATTCAGGCAACCCTGGACCAGGTTATAGTTCCACGACACTGTATAGCCAAGACCCATTATGGGATGGAAAAGGCTGTCCTTCAGGCACTACCTGCTGTCAGCTCAACAACCCTCCATGGTTTAATGTAGCCCTACCACAAACGACTAGGGATGATATAGAAGTCAGACTGTGTGTGACTGAAGGAAGTGAAGACGTGATTGTGTCTTTAATTGAACTGTATGTGTCTTAACAATAGTTATGCCATTTTATTGTCTGTCTGTATAGTTATTGGCTTATTTTATGAGCACGGTAAAAAAAAATCCACTCTATTTTATTTTTTTTAAAATTTGTATCTATAAATGATTTGTATCTACAAATGATTGTGTCAACTTAATAAAATGATTTGAGAATAGATTAACAATGAAAAAGTATTAATAACAAACGATTAAAATAAGCAAGGACAGCATTATGTATTGTTGTAAATACAATTTAATTGTTGTAGCTAAGGCATTAATGCATTTTGTGTGTATATATATATATATATATAATATATATATATACATGTAATATTCTGCGTCGTTCAATATATTGCTAAAAGCACCCACCCACACTTTCATATACATTGCTATCTAGCACCCAACAATGGGTAAGAATTATTAGAGAGATACTAACCACGATCAACAACAGTAGGTGTGGTCACTATCATTTAGCATTGTCGTTAGTCATAATCATTGCTTATTCGCACTAACTGATCTTTCTCATATTTTAAATTCTATTCTGATCATTTTGAAAACGAAAAGAGATATTTCTCTGATATATCAAATTATAGCTTTCTCTTCCAATCAATGCATCATTCTCTCCCGCTGCTGTCACATGACCCTACCTTACTGTTTTAAATTGTCACATGACCACATCTTTCCCTTGACCTCCTCCTCACTGCTGTCGCGTGATTTCACCATGGCCTGAAATAGACCACCCTTACTGGCACATGACATCCTTATTGTCACATAACTACACATACAAGTCACATGACTCTCCTTACTGTCACATGATCACCCATACTGTCACATGACTCTCCTTACTGTCACATGACTCTCCTTACTGTCACATGCCCACCCTTACTGTCACATGATATCATTACATGAAATTATCACATGACTACCCCTACTGCCACACGGCTTTGTCACTGCCTCCATTAGTCAGTCACATGACATGACCAACATAGTGGTGGTATCACTACAGAACTTCTTGTATAATTCTCACCGTAGAAGTTAAACTTGATTCGTTTCTCAGGTTTCCTGACAACCACAGTTTCCGAATCTTCACTATTTCCGTCAACATAAGAAAACACAACAACAAGAATAAACGGCACCTACCTTAAACTTGATTTAGAAATTGGCTGTTGAGAGAGCCAATATAATATCTAAACTGGTAAAACAAGAACCCCACCCACTACATAGCCCAACCCACAAATAGCCCAACCCATGCAATAGCTCAGGCAGGCAACTAATAGCACAATGTATTGATCTATAAATAGCCCAACCCACTCGTGTGGCTTAACTTCACGCCACATCTCCCCTCCCCTCGTAAACACATACTAGTCCATCCCACCCTTTGTAGTCCCACAACACCCAATTCACTCTCGTATTCAACTCCACTCAAGTAAAACTGGTGTAAGTTCGAACAAACAAACAAACAAAAAAAACAAAAAAAGAGTCCTTTCTTGAGTTCACTCCCATGGCTAGCTCCACCCACTCTCCATTACAGTAACAATGTCATCATGTGTGACAAATGGGGCATATATGCACTATGTCATTTCTATTAGCACACTCCAAATAGCCTCAACAGCTTTGAACACTCTCAAATAATAATAACAACAACAATCACACCAAAAACCACACCCACTCACCACACCCCCTTACTTTTCCTGCACCAGCCCAGTGTACTGGTCAGTGATGTGGATGCTCTCAATGGAGCTGGCATGTTTGTTGAGGAAACTGAGGTTTCTTTCAGAGAGAAGGAGATTAGTGGCCTCAGCTATCTCCGACAGGTAGAAGAATTGCTCACTCCTATTCACCGGCCGAATAGTGGAGCAATAGTTGCTCTAAATCAAACATATATATACATATACAGGGTTTCGTACAGAGGTAGGGACACCCCGGGATTTCCCCTCTCTAGCCGCACTTCCCCTCCCCAAAATTTGTGGAATTTAATTTTGTCCAATAGCCAAACTAGAACTCTACGAGTTGCAAGGTTGTAAAGTCATGCATGAGACAATTGTGGAGCAATAGTTACTCTAAGTCGTACATATATCCGTATAGTGTACACCACGACGTGGAGGTCAGTATGGGTGTTACACAACTGAGGGCCAAAGGCACGAGGATAGTGTAAATATCGTACCGACCAAACACGGAGTGGTGCTACCGAAAAAACAAACGTACTTCAGTGAAGATATCTAGTGTGGAATAAACCACTTATTATACTCCTCAGAGTGATATGGCTAGATATTTCACTCCCAGGCTTTATTTTCACGAACCTGCTCGTGAAAATAAATTAGCCTGCTCTTGAAATATTTCACCATATCACACTCTGACTCATGTAATAAGTACTATATATACATATATATTATATATATATATATAATCAAGCATGTGACCAAACATTGATCAGTGTAAAGTATATACACTATCAAATAGGCATGTGCATCAAAGTAGTGTGAGTTTTAAGAATGAGTGTGGCACAGACACACTGAATAGTGCTAACTCTGATTTACTGGCTGCAAGCACTGGGTGAGACAGATAGCCACTTTCATTTCGTACTCAGCCCCACCCACTGACTCATGAATATTATTATATTGTAATAAAAATGAAAAAAAATAATCTACCCCC
>WLWD01001694.1_pt1 | contig 78404 bp, 61 predicted proteins | sample 6712731 | NCBI WGS metagenome assembly WLWD01 (sample SAMN12718690, study PRJNA576275) | sponge metagenome | isolation source: marine sponge | host: Mycale hentscheli | place: New Zealand: South Island, Marlborough, Capsize Point | collected 2014-11-01 | reverse complement strand
TGATTAACTGGGGCAAGAGCCCCTGTCCCCAGCTACCTTCCCTTGACTCTCCTGATTAACTTAGTTGTTGGCATTATTGATGTACAATATATGCATAGGTATAAAGTAGCTATACCTACTGCTTAATGAAGTAATAAATTAGATGGTAAAATATGTATTTCATGAGGGAGTATTGATGAAGTATAAATCGACTCTAAAATACATAATTTTATGTGTGTATTGATATTTTTCAACACATTTTAACAGACGAATATCTGAAGAAGACAATTCGGCTCTAATATCGAAGAATAAAAGTCTGCGCACCAGGTAGTAGTCAAGTTCTAAGTTCACTCGGGTTTTTTAGCTATTATTCACTGGTTGTGTTTCATCTCAGATATCAAAATCTTGTTCGTCCGTTGTCTGCCCCAGAGCCTAACATGAAGAGACAGCAATCAGATGAACCCAAGAGATAGTAAAGTATTTGCCAACTCTCACGTGTCATGTTTTTACTTCACATTTTGTATGTTCATATGATGCAATATTCTTGGTAACTATTAGCTACTATGGTGCAACATTTGTATATTCTTGGTGAGCTATAACTATTTATAAATGTTTAATGGTGCAACATTTGTATTGTTCCGGTTATCCTCCACAAGGACACTAACATTAACACTTTACTTTAGCTATGTCACTCATGCTTACTAGCTAGCTAACTCGTCGATAGTCAATGTTTGTCGATCGTCGATCTATCACTTTGTTTTTGTATTTAAACTTTAGCTATTTTCATTTCACTTAGTTACGGAATTTGTTATTGACTCTCTGTTACTGTTCCTGCTGTTGTTCAGAACTCAATATATCCATCTTTGATATACCACCTGTTGGTCATCACACCAATCTTCCTACGTGGTAGTAAGGTGTATTTTTACTGTACTATTCATAGCTTACTTATCTTATCTAATAAGGTATTTGAGTCTCAGGTTTGTCTTAGTCTGGGTCAAGACAACCTATATATTCAGAGGGTCCAGTCAGTGGGAGAGCGAGTTGAGATTTACGACCTCTGTCTCTACTCTCCAACGAAGCTTCCAACGAATTAACGAATTGGTCGCTCAACTGGAATTCTGACTGCAACACTCGCTAGTGGGTCTTCGCTACGCAGATCAACCCAACTAGGATTGACTCTGTCTGTGTAGTGCTTCAGTCTACATCGGGATCAGGTCCTCCACTTGCTGGATAGTCCCGAACATGTATATTCTTGGTGAGCTATAACTATTTATAAATGTTTAATGGTGCAACATTTGAATATTCTTCTAGATTGATCACAGCAAGGAATGGGACACAGCAACTTTGGATAGCTATTAAAAGTTCATTGAAATTGATAAAAGCGTACCTTTCTTTTTCAGGAGGTAGCTAGCTAATTCAAAAGTGAACAAAAAACAAAAAAAAAGAATCTAATAATAATATGAATAATTCAACAAATCGAAGGAAGCAAGATAAATTCAATGAATAAACCAACGAATGATATGAGCTGTAATAATAGCTCAAGTTAAGTGGCTTTCATTTCTTCCGGAATCGCTCCCCCCCTCCCCTCCCCCCTCCCTTCCTACACCACCGGGCTATTACGTCCATTATCACATTTATTAATACAACAATGACATATTTAGCTATATAAATGTGTCTGAAGTCTATTGTAGTGTTTTTTGCTTCTTATTTGCTCATTTTACAAAAAAAAACAAAAAAAAAACAAACAAACAAACAAAAAAAACTGTATTAAGTTACTGTAGCTATTTGTAATCTTCAAATACATAATATTAGTGTACATTGACAGGAAGCCAGTTTAAAAGCTGTATTTTTGCTGTTGTTCTTTCAATTATCAGTTAGCACTTAGCCGAGCACCTCTAAAGTCTGTGTGGATGTTGTACGTGATGTAAATATAGTCGCCCAGGGGAAAAAGGTGAAGTTGGCCAATGTGGACCTCCTGGACCAGTTGGTACTCCATGTGTGCAGTAGGGGCCACCTGGAATTTCTAAAGGAGGTGCCATTTATGTTCGGTTGGGGAGAAGTCTTTGTAACAGACAAGTAGTGGAGCAGGACTGGTATATTCTGGCACTGCTGGAAGCGCAGGATCACACCAAAGAGACGGAGGAGCTAATTATTTTTTTCCTTACTTTCCACATCTTGGTCTTGTTTATACACCAGGACACGCACATGTAATTGGTATACAAGAGTTGAGTACAATTGCAACTATCCTACTAATAGTGATACTCACAATCTCAATGTCCAGTGTGCAGTATGCATGCTCCTAGAACCAGCATTCTTATGATACCAGGAAATGACACCTGCCCCACCCCATCCTGCAGCACAGAATACTATGGTTACCTGATGGCTGAGTGAAATTGATAAGTACATGTATTATGGAGAAACTCTTCCTGGCAGTGCCCGTTGATGCAGCAGCTGCAGGGCAAATGAGTCCCACTGGTCACTCACTGTTCCAATGGTTTTCCAAGACCCCCTACATAGACCACAAAGAACTAAATTGTGTTGTATGCATCATGTAAATACTCATCAATTAAACAGTTGTGCAACTCATGTAGATTTTTTTTTGTGGTAGCACTTACATAACTTGCATACTTTGTCATTACTACTCCATTATCATTCAACTCATGATATTCACTAGTCTTGTATTTTTATTGAATAAATATATTATAAATGTTAACAAATTTTGAGCCAGGGGTTGTGGATATGTGAGACCATAAGCATACTTCTGAAAGAGGTCTCCAGGAGGAAGGTTGCGAGAGCCAGTGAGTTACACTCCTAGTAGATGCAATTAGAGAGGTCTTCTTCCAAGTGGCACTGAAAGGAAGGGGTGAGGGCCAGAAAGCTGAGGTGAATAAACTGGAGGAAATGTGGACTAGGAAGAACGTGTGAAGGACAGGAATTTCATTGAAGTGGTGCAAAGGGAATGTGGAGCGCTGGTGTGTATAAGAAGTGTTGGACAGGAGGGAAAGTGGTCAGTAGTGATAGCAGCTCAGACTATAATATATGCTATGGATTTGTTGGGAAAGTAGATTCTCTCTACTTTCACTGGTTCTAGCAGGGCAACGGTCAGATTGCTGTCCTTTCTCAGTGCTAGGAAAGTAGCCAACTCTGGAGGATGGCTGGGGTTGCAGAATTTGAAAGATTTGTTGTGTGTGTGTGTGTGCACACATGTTTAAGTGTGTGTGTGTGCATGCAAAAAATTATTTTAATAATTGTAATTTAAATACTTGTAATTTTTTCCAAATCTAGCTTTTATTGTTTTTGTTCCTATATTTCGAATTGACCAATTCCTATTCAATTAGCTACTGAGAGTAAAGCTAATTGTATTACTGCATTAATTTGTTGTCATTACAAAATACTGTGTCCCTCTTGCCTAAAATCTAAAGATCTTGTGATATGGTTACCTAGAATCAATGAAATTAATGTATCCAAAAAATATACTATTACTGAAACATAACTGTAACCACATTTTAATTTCTAATATGACTTACAGGGATGTAGCCAGGATTTCTGAGAGGGGGGGTTCCATTTGAAGAAGATCGACTAAGGGTGAATTAAATTACTGTAGAAGACAGCACCCTCTCTTTGTTAAGCGCTCCCTTTTTGAGCATCTCCTTTTTGTTCAGTGCTATTTTAAGCACTCAGTTACTTCTGCACGTGATTCAGAATTAATATGTGTAGTTAAAACAATTGCTAGAGTTGTGAAGTTTTTGTTTATGTAATAGAAAATTGATGACGAGGAGACAGCTGAAGTCATCTAATACAACATACATACACAAAAGGCAGCAATTAGTACAGAATAAGGTACTAGAATTAAGTGCCCTACTAAAACAACAATTAACTATTCTAGTGTAATTTCCTTCTTATGAAGATATTGGTTAACACTGATAATATACTGACTTATACGGTTCTCTTTGTACTTCAGCTACCATAAAATTAACCTGATTTCTGCCCTTCAAAAACCTTTTTAGACCGGGCATCTCATAGCCAAGTTGTAAGCTTTCTTTAAGAAATCGTGGACGATTCTTTAATGTAAGCAAATACAAAAATTTGCACGTGTATATCGCAGTGCAACTGGGTTACCGATACATGTGCACATGTGTATTTGTGCACACATAATAATACACAACGAAAGTATCATGTAATAATGGGACTCCACCAGCTCTATTTCTTTAAAAAAATTGATTTGCAATAGGTCCATTTGAATATTGTTGCAGTTTCATTAAAATAGCTATCATCAATTTTCTCTTTTCCTATTTTTTTTTCTAAGAGACATTATATTATAGATGATAGTGGTGAAATGCTTCTGCTTCGCAATACAATCAAAAGTATAGAGTGTCTGAGATTGCCTAATGTGTATATACCACGACCTAACCAAAAGATAACTAAAAAATGTACTTTAGTGGATTAATACTGTCTTATAATTATTTCACCACCAGAGTCACCTACACCTCTGCAATCAGTGAGCTACATTGAAATGACGAGGAACATTGACTTCCTTAGGGGAACTTGGAGTTCTACAAAGCATGAATGGCACTTGTAGTCTGGTCTGTTAGACTTTTTTTCGTGACAGAGCGGTCCAAAGCACCAAACTTTGTACAGACACTCTTTAGCATGCATATAGTGATTTCAGAAGGGGTGCCGCGAAAAAAAAGTTTTCTAGCTCGCACTGCATGCAAAAAAGCAAATGCTGAATTCGGATGCAGTACACGCAAAAAATTAAAAATTTTGGCCACATATTTAGAGTTTTTAAATGCCACCATGAACATTTTGAATGCGAAATATAATTATTTTGATAATTTGAGTCGAAATTTTCGCCATTACTGGCCAAAGGGTACAAAAAACAGAGTGCCGAATTCTTATGTGGTACCGCGAAAAAAATATTTTATTTGGGATTTCAAATATTGCCACAAACATTTCAATACAAAATATAATGAGTCACAAAATGTCATGTAGAGTCGCAATTTCCACCACACTGGCAAAGAGCCGTACAAGAAAGGCCTGCAGCTTGACATTTGCACCTTCTGGAACAGAGAGGCAAAGCTTTGCAACCGCACTTAACAAGTTCTTGGCTTGACTTCGCCACCTCGGGAAGAGTTGTCCAAACTGGCTTCCATGAGCTGACATTGCTCACCCAGCCAAACTCTTCAGGAAGTGGGACATGTTGCATTTCCTGCAGACTGGTGGTCCAAATACTAGCCTGATAGAGAGCCCAGCTGTTTGAATGCTGTAGGAGAGCTGCCTGCATAATGACAACAACATGTAAATGGCTACGTATAATGCTATGAATTGCCAGTTACCTGAGTGGGAGGAATATTTTCCATTGTCCTAGATTTTTTGCAAAAAAGATCACGCCGTAGATCATTGACAGAGCAAATGGATGTCGTCTTGTCATATAGAACACATACGTACCTTTCTAACTTGTGATCTTAGGCAGATATGGAGAACTGTTGCCTGAATTAGAAATGTACTATTTAGATTAGCCTGAATTCAAGGTCTGGTATACCAAAGTATTGCTCTAATTAAACAACTGACAATATACAGCTAAACAATACAAAATTTATTATTGTTCATAATTCAAGCATCAAATTTTGACTGGCCATTAGTGATAGCTTGTGTAACAAAGTTTTCCACTCTCCTTTTAAATTGGTTCATTTTTTATATCAAATTTAATTTACTTAGCTATTATAGCTATTGTTGTTTCTATAGCTACTTGCTTGTGGGTTCCGCCCTCTTACAGAAAATGAATTCTATGTGTTGTATAATTGTAGGTTTATGTGATTGGAGCACTTCTCATCTAAGCTTTAGTATCATGTTACCATTTATTTATCTGTATTTTGTGTGAAAGTTGGTAAAGATCGTCAGGAGGTGGACCAGCTGTTGGAAAATAATATATTTAGTGCCTACCATATATAATACATACTACTAGTGTTAGTGTATTTACGACTTATTATTTCAAATACTGGAATTGAAATGTTTCTTAGTGTGTACCATAAAATTGTAAAAAATATTCAAAACTTTATTCTTAAAAGACTTACCTGTGATACTATAATAATTACAATAAAGCACTATCTGGTAAATGTTAGAATATTTGTTACTGTTTTCTTACCAGCACTTCAGTCTAATTTCAAATTGCTGAAGATCTCAAAAAATAGGTCTGAGATTAAGTATGAAGTATTCTATGAAATTGAAGCTTTGGGTTTTGCCTGTGTTTCTGCACACACAAAAAAATTGAAATTGTATGACTTTTTACTACATAGCTATTATAAATCTTACTTGAAGAATCAGAAGTGCAACATTCCCTTGAATGAGGTAGTAAAACGAAAGTAAATACGAGCATTGCATCAATAACATTAGCATTATTTAGAGTAATTCTGGTCTGTACGCTGCAACTATAACTAAAATTGGAAAAATTCTACCATAAAGTATTGTACAATGATGATAATTAAAACTAATCTTCTTTCTAAAATTACATGAAACTTCACTGGCACACTATCAAGCTACCACTTCTTTAGCCAGACGTTAGCTAACTCATTGCCGAAATAGCGGATTAGTCAGCAGTATTTATATTGGTTGGTGGAGTCAGCATTTTACCGCCATTGGTGTGAGCCACTGGTGTCAAGTTAATGTTTTGGGTAAGTCGTAGTAGTAGGCTGCCAAAATTTATAGCTAAAATATAGGTCCAGGCAATTGCTGGGTCAGCCGGCTGGTTCTGACACCCCTGAGGTTACTAGAGAATGCAAGTTCAAAAAGTGGAGAGGGCCTGGTTGCACCAACCTACCCCTTTACGTCACCCATTGATCAACGTTATAGTGAACTCGACCGGATCCTTTCTTTCATCCTGTCCGGTAAAGAATCTAGCGATCAGGGCTAACTACGCGCTGTGCTAGCTCAATAGCGTGTATAGCGGGGGCGTTTCACGCTAAGCGTTATCACAACAACAGCTAAGAATATCGGTCATTACAACATTTATTTCAGTTGTGATAATGGCGACGACTACTCTTATATAGCGTATGCAATACTCGTATTTACTTTCGTTTTACTACCTACTCAAGGGAATGTTACACTTTGGATTCTTCAAGTAAGATTTATAATAGTATACACCTAACCTGCAAAATTTCATTACAAATAAATATTGTTTGTGTGCAGTTACACAGGCAAAACCCAAAGCTTCACTTTCATTGAATACTTCATTCATGATCTCAGACTTATTCTTTGAGAGCTTCTACAATATGAAATTAGACCCAAGTGCTGGTAAGAAAACATTTCCAATTATAATAATATGTACCAGATAGTGTTTATATTGTATTATCATAGTATCACCATTCTGGGGAGAACATAAACCATTTCCAATTGAATTGCAATTATTACAAGATGATGTTCAACAGGTAAGTATTTTAAGATAAAAGTTTTGAATGTTTTGTACAATTCATAATTTTATTGGTATACACTAAGAATCCATGCATTTCAATTCCAGTATTTGATATTTTTTGTATTTACAGTTCACAATATTTATATATAGCTTTCAGCTGTGGACTCATTGACAATTCTATTTATTCTTGTACTACTCCATCCTCAATTTTACGTGGTATTATTAATCAAAGGTGTCAACAAATGGCAACAATCAACAAAAGGTAATCCATTTGTTATTTCTCTGTAAATTGTTGGGAAAATATAAAATTATTACAATGATCATCTTTAATTCAGCTCAACACAAGAAGATGACCAGAAATGAGAAGATTGCAAAAAATAGAAACCGTAACAAAATTGCCAAAGCAAAGAAAATAGTCAAACACAAAAGGAACATCTTTAAGATCAAACACAAGAGACCTAATAGATTGGCTAGGTAGTGGTTTCTGATTATATTTAACAAGTTTATATAACATACGTATGTAATTGTGGTAAATTTATTGTCACAAATAGTAATTAGAGATGCAACAGCTATTTTATAAATTGTCAAAATAAATTGAATACTTAGCTACCAACTAGCTCGTTAGATGCACTCTTTTTTTTTGAAGGCTATTTTTTTACACAATGCAGAATTTAAAAATGTTTGGCTGTCAGTGATTTCGAACCCAGGACCACTCGCTTACGCTTTACCACTGAGGATGAACAAGGAAATACTTCAATTCTGTTTGTTATGCTACCGTTTCACTCTCAGCAGATCAATGGAAGTTTTCTTCTTTAAAGGATTCTTTTCTATGCTGGAATTTTTCACCTCACAGTTTTTCACTTCACAATTTCTTTCTCAGCTTTCATTTACTCTTTAGGTATAATTTCTTTCTTTCACAGGTCTTTTTAAATTTTTTTTGGCTGTCACTGGTGTTGAAGCTTGCTTAGCTACAACTGCCTATAGATTTTAAAATGTGCATGTGCAGAAATCCACTCAAATGTTTCTGTCAATATTATTTATTCAGACATGCTCGTTAAATAATTGTTTCTATTATTACTAGGTCAAAAAGGCAAGCATGAGCCCACGTGTAACTCTCTATGTGCTTAAATAATTATTGTGTTCCTTTAGACAAACAGTCAATTGGTGAAATTCAATGCTATAGATACCAAGGTGAGTACCAATTGTACCACTTCAATGTATTGCATCCATGATATTTTATAACCATAGGCAGAGTAATTATTTATAGAAGTTTTAGTTAACGGATCTTGGAGATGGAAGATTTTTATACCTGGCATGATAAATTTATTGAGTACCAATTGTACCACTTCAATATATTACATCCACGACATTTTATAACAATAAGCAGAGTAATTATTTATAGAAGTTTTAGTTAACGGATCTTGGAGATGGAAGATTTTTATACCTGGCATGATAATTTTATATGTCTGCTTAGTTAGAAATAATGAAATAGTAACTATCTTAGCACATATAAAATGCACATTATAATTTTAATTAATTATGCTATGAATTTTCAATATGCAGGATAGAAACAAAGAACTGATGAAAATAGAAAAAAAGTAAGTCAAAAGTGACAGCTGTACTAAAGACTGGTAAAGAAGAAATCACATGGTCTATAAGTTTATATATTACAATACATTACAATAGTCCATTAAGTTGTTGTTTTTATATAGGATAGCCGTCAATTTAAGCCACCAGGAGCTATATGTATAAAGGTTAGTGCTATTTGTACTATATATATATAAGTATACATGTGATTGTTGAGTTGATATGTTTGTTTGTGTTGTATTTAAATTCTGCATGATTTATTAAATACGTGCATAGAGATTATCTAATGAACCATGTTTTATGTGTCTGGGACAGTACATGTCCAGACATAATGAACAATTCAATTTGGCATACACACACGCTTATGTATCACAAACCATCTTCAACACTAATTTGTAACTTCCATATTTGGACTTCTCTCTCTTTACCTCATGCGGTCACTTAATGATATTCATACTTGTAGTCTGTAACCACTGTCACCTCAGTCATCCTATACGCTATGTAAGCTGCATGTTATAACTTATTAAACTGCTTGTTCACCTCTGACTGGTTAGGGAAACGATAACATCTCTAGCTAATCCTCGCTTTTGCCTTACTGTGCAAGGCTGAAAGTCTCACGGCCATCGGCTACGCGCAGTATCTAGGTTGAGGTCGTCAAGTGGGCAGTCTGGTCCTTCGAACCTTGGTAAGGAGGCCCATTGTGAGTGACACGTACCCAAGGAAGTTTACACCCACACGACACGCCCATAGCTGGCAGAGAGGCTTCCTACACACCAAGCCCCGCCTCTCATACTTTCACTCAATTCACGCCTACAACCCGGGTACTGTCACTTTCATTGGTCCTTCGAGCCGGATTAGGAGTTAGCAACTACTTGCTCAGACCACTACATCTACCACATATCGCTCGATTGATCGCTGACACTTGTCGTGCTAGCTAGTCTGTTGACTCGTCGTAGCTAGTCTGTTGACTTGTCGGCTTCTGTGCATATTCAATCTGCAATCATCGCAAGCATCCTACGATCACCAATGGCTACGTCACCGCCACCGACCGACACGTCATCCACGTATCACCCTGACGTCGATCATATCCGTCGACAGCGCACACATCGCAGAGGTGCCATAACAAAACTGTCAAAACGTCTCTCTTCTTTCCAGGAGAAGTCCGCCCTGGAGTTGTGTCTTCCTGATGTTCAGGCCTTGGAGGCTGACATACGCAAGGATGTCTCCAAGCATATGGAGCTTCAGGAGGACATTGACCGACGCCTCGACCATGAATCACTCCTCGCAGAAGAGGCTGACAAGACAAAGCATGAGGAAATATATGAGAACCTCATCTGGCAGGCCTCCAAGCTGTCCAAAGCCTGTCAAGTAGCTGCCGAGTGTGATGTCCTCCATGCTAAATGCAAGGAGCTGGAGGACGAGGAGATCACCTCGGCCCACAGAGACGAACTACGAGAACTTACATCTCAGCGTGACGATCTGAGACGTCTGGTGTCTGCTCACAAAGATAACCGGGCACTTCAGGCTGAGTTTACTGAGATAAATACACTATTCATGAAAATCAAGAAATTGATTATCTCGGCAGCGGCACCTACGACGACTCCTTCTACGACCTCCACGACTTCGATTCATCCTCCTACGACCCCTCGCATGGCTCCACTCAACATTCAAGTCCCAACATACAAGGGGGACCCGTTGATGTGGCGAGCCTTTGAGGTTTCACTCACCTCTGTACTCGAACATAGAGGTGCGGGACTGGCTGATATGGACAAGTTTGCCGTCATCCAACAGGCAATCGGTCCAGAAGCTGGCAAACGACTTGTGGCTGATTACATGAGTCGGGGTGGTTCAGTCAAGGACCTCCTCGATGAGCTCCGCCACAAGTTCGGACGCCCTCAGCTTGTCATCCCTTCACTAGTGAAATATGTTGCTGATAACTCAAAGGTCGAAGACTCTCAGAGAGGCATGCAACTATTCAAAGAGAGAGTAATTGACCACTTCAAAACTTTGAAAGCACTAGTGGACAATGACCTGTCACTATTTTTACCACACCACGCCCAACAAGCTTTCCAGGGTGAAACCTGGAAAGACTGGGAACGCCTCCTAAGGGAGAAACTGCATAAGCCCACCATGGAAGACCTGTCTCAGTTCGTGGAAAAGCGTCTTCTGTGGTGCGAAGAGGGGACACCATCACACGTTCACCCTACAACTACGTCTTCTCGACCTACGAACTTCACTCCATCCTCAGCAAAGAAAAAAGGTTTTACGCCAGCCAAGTGTGCTTCGTGCGGCGAAGCACACTGGCTGGGTCGGTGCCCGGCTTTCATCGCCCTGGGCATTGAAGAGAGAAATCGGCTGGTGAGAGAGAAGAGGCTATGCCTCAATTGTTTCTCTCCGTCCCACACTGTACGTCACTGCACTAATAAACATACGTGCAGACACTGTGCTCTCCGACATCATACCCTATTACACCGGGAAAGTGCAAATTCCACCAGCACATCGTCGGCTCCTTCCACTACACAACCCACTTCTTCCACTACCCCACCCGCCGTGCCAGCCAATCCCGTTTCTGTGGACAACGAGACTGGCTATTTCACTTGTACAGTTGTAGCCAGGATGCAGAACGCAGGAGTCATTTCCCAAGCCCGCGTCTTGCTCGACCACGGGAGCGGGGGAAGTTTCATCAGTGAGGAGTTGGCATCACTTCTCAACTTGAAGAGAGTTGCTCAAGATCGACTCTACACTGGCTTCAGCCAAAACTCTGTACGTTCGAAGTTCTACACGATCGCTCGACTCTACTCTACTACGTCTGCGTTCGCCACTGATCCAATCAAACTATCTATCATTCCTCATGCTTTCAAGACGTCCCCACCTTCTGACAGGGTCACTGTCATTGGTAGGGCTCAAGCTCTTGGCCTTACGCTGAGTGACACACTGCTCGGAGGGTCAGTGGATGTTATTCTTGGCGGGGAATTCCCTTGGGATTTCTGCGGGGAATCAACATCTGATGGTCCGTACCGCTTTATTTCAACGAAGTTTGGGTACGGGGCCGTTGGTCCCCTCACGTCCACTACCTCAGTCTTTACAATTACTGAGCATGATTCATCCCTCAAAGACGACCTCGCCAAGCTATGGTCACTGGATCAAGTTCCAGAATGTTCAAAACTCAACCCAGCAGAACAAGAAGCTATGGACAACTTCAACAATACAACCACCTATGTAGACGGTCGGATCAAAGTTCGACTTCCACTCAAGCGGGACGCTCCACCATTGGGAAACTCCCGAAAACAGGCCTTCAGTCGCCTACACTCAAATGAAAAAAGTCTCAAGTCCAAAGATAAATTACACGTATTCAATTCTGCTCTCAGGGAATACATCACGATGGGCCACGCCCATGTCATTCCCCAGGAAGATCTACATCCTGGGCATCCCGTGTACTACATGCCGGTACACGGGGTGTTCAAGGACGCATCGTCTACTACTAAGGTGCGTCCTGTATTCGATGCCTCGGCAAAGACAACAACAGGGGCATCACTGAACGACTGCCTGCTGGTGGGCCCCAACTTGTACCCCCAGTTAGCAGATGTTCTGCTCCAGTTTCGACAACATCCGGTCGGTCTCTCGGCGGACATCAGCAAGATGTTCCGGGAGATTCGACTGGACACCATACATCAAGACCTACATAGATTTCTGCTCAGATTCGACGACAACTCCATCAAGGACTGCAGAATGGAGAGAGTCACATTTGGAGTGGCATCTTCACCATTTCTCGCCACACAGTCTCTCCGCTTCATCGCCAACAAGTTCCGGGCAGAGTATCCAAGAGCCGCCCACCTCATAGAAACCGTATTCTATGTGGACGATTTCGTTTCCGGCGCTGCCGACATACAGGAAGCTGACAGCATCAGGGACGAATTGTGCACACTCCTTTCCAGGGCAGGGATGACACTCCGGAAATGGAGGTCCAATTCATCTGACTTCATGGACCACACCCCTCCCTGTCTGCGGGAAGTCGAGGCCACACCCCTTCGACTCCAGGACTCTACAAAAACACTAGGAGTTCATTGGGATGTCCACACGGATCAATTACATGTCGCTGTTCCCACGATTCTGAACAATACTTCTCCAACGAAACGATACATTGCGTCAATATCAGCCAGCGTATTTGATGTTTTGGGATTTTTCTCTCCTTTTACCATTCGATCACGCATTCTACTTCAGGAATGTTGGAAGAGAAACCTACAATGGGATAAGCCCCTCCCATCGGACCTCCTCCCACAATGGAAGGACTGGGTGGAAGATCTATCACTCGTCAAGTCACACCCTCTTCCTAGAAGATACTGTGATACACTCACCAAGTCTTCATCCAAATCACTCCACGGATTTGCAGACGCTTCTACAGCAGCCTACGGAGCAGTCGTCTACCTGCGCGCGGTGCAGGTAGATGGCTCATCTCAAGTCTCGCTAGTCACATCTAAAGCCAGGGTGCTTCCCGTAAAGCACACCACCGTTCCCAAGGCAGAACTTCTGGGAGCGCTCATGCTGGCGAAGCTGCTATCCCACGTATCTACTTTACTGGACATTCCCAACGATGCTATACATCCATGGACGGACAGTGCCATTGTGTTGTACTGGCTGTCAAAACCACCTGAACAATTCAAGGACCGATTCGTGGCAAATCGAACACAAGTCATTCACGATCACCTTCCTCACTCAACATGGAGGCATGTAGCCACTCAGTTCAACCCAGCAGATTTGGCCAGCCGAGGTGTTGCGGCATCTGCCTTGATCACCTCACAATTGTGGTGGTCTGGTCCCCCGTGGCTTTCAGGCTCGCCAGACTCATGGCCAATAACTCAACTGGCAAGACCACCAGAAGCCATCACTGTACTCTCTATTCGTCCCGCCACAGACATGGACACTTCGCAAAGTCAATTTCTCACCTCGTTATGGAACAAGTTCTCGTCCATTCACACTTTGGAACGAGTCATCACATGGATCTACCGTTTCACACGTCGAACGAAAGACAAGTTCAAATTTCAATCACTGGTTCTCACCACAAAAGAACTATTTCATACCCGTCGTAAACTTCTACTTCTATCACAGCAACAAGACTTCCCAGAAGTTTTCACTCGTGCTCGGGATGACAAGGTGTTACCTAAGCACCACCCACTCCACAAGTTACTACCTACTCTCAAAGATGGACTACTCTACCTACGTAGTCGGGTACGGAACACTTCGTCGCCCAATTCAGCCAAACTACTCATCCCGTTACATCCGAAATCAAGCTTTACAAGATTACTACTTCGGACTCTGCACAAAACTTACCTACATCCAGGAGTTGCCGCGCTCCACAGTATCGTTGCGGACAAGTATTACATCTCTGGTTTGCGCAACCTACTGAAACAACTCAGCAGGACTTGTAGCAACTGTCAGCGAGCCTACGCACGTCCTCTATCGCAACAGCTGGGGATGCTGCCTACGGTTCGGACCACACCTTCTCCACCGTTCATGAAGGTGGGCGTGGACTTTGCTGGCCCTTTACACATCAGGCGAGGCCACACCCGCAAGCCGACAGCAGTCAAGTGCTACATCTCAGTGTTTGTCTGCATGGCCACCAAGGCCATTCATCTCGACATATGTGCCTCTCTCTCCACGGAGGACTTCCTGGCCACCCTCACGAGATTCATTGCAAGAAGAGGCTGCCCATCTGACATCTATTCAGATAATGGCAGCAACTTTGGTGGGGCCCGGGAGGAAATCCGGGAGTTGGAGGCACTCCTCGGATCGAGACAAACGAACGAGAAGACTTCCCATTTCGCCCAGAAGAACGGCATTCAATGGCACAACATCCCTCCTAGGGCGCCGCACTTTGGCGGGCTCTGGGAGGCAGCAGTGAGAATGATGAAGCTGCTACTTAAAAAGAACTTATCACCTCATTTGTTAAGATATGACGAGCTCTACACACTCGTAACGGAAGCCGAGAGCATCCTCAACTCTCGGCCTCTCACTCCAATCAAAGAAGACGAAACTACAACAGGAAACATATTGACAGCCGGCCACTTCCTGATCGGAAGGCCATTACGAGCTCCGCCCACTCTGGAACCACCTACTGGCAACATCAATAATTTAAGGAGATGGCGCCTGGTCTCGCGTTTGAAAGAAGATCTCTGGAAGACGTGGCTCCGTTCGTACCTGTACACTCAACAAGAAAGGAACAAATGGTTGAAGACACAAAAACCATTGCAACCAGGAGACCTCGTATACGTGAAGGATGAGGTACTCAAGTTCCGGTCCTGGCCACTTGCCCGGGTAACTCAGACTTTCCCAGGTGACGATGGTCAGGTGAGGGCCGTCAAACTTGTCTGTCGGGGTAAGGAATACACCCGAGCCTCCCAGATGCTGATCCCTCTACTTCCAGATGAAGACGTCACCACTGCAACAGAAAACGAAGAACAACCTCAATGAACACTGAACTATTTCGAATTTTAAAAACTACTTAACACACCTTCAAGCGTTGATCGCCACTTCACGATTTTCTCTTCACATCACTTCATGTCTCTACAATCGGCTACCTACACTAATTTGCACAAACTAATTACTCAAGAAGAAGACACCTACTTTTCCCAGGCCCTGGAGTCTGTCTGGGACAGTACATGTCCAGACATAATGAACAATTCAATTTGGCATACACACACGCTTATGTATCACAAACCATCTTCAACACTAATTTGTAACTTCCATATTTGGACTTCTCTCTCTTTACCTCATGCGGTCACTTAATGATATTCATACTTGTAGTCTGTAACCACTGTCACCTCAGTCATCCTATACGCTATGTAAGCTGCATGTTATAACTTATTAAACTGCTTGTTCACCTCTGACTGGTTAGGGAAACGATAACATCTCTAGCTAATCCTCGCTTTTGCCTTACTGTGCAAGGCTGAAAGTCTCACGGCCATCGGCTACGCGCAGTATCTAGGTTGAGGTCGTCAAGTGGGCAGTCTGGTCCTTCGAACCTTGGTAAGGAGGCCCATTGTGAGTGACACGTACCCAAGGAAGTTTACACCCACACGACACGCCCATAGCTGGCAGAGAGGCTTCCTACACACCAAGCCCCGCCTCTCATACTTTCACTCAATTCACGCCTACAACCCGGGTACTGTCACTTTCATTATGTAGATAAGAAAATACAAAATTATGTCACTCCATTTTAACACCAATATAAGCAAAATTTAGAAAAAAATTTGAAATAGTAGCTATGATTATATTATCTAAGAGAAAAGTGACAGCTCTAAATAAAAAAAAACTTGTAAAGAAGAAATCACATTACCCATAGGTATAGGTATTACAGTAATCCATTTAAATTTTTCTTTATATAGATGGACAACCAATCAAAGCAAACAAGAACTATATATATTGAGGTTAGCACAATTGCATATATAGTACTAAATAGAGATGTGCTTGAGCACAAAGGGCGAGCGAGCTTATGCACAAATGAAACACTTCAATAGAATCTATCTGTCCATTTCTAAAAATATAAGTACATAGCAGTTGTGACCATTGTATACTTTAGCCAACAAATAGGAACTACTTCCTTACCTCAATTGCCCGAGTACTGGTATTTTCTGTAGTCTCTGACTATCTCAATTACCAGTAGCTTTTGATAACAAACACTTGCAGCTACTAAAAAGGCTGAGTCAAAAATTTACGTCTGGTAAAGGGTTCAATACCATAGTTACCATTCGCCATAACATTTTGAGACTTAAAAAAACAAGAAGTTCTAAAGAATTACTTCACAGTACAGTAAGTTTTTAAGACGTAAGTGCGTCTTGTGTCATTCAGAAACAACCTAATACGAAGGAGTTAATATCCTTGAATGATACGGGATCGCTACACTGAAAGATTCAGTTTAGTGGAGGTATGGGAAGGGGTAGACCACAAAGCAAACACAAAAACTTGAGGGTCAAAGTACAAAGTGACATACGTACATACACACATATATAAACAAACAAATATCCCCGTTATTCAATTGTGTTAGCCCTGATAGTGTCTCAGCTTGCCAATTACATGAGTCAGAGTGTGATAAGGTGAAATATTTCATGGGCATGCTTATTAATTTTCAAGAGCCAGATGTGAGTGAAAATAAAGCCTGAGAGTGAAATATCTAGCCATATTACTCTGCTGAGTATAATAAGTGATTTATTCCACACTAGATATATTCACAGCTGTAGTTAATAGTAGGACTGGTAACTCACAGGTAAAGTTAGTTGTAGGGGCTACCCACACTCCCAGCTGATATATTTACAGCTGCTCTATCCCAGGTGGAATACTTACACCAGAGGAAGTACAGCATACACTAACAACTTAAATATCATGAGTTATTTCACAGGTCATGTACCTAAAGATAGCATTGTGAAGATATCTAGGGTGGAATAAATAATTATATGAGTAGTAGTTGTATTCTGTGAAATTCTGCAATAGTTATTATGTATTGACATATAGATCATCTATAATGAACTGTACAGTAACAGCTGTGATAGTGTTTATTGCCTAATATATGATCATTTCTGTACTCTGTACATTTTGTATGACTTGAATATGGTACTTCACCATTAGAGGATCCTATGCGTTTGACAAGTTTTGTGCCGTACTATCAAATATTTGAAATGATAGTATTTGTATTTGCAGCCTAAAACCATGTCTGTATTTAATTGGAAAAATTTCCCTATTGAATTTTTACTTCTTTGTTTTGATATTGAAGAACATTCGTAGTATTACAATTTTCCACTAAACATTTATTAACAATTTGAAATCAGTGCATTTGTGGGTGCCATTGATAATGATCAGTTTCTATGTGGGCAAATTTAATATTGTAAGTTGCCTACTGTATTACTTTATTATGAATATAAAGAAGTAGAAGTGTATTAATTATATGATGTATAATGACTGTAACCTCATTAAAAATTATATTAAACTGTACAATTTGATAAAAGATTCTGTAGCTATATTATATATATTTATATATCAATATACAGGAAGAAAAAGAATAACCGAGGAGTGCAGAAGAAAATGTAAGTTAATGAAGTAAGAGGATGATAGATTGACTAATAATTACTTTAGTCACTGTAAACTATACTCATTTCTATTGCTATAGCTCTTTGGTGTTTATATCATATGGACTTATGCCTACCACCACATAACATATAATTTAAACATAGCTACACAATTAATTTGTATTGAGTCATCATTATCTTAACTATTTTAATTGCCCATAGTTTTTATACATCATATAGTTTTGTACATATAGGTTGACAGCCAATTCAAGCAATCATGTGTTGTATATATACAAGTGAGTTTCATATGTGTATACACCTAAACATGTATACTCTGCCCATACATTTGCATAATTCATTATAGATTAAATAATGAACTAGGTTATATGGATTATTATTGTGTTAGTATGTATTGCCTAATATGAGCATGCATGTAATCTGCTTGCACATTTTACAATAGCTTAATTATGTACTGTAGTTGTTTACATATTGGTGCAGCATATCATAATCTAATATTGGCAACAATTGTTTTCATATTGACTGCCTATGAACCCGTCTGTATTCCTATAGTAATATTATGCATAGTTGCCCATTTTATTCGTATAAAATATACAGCCTATCAAAAAAAAAAACCCAAATGCTAATGAGGCAAAATTAATGAACATAGTATTATTTTACCTTAATTACACTATCTGCTAAAGCAGACATAACATGATCATTTGAATATTTACAATTGACAGTGTCATTTTTGGTAAAGACATCTGAAGACTATTTTACTTTGTTATAGTAAATAGGGAAATAGAAATGCTTTGATGTAATCTGAATGTGTATGCTTTATCATAACAAAGTATTGAATAGGTATAATTTATTAAGGTGATTACAATGTTCTATAGGTGTATAGTATATATAATTATATATATATATATAAATATATATAATATATATATATATGTGACAGGCGCAGGTAGAAATCAAATTTTATGTACACTTTCTGGTTTTGAGAAATGGAGCCAAAAAGTTGAGCATGCTCAGAAAGGCAGCTGCAAGGCATGTGTGAACTTTAGACTTCTCTCACTTATTCTAGACTCTTCTCTCACCTTCACAGACTGTATAGGAGATAGCTAGTGGTTGCCAACTAGCTAGCTACAAAGAGTCTTTGGTTAGTATATAGCTTAGCTAGCTTAAGCTACTGATTTTTGAGAGTTTGTCATGGAAGCAACTTCAAGTAGTAATTCTCCAGAGCTATTTTGTGAGGAAGCATTTTCTGGAATGCAGGGTGTGGATGAAACCACACAGGCAGTACCTGCTACTCCTCAGCAACCTGGCAATGGCTCAGAATCACCAATGGTTTCAGATGATGATGTTTCTTGTTCATCAGAGTCTATGAGTGAGGTGGCAGCTGAAGAAGATGAAGAACCTGTACCTTCCAAAGCAACTCCAGTACGGAAACGTCGTAGAAGGAGCTATGTATCCAACTTCTTATCTGGAAAAGCAAGGTTGGTTTGTAGAACTACTATTCTAATTAAATCCCCCCAATTAGTGAAGTTAGTTTCTACTCATTTGTGCAAGTGAAATGGCTTCCCCCTCTTAACACTATCTATTATCTATTTTTATAGATGTTCGTATAGACTGTGCCCATCCCTGGATCGAGGTATTTCCGATCAAAGCAGCAGTGACATCACTGTTCATTCAAAGAAGCAAAAGAAACAGTGTGTAGTATGTCCTCCTATTTTAGCAAACTTGTCTAAAGTTTACAATAACCTTGGAATGTATTCTCCTAATGTTTCTTTTAAAACGTAAACGTTGTTATCCTCTGCCTAAAAAGAGCCATTGCCAGCCGTATCGTAATTTGGTGGAACAAAATAAGTGGGTCAGAGACAATCTCTTTGATGCTCAAGGTAATTATGTCTACTGCCACTCCTGTATTCTTGAACATATCAATATCCATTCCGAGAGGCTGGTACATCAGCGCAAGATTAAGTGCAGTCTTTCAAAGTTTCCGATTGTTAGCATGACGAAAAAGGAGGTTGTAAAGCAACGCTTAGAGAAGTGGGTACTGGCTAGTGAGGGAATTGATTGCAGTTTTAAGCAATATTGGAAGTCACTAAATGATGATTCGGAGGTACTTGTCAAGTATCCACATTACCGTCATGGTCTCTGTGGTAAATCATCTAATCATGCTAAAGTTGGTGCTAAAGAGGCATTCCTGAAGTTCGTTGACAATAACAGTCAACCAAACGGACGATGTGTTGGAAGTTACTCAGCCCAGTACTTCTTTTTACCACAGTTTACTCGTATTGATCCTCCCAGGAGAGGTGAAAAGGGGTTTGAAGAAAAAGAAAAAAGTTCACTTGTTGAGCAGTTCAACAGAGTACAGAAACAAATTGGTGAAACTACGATCAGTGGTACGATGGCAAGAAAATGGCTATTGGAGGAACGTCCAAAATGGGCATTATGTCCATCGATGACTGATTATTGTGATCACTGCAAAGAATTTCAAGAAAAAATAAGTCGTATCCGTGCTACAATAAATCGGAAAACTCAGTCAGGTAATGCTGATTCATCTGAGCTGTTAACCTTGCAAGCTGAGCTTGTTGGTTTAGAAGATGAATTGAAGAGCCACAAAGAAGATGCTAGAGAGGCTAGAGTGCATTATCGACATTGTACCCTTGCTTGTAAAGACAAGTGGAACAAAATATGACTGCTGGAAGTAAGAAGTAGTATTTCAAGAAGTGAAGTTGATGATCTTAGTATGCTCATGGTGGAATTCATTTTAGTCCTTAGCTGTGACTATCAGCAAGCAAAGTTAATCCCCCATTGGGGTGAAAGTGCACAACCTGGCCTTTCCTACTACATGCAAAAAGTTTCTCATGAAGTATTTGGAATTGTTGACTATCGATCGGACAGCAAGCATGTATTCATCTTCGATGAACGAATCACTCCTAAGAATACAGATCACACTATTTCTCTATTACATGCCTACATCAAGCAAGTGCAACTGGCATACCCATGGATCAAGCGGTTTTGCATCTTCATGGATAATGCATGTAGTACAAACAAGAACCGGTACATGTTTGCGTGGTGTCATGAAATGGTAAAGCAAGGAAAAGTAGACTATATCAGGCTAGCTTTTCTTGTTCCTGGCCACACGAAGTTTTCTCCTGATCGCCTATTTTCATCCATTGCCCATTCCTATAACAGATCAGATGTCTTCACCATAGATGAATTGAAGTCTGTTTGTTCTCAGCATGCAACAACAATTATTGAAGATGGGAATGGAATTTTCTGCTGGAAACAACAACTCCAAGACAAATATGGAGAAGTATCAGGAATCAGAAAGCTCCAAGACATGCGATTCTTCAACTACAACAGAGATTTGAGAGTTTTGGTGAGGAGATCATGTTGGAACGAAGCTATTGGATTGGAGAGTACCAATGTTATCATCAAGCATGGGATGCGTATATCTATTGATTCTCTTCACAACTATTATGAAAGAAGATCAAACCTCTCTGAGCAGAAGATGAATCATATGCAGACCATGTATTCCAGGTGGGTATCTCCTGACCGTTGGCCACTTTATCTTTCTCGAGATGTTGTGATACCAGAACCTAACTCTGGAAATCAAAAATCTAGCTCTGGAAATCAAGCACCAAAACCCCGAAAGAAGTCTAAATGTTCAACACCTGGATGTGATGGCAGGGGGCACAAGAATCCTGCAAAGCAGTCGCAAGGTCATACGACACGTGCAGGATGCCCTCCCTATTTTTCATCAGAATTAACTTTCCTACTCATTTTTGACTTCTGTTTGGCTCTGACATTCGTCAATTCTTTTTCTACTCACAATCATACACATTTCTATTGTCGTATGTACCACACTCACTATTATCATGTCTGGACTGCTAATTTTTTGTACTGTTACTAGTATGATGAACTCAAAATGAAGTACTAACATAAAATTTTACATTTTGGCAAAAATCACATTTTTGATGGGGTGTACATAAAATTTGATTTCTACCTGCGCCTGTCACACATATATATATATATATATATATATATACATGTATGTATTTACTTACAGGATGACGAAGAAGAACCAATGGAAACAGAAGCTACAGTAAGTCAAAAAGTAACAGAAATCATGAAATTAGTTGTAGTGGTTGTAAATAATATCCAGTTATATTTATAATATTGCTAATCAGAGACTGACACAAAATATGTGTTCCATAAGATGTTTTACCATTTTCCAACCACTTGGTCAGAGTGTCTATTATTCCTTGTCACATAGGAAAGTTATTAAAGAATGTATTCTGTACCTACAGGAAGTCAAAGAAGTATAGAGGCAGGACAATCATTGGCAGGTTATGTACAACACCACAGAAGAAAAGGCAAATTATTATTTGGAAGTAAGTTACTCTTTTATATGATGATAATTAGATATTTTTTTTTAAATTTCATAGCTATTAAAATGATTTTAGGTTTTATCACACATTATAAAGAGTTCTCAGATTAAGGAATTTTGAGGAACCGCTTTTTTTAGGTTGAGAACCTGGAAAATTGAGTTTATATTTTATTATTTATTTAAAGTGTCATACAAAATATTAAAAATATTTAGGCAAGTTTGTTCTAGTACATATGGTAGTAGTTATAGAAATGCATACTGGACAATTTTATACTTGTTGTGGTTATGTTTTATAGAGCAGCATGCTCAAATGTTTATTCACTAATGGTTCCCAAGATACTACATTAAAAGTTATCTCAAATATAGATGGGAAATACAAAGAGGTAAGAATATCTTTAAGTTGTGCCAGTTAAATTATTTGTGATTGTTTATTATATAGCTTGATTTATAATTATAAAATGTTTAAAATGACTGGGAATGTCTCAATACTTTATTTCAGATAGTGGAATATACTACACTATATCCAGACAGTACTCAAGTAACTACATTATACATCAATGGCGTGTACCAGTATCAGAAAACAACCAATGGTTAGTCATAGTTTTATCTCCACTATAAACAGCCATTCTTGTATTCATTTTTCTCACTATGATCATGCCAAATATGAGCTAGTCTTATCTCTATGTACTTATGAGGGCACCTATGCTGTCATAAGTACTTCAGTAAAATTGTTTTCTGGATAAATGTTGATAAATTCAGTGTATTTAAAATCCTTATGTTAGAACATGTTCGTTGATAGATCTGGGTACAATGATAATAGACTAATATTGCAATGTCTTTCAGATATTTTATATATTGCCTGAACAAAAGAAGAATATAATCAATGATCTTTTCTTTACACAATAATTTATTAATTTTACTAATGCATCGGTAGTAATTTAATACTGACATGAGTGGATTTAAATTGTAATTAAATGACAGATCTATTGGATTAAATATGTGACAGGATCTGAGAAAACAGCCCACTTGGAGCACTACATCAAATTTTTATTTTTGTATTTGCAATGTACTCCATAAAATTTCCTTCAAAATGAGCCTTAAATAATTAGCAGGCTATCAGTAGTTTTCTAGTTATGAGCATCCAAGCTTGCCAATGCTTAGAGACAGCGAACAACAATGCGTCGTTATGGTTTTAAGGGCGGTTCAAAGTTTAACTCGTTACACGAAAGAATACGGAGTTTTAATTAAAAATCTTGCGGTCTTTCAAACACGTTTTTCTCTATTTTTCCGAAATAGCGTGGTAGAACAGGCGAAACTTCAACTGTACCGAAGCACCTGCTAGTTATTTAATGGACGTCAAGCCTGTAACAAGTCAGAGTATTTGGGTGGGCTAAGTAAAAACGTTTGAGTGAGCTATAAGTACTTTTTCCTTAGTTCCTGAAACGATAACTTTAGCTACCTATACTTTGTTTACATCTTTTTAAGAACAAGTATCACTAGGTACCCGGTATTTATTTAAACAGTTAATACAATTTGGTTTGTAATGTTGGAAGAGCTAACTACGTCATGATAAAATTATGTGTTTCTAAGAGGACATGATCTTCGATTGTGATTTGGTTCTTTGCATATTCCACAGGTTCTTTGGCGTTTTGTGGCTGGTAATGATGCAGTGGAATTGTCTTGACTTCGTTCTACTGGTGTAGGGGAATGAACATCAAGATTAGCTTCAATAGCATTGTGCAGTTCAGGTGTATTTTGCATGCTCGAAGGCTTCGGGACAGATGGAAGAGGACATGTGACATCTCTACTATCCTCAGAACAGAAATCACGAATTTTGTCATAAAGATACCACTGATGCTCTGCAGACAAGCCTTTGGGAGAAATCTGATTGGGATAATCAGTAAAATTTGAAGGTGTCTTCACTAGCTCCATAACCTTTTCCAGTGAGTTGGAATGTTCTTTCACAGCAACCACTCCAGGTTGAGAAGAATCAAAAGAAAAATGATGGAACTTTTTAATTCCAATAACTTTTTTCATGTTTGGAATAAAAAAAGATGACCAATCTAGTGTGGGTACAAAAATTTCTGCTGTTTCATTTGCAATTAGTTGTGAATGGTTACAATAGGCTGATTCATTGACTACTGCCGATATTTCAGCCAAACTATTAACTTTGGTATTCCGAAATTTCCTTTTCAAGAGACCAAAGCACCAATCTGGTGAAAACTTGGTATGCCCCACTACCAAGAATGACAGTGTAATTTTGGTGTGAAGGCCAGTAGTACAACGCCAATTCAAATACTGCAGCATGTAGTTATTCTTGTTTTGACCACAGCAATTGTCAGCAGTCAAGAAAATTTCCTTTTCTCCCAAGCCAAAATTTTCAAAAAAATAATGGAGCTGACTGAGGACAACATTGGCCCCTTTTCCACAATCCACAGCTTCATCTGTGAGGAAATTAACCTGCCTTGGAAAAGCTTCACACTGAACTCCAAAAATACTACATTTACGTGGTGTCAAAAAGAAGATAGGCCCAGGCTGCAGTGGGTCACTAGGAAAGTGAATCTGCTGAGCGTAGTCAAAGCTATAATGAACTTTTATACTTTTGCTATTTGGGGATGCTCGGACTAAAAGTGGAGGAGGAGAAAACGACTCACCGACTGTAAAAAATCTATGTACTTCCTTCCTGCAGTTATCACAACAAGTTTTGTAAAATGACCTTTCAAGTTGAACTTTTTCAAGGTGATTTTCAGCAGCTTTCAGAATCACAGATTTCTCAGTATCTGGATGATTGGCTGCACGCAAAATTGCAGTGCTATTTCGTTGGCATTGCCAGCAGAGATCTGACATTGGCTTCAATATCAAAATAGATGGAAGTAACGTTCTCCACAGACGACAGAATGTTGTATATGCTACAGAATGGATGACATCGGACCCTGTAGCAGCTTCATGATAATTCTTCCATACTATACGTTTGGAAACACTAGATGGTAGCAATTTGATGTCTGTTTTTCTGTAGCCTGGAATTCGCCCTGGAAGAAGGATTCCATTTTGGTCAGTGTAATTCAGTAATAATTTAACAACGTATTGGATAGAATCGAGTGAAAGACTGTGCTTTGGAAGTCGCCTGGTATTTTTGTGAACTCGTGGTGTGAGGCCATTCAGCTTTAGATGTTTCACTAAATTTTTGAGACGTGTCTCACCGATTCCATGCAAAAATCGAAAAGTTATTGGACAGACTGGATATCCTAAGTGAGAAAACTTTGAGTAATTTTTTTTACGTGGTGTCAAAGAATGGCGTGAACTACTGTCTACCTGCTCAGTGCTATTTGAATTAGCAAGTAATGATCCTAGTACTACCATATCCAGTTCATTGTGAGACAGATCAGCACAATTAAAACGTGTTTCCTCAATATGCTGAGATGTGAATTGCTTAGAACAACTATCAGAGTTCCATAAGTGGCAGCCACAAGTCTCATTGACAAATTTCTCAATTATCCTTTTATCGTGCTCATCACAGGTTGATTGCTCAAGGATCTCAGAAGAACGCACACTGGACAATATTTCGTTCACCTCAGCATCTCTTGGCAGGTCTTCTACTATGTCATCTTCTTCACTGGAGATGGAGTCATCAACACATTCGCCAATGTCACTAAATGGAGTGCTGGTGTCAAAAGGAAAAGTCTCACCTAAATAGATATGTCATTATTATCATAAATTATGAATGTTATTATTGTTACAAAAATATTCATGATTTTTAACATACTTTCACCACTGATTGCATCTTCATTGTTTGAATCATCATCACTGTCCTCTCCCTCGAAGTCTGCTTGGTAGTTAGAACAAAAATAATCCTCTATCACATCCACGAGAGCTTCCTGATCAGCATCACAAAAATGCAATAAAGAATTCACTGCATTAGCAGTTTCTTTAGCACTTCCCTGGGCATCCATTTAAATGATTTTTAATCCGCTGCAAGTGTTGCCAAGGGAACCATCGGGGATTTCCCGTGGTTCTCGTTAATTGCGTATTATACTTCCGGTTTAATTATTGAACGGGCCTCCGTTCACGCTCGAGAGAGAAAGGAGTGCGGCATTTCTAACGACACGCTCGCCATGAAATACTTGTCGTTGACACTTCAAATTTTGTCAGAAGGTAGGCAAAGGGTTTTAGATTGGTATGAACTAATAAATTTTTTTTCCAATTTCTATGCCAAACTCGATGTTTTTGCCTGTATCTCAATTTCAAGTTTTGCGCGAAGTGGGCTGTTTTCTCAGATCCTGTCACATATGTCATTAAACTAGCTGAAAATTACATGATGGATTCATTATTACTTGTCAAACTAAATCCATTGCATTATATTTATGATGTATATTTATGTTTTTTTGTAAATGTACAGTTCGTCCAGCTTAAAGAGTAGAAAGTACAGATCTCAAAACTTAGACTAGTTGCAATCACAATAAGCTTAGCCATACCTTTTTTGTGTTGTTAGATCCCAATCCACTAGAAACTAAGTCATATAAAACAGCATAAGTATAAGAACTACGCTATCTCCATAGACATTCCATACATTAAGCGCCATTTTTTTTGACGTCACAAATTCGTCCGTCCTACGTCACAACTCGTAGTTAAACTGGAGCCGCGCCCTCACACGGCATCTCCTATTCGGGAACTTCCCTTCGCAAATTGACTGTTTTTGCTATGTCTTTATATTTCTTTTTCTGTGTACTGTGGGCTTACTTTGTTGTTACAGGTGGAATGAGCACCAATAGAGGACTCCAGCAAGCCAAATTTGAAGAATGAAGACCCGTCTGGGACCCCGATACAGCTCTGCACACCGGTCGGAGTGAATACTGTCCCCCCGTGAATTGTGTTCACCCCTGCCTCCCAGAGTCCTCCGAAGTGTGGCGCCCTTGGAGGGATGTGGTGCCACTTTAGATCATTCTGGGAGGTCAGGTGTGAAAGTCCATTCAGCGTGTCCTTGGATTGAGTCATCTGGATGATCTCCTTAATCTCAGCACGGGCACCGACGAAGTCAGTGCCATTATTCGTATAGATGTTGGCCGGACATCCTCGACGTGCCATGAAATGCCTGAGTGTTGCTAGGAAGTCATCCGTTGACAAGGAGGCGGATAGTTCTATGTGTATGGCCCGGGTGACCAAACACACGAATAGGCAAGCATATGTCTTGAGACTTGTCGTCTTCCATGAAGGGAATGAGATGGATTGTTGCTCTCTGGAGTGTCTTTCCCTTGCACAGTACTTCCACGACTCTTGTTATGCCGTCGTCTCCTGGAAGTGTTTTCGTGATCTTGGCCAAGGGCCATTGTCTGTATGATAAGGATTCCTCTCTGAGGAATACAACATCACCGACCTTGAATGGCCTCGGTCTCTTGTTCCAAGCGTGTCGTTGTTGTAGCGACTGCAGGTAAGTGGTCTTCCACTGATGCCAGATGTCCTGAGACAGGCGTTGGGTAAGTTGCCACCTCCGGAGCGTTGATAGCTTGGGGTGTGAAGAGTGCAGGGTGGGTAGGGCTACCATGGGTCGACCGATGAGGAAGTGCCCAGGTGTGAGTGCCAAGTTGTCAGGATCAGTGGATTCGAGAGGTGTGATGGGGCGCGAATTGAGCACCGCCTCGATCTCTACCAGGATGCTGGAGAGTTCATCTGTACGTAAGAGCTGTGTCTGTAGCAGCTTCCTCATCAGCCATTTCATGCTCTTTACAGCCGATTCCCACAGTCCTCCCATGTGCGGAGTCCTTGGAGGTATAAATTTCCATTGCAGGTTGTTATCCGCGAAGTCCACGCCTGTAGTTGTGAAAGGTGGGGCTGGTGTCGTCCTGATCGCTGGGAGAAGTCCCATTGTTTGATGGACTCCCCGGTCATATGCCCTCTGACACTGAGGACACTGACGACTAAGTCCCTTCAAGTAGTTCTTTAGTGCTGGTATATGATACGTGTTGTTGATTATTGACAAGAGGGTGTGAATTCCTGGGTGTAAATATCGTCGATGAAGACTTGACACCAGGAGTCGGGTCAGCGAAGATCGCAAGGAGAGTGCAATCAACTTCAAAGGTTGTTTGGAATCCCTGAAGTCCCTGACCATTGTTGAGAGGAGTAACGGACCTGCGTTTTCTCTCATGACGTGATACTTCCTGAGGGCATGTCCTTTGGGTAGAGGCGTGTCCCTGTCCAAAGCCTTGAAAGCTTCTGGAAAACAATCTTTCTGCTCCAATGTGAAGAGCTTGAACTTTGTTTTGTTGACTTCTCCCGTTTGAAGGTGAGATTTGCACCTTTGGTCGGCTGGAGATTTGAGGTTGTTGATAAACCTCCTGCACCAAGAGATGATCATGTGACTGAAACTTGAAAAGTCGTCCCACAACTTCTTGTCTGTGGCAGCTGGTGCTGATAGGATTGCTACCCTTGTCTCTGTCTCTGGCACGACTTCTGGAAACTGGAATTGAGGAGTTGGCCATGATTGTTGTGGCTGCTTGATCCAGGGCGGACCTTCCCACCATAAGTCTGATTTGACTAAGCTGTCTGCCGGGATGCCTCTGGATAGCATGTCCGCGGGATTTGATGCGGACGAGACGTGACGCCATTGAGCGCCTGGGATGAGTTGATGAATATGTCGCACTCTGTTGGCAATGAAGGTGTTGAGAGAATTTGGAGATTTTCGAAGCCAACAGAGTACGATAGACGAATCACTCCAAGCTGTCATGGATTGGATGTCTAGTATGTTTGAGCAATACTTCAGCAACTTTGCCAGCACGTAGGCTGCTGCGAGCTCCGCCCTTGGTATTGTTAATCCTTTGAGCAGTATGACTCGGGCCTTGGAAATGACAACAGCAGTTGCTGAAGAGCCATCCAGATATGTTTGCTGGATGTACACGACTGCTCCGTAAGCCTCTTGCGAGGCATCAGCAAATCCGTGTAGAGATCTGCTGATGACGTCAGATTTCGGTGAGTATCTGTGGGGTATGTTGTGAGAAGTGATGATTTCCATCTGAGCCATCCACTGTCTCCATGACTCCGTCGCCTGGTCAGGGGGTTTAGCATCCCATCCCAGCTGGAGTTGCCATAGGTGACGGAGCATGATTTTCCCCACGATTGTGACGGGGGAGAAGAACCCGAGAACGTCGTAGACTTTGCCCAGATTGGAGGCGATTGTCCTTTTGGTGACGTTCTGATCAGCGGACACTTCTGGAGTGGCGATGGAAAAGTGATCGGTAGACACATCCCAATGCAATCCCAAAGCCTTGATTGGCTTGTCGGTGGGAGCAATCAGGAGGTTCTCCGTCTCGATAATATCCGAGGGTATGGTCTCTTTGAAGTCATTGTTGCTTGATCTCCACTTCGCAGAGTCATGCCTGCCTTGTTGAGCAAGTCGCACAGCTCAGTTCTGATCCGAACTGCCTCCTCCACTGAAGACGCTCCTGCTAAGTAGTCATCAACATAAAAGGAGTTGAGTATTGCGCTGCTGGCAGTAGGATGTGATGAGGCGTGTGTCTCCGCGAGATGACGTATCACCTGTGTGGCGACATATGGAGAACAGCAGACTCCAAAAGTAAGGCGTTTCATCCGTAAGTCCTTGATTGTGCCTTGGTCGTTCCTCCAAAGGACGCGGTGGAAATCCTTCTCCTCTGGGTGGAGCTTGACTTCTCTGAACATCTTGCTGATGTCGGCAGAGAACCCAATGGTGTGAGTCCTAAACCTCAGCAAAATGTCAGAGAGCAATGGATACAAGTTGGGGCCTTGATGTAGTGTATCATTGAGTGACGTCCCACTGCTTGATGGAGCGGAAGCGTCAAACACCGGCCGTACTTTGGTTGTGGTGGATGACTGTTTATAAACACTGTGGACCGGAAGATAATAGTGGGGTGACGTCATCTGTTGTTCTGTCACTTCCTCGGCATGCTGTAGTTGAGTTTACTCAGAAAGCGCCTTGTTAAACTCAGCTGACTTCCCTTTCCTGCTCAGAGATCTTTCGTTTTGCAGAAAACGAGTCATGGCTAGATTTCACGAACTCCGAAGAACAGGTGGATTGCTGATCCTGGGTAGCTTGACGATGTATCTGCCGTCTGTGTCAATCTTGTAGGTGTCCAGGAAGTGTTGTGTTACCTCCTCATCTTCGGGACACAGGTGTGACTACTCTTGAGTACGGTCCAGTTCCCACAAGAACGACAGGTCTTGTTGAAGATTGTCCTCAGATGTATGAATCTGGAACACTGATAAGTTACTAGGTGCATGATCCAATGGACCAGTGACAGTCCATCCGAAGATGGTGGGCTGAGCTGCTATATCTGAATTAGCGCCTTTGGTAATGGAGCCAACCACGCAATTGTTGTAGTCGACGCCTCCAATCAGCACGTCTAAGCGCCCTCCAAATTCTGGATCAGCTAGTGGAAATCCTTGTATGTGGGCTTCTGCTTTAATATGCTCAATGTTGTATGGTGAAGGAGCATCTGGCAATGATTTGACCACATTGAACTTGGTCTTCAGACTCTTGCTCGAGTCTAGGTGAGATTGCAAGGTCAGCTCAACAAAATGCCTGCTGACTCCTCCTCCACAAGCACCCGTGATATTCAGGCGTCGTGCATGACGTTTGAGGTGGAGTTGGGAAGCGAGCTTCTCAGTGATGAGAGAAGAGGAGGCTCCTGTGTCTAGAGCCGCTCTGACCAAACTCTCTCTGTCTCCATGGATCGCCTCTGTCATTACAGTGTGGAGAAATGACACCTGTGGAGGTGTTTGTTTATCAACAGAGGGTGTTAACTTCCGGGGCCGATCCACAGTTATGAAGCTGGGAGCGGTTGCTGGAGTTGCTGAGTCGTTTGAGGTGTTTGATGAGTTGTTTGAGGGACAATGGAGAAGCGTGTTGTGCTTTCCATTGCATTCCCTACACGTGAAGGTAGAGGAGCACTCCGAAGTCACATGATTCAGACCAAGACAGTTGGTACATCCTCGTTTGTCCTTCACGTATCGGAGCCTGCGTGCTGGGTCATATCCCAGGAAAACAGGGCACCTGAACAACTTGTGCTGTTCCTTACAGAGGATGCACAATGTTGGATTGCTTCTGGTTGTAGCTGATGGAGTTTTCCTGGATGGGACACTCTGTGTGAATGGCCTGTCATCCAGTGAGAGCGACTGGATATTGTTTTCCAGCGGCTCCATGAACTCAGTGATGTCATCTAGTGTTGGGACATCTGTGATTGTCTTGTAAAACTTCGTCCACTCATCGCGCAGCTTCTGGTCGAAGTTCTCAAGTGCCAATGAGGCAGTGAACTGTGACAGAACAAATTGCCAAGGAAATTGAAGCCGCTGAAGAATCCAACGAATTGCATTCTGACATTCTCCATCAAGCCGACGTGTTAAAGACCACACTGGGATATCATTTGGACGCTCAAGGCCTCCAGAGAGAATACGATACCTTGGTCGAAATCTCAGATCCCTCTGTCGGTGAGTTTGAGAAGGACTGCAGCCGGCTTCAAAAGAAAATCACAACCTTCCTCAATCAAACAGCCACCTACCTTCAGTGAACCAGGTGTCATGGCAATCAGAGAGATGTTCGTCAAGCACGAAGCGGACGTTGCTGCCAGACTCAACGAATCCAGAAGAGATAGGAGAGACAGGGTCATCGCAGACTCATCTCTTTCAGAGGCACCACGGCCATTCAGGAGCAGTAAGCTCAGACTGGACCTTCCAGACTTCTCAGGGCATCCACTGGAATGGCACCACTTTTACCAACTTTTCACGTCAGTCCTTGACAGAGTAGGTGACGACTTCTCTGACAGGGAGAAGGCCTGCTTCTTGATCAAGGCCATGAAAAGTCCTGAAGCCGAGCAGATTGTGAAATCTCATGCCACCGCTGAAGATGGGTATCGCAAAGCTCTCAAAGCCTTGGTGATGAGGTACGGCTCGGCCAAGAAGGTCTTTCCCCACCTGGTCCACAAGATGACCTCGAAGGAGACAATATCCTTCAGTCAACAGGGTTTCGCACGTTACAGGGAAAAATACATTCTCCCTCTTCAGGCGATGCAGGAACTCAAATGTGTGAACATCTCGTGACTCCTACTCTCTCTTCCAGCAGTTGTTCACACCAGAATTGCAGAGCATCATGGAGTCTCTTCTCCTTGTGGGGGTCATCTCTCAACTTGTTGACGTTGTGAGCATGCAACTCCTCGAGCGGAGTAGGCAGGTATTCATCCAGGCGTCTCTTAAGGCGTGTGATTTTGCCTTTTCGAGCAGCCTGCTTGGCTTTGGCTGTCTCCCAGTTTGTGATAGCCGAGATAGCCTGCAATTTGTCCATGTCTGGGACTGGTTGTCAATATGTTGACAAATGATCAATACCTTTGAGAAGTGTCGATGAAGACTTCTGTTAAATAGTCTGTGAAGGTGTCAAACCTGCTAAAATTCGATTCCTTCGTGAATGTTGGCAGAGAAACGTTGCAAGTTCTCTACCAACTCGCTGGTTTCTCTAATCACTGGCGGAAAGTGCTTCCACTCAGGGAGAAACCTCGTCAATACAAATCGAGCGAACGAGAAGTGAAGATCGAGTTGCGCGTAGTAATGAGCGCTAAGTGAAGCTTGTGATGAAAAGCTTGTGATGAGAAGCTTGTGATGAGGATGATAATATGATGGTTGACTTTTGCTGCTGTGGCGTAATCGAAATGCTGCTAGGAAAATGTAGAATAACTGATGATTGATGATAGCTGCTAGGCAATACTGTACTCAACACTACTGTTGTAACAACGAGCTGACAGGTAATAGATGGCTGCAAAGGCCTACAAATAATTCGATCAAGCAGCTTAGGTGAACGAAATAGAATGTTAGAGCTGCGAGGCAAACGAACGAACGAATAGATTGATAGAACAACGAACTGAAGAGAAAGTTACTAGCGTAGCTGCAATAACTAACTGACGTTGAACGACAAACTGACTACGGAAACTGTGTGCTTCCTGTCTGATCCTCGATAGACGATGGTGTGAGCTAGGTCACTAGTCCTCCTTAACCAAGAGACCAAAGGAATCCGGCTCGAAGGACCAATGTTCTGGGGGTGTAAATTACTGAGCTAGAGTGTGAGGGGTGTGGCCCGAAGTAAGGACCACTTAGGGTTCGAAGGACCAGGGGTCAAGAGCCTAATGGCGGCAGAGAATGTTAACCTTTCACGTACCCTCTCGGGTTACTACTGAGTTCACCTCCAAAAGCCCGCACTCCCTCCCTTTACAACAGTTAGGGTTTAGGTTGTCAAGAGTACATACGCATACAGAACATATAAGGGAAAAGTATGATACAATATGGGGTGGTTATTGAATGAATATGATTAATTGACGACCATTGGGTAAGGCGTGTTAAATGATAAGGTAAGTGTATATGATTAGGTAGGTAGGTTAGCTATATGATTGATTGTATGTTCTTTCATGTTCATTGTTCGTGTCCACTTCCTTGTTCAGTCCTCCTGTGATGTGGACGGACCTGAACAAGTGCCATTATCCGTATAGATGTTGGCCGAACATCCTCGACGTGCCATGAAACGCCTGAGTGTTGCTAGGAAGTCATCCGTTGACAAGGAGGCGGATAGTTCTATGTGTATGGCCCGGGTGGCCAAACACACGAACAGGCAAGCATATGTCTTGAGCAAGACGGGCTTGCGGGTGTGACCCTGCTTGATTATAAAGGGCCCAGCGTAGTCGATCCCCGTGTTATAGAAGGGAGGAGTAGAAGTAGTTTGTTGAAATGGGAGGAGTCCCATTTGTTGATGTAGTGGACGGGCGTAAGCCCGTTGGCATACGGAGCAGGCTCTGCTGATCTTCTTCAGCTGGTTTCTTAACCCTGGTATGTAATAGGTCGAACTGATGATTGACATCATGGCTGGTGTTCTAGCATGACTGTGTGTAGAGTGAAGTGTTGTCAGCAGCAACTTGGTCAACCTGGAATTGGTGGAAAGTAATATCAGCTTGGTAGGTGCTAATGAATTGTTGACATCTCGCACTCTGGTGTTGACCAGCACATGTCCTTCTTTGGAGATGGATAGTAGTAATCCGTGGAGTGAATGTGTCTTTGGCGGTGCTTTATCCTTCCTGATGTAGTCAAACAGCTGAGGGTAAGTCTATAGCTGTGACAACTTGAATAGCCTGGTCTTGACCATGGAAGCTTCTTGGGATGACAAGACTGGTGTCGTTGTTCTCTTGTGGGCAGGACGGCGGCAGTTGTGGAAAAAGTGGAAAATCCACGTCACAATTCTGGTTAATTGGTGGAAAGAAGAGTGACGTTTCCACAGGACTTGGCAGAAAGATGTGGAATTGGAATGGATGGATGAATCAGTAACGTGATCAGCAGGAGAGATGATCAGGCATGGGATTCTTGTCTGGTGGCCGTGTGCGAATGGCATGGAATGGCCATTGGTCAGGAGGGAGAGCCAGCCATGGAGGTCCGTGCCACCAGAGTGTAGACTCGATCAGTTGACGAGCATGCAAACCACGGCTAGCCAGGTCTGCAGGATTGTCACCGGACTTAACGTGTTTCCAATGATGCGGAAGTAGAGTGTCAACAATAAGACGAACACGGTTGGAGACAAACTTCTCTAGTTGTGTGTGATCCTTGGCGAGCCAATGCAAGACGATCTCACTATCGGACCATGCATGTATGCTTGACACAGGAATGTCCAGCATGTTGGCAACTTTGTTGAGAAGCTTGGTGAGTAGGAGGGCAGCCAGGAGTTCTGCCTTTGGAATGGTGATGGGTTTGAGAGGAAGAACCCTTGGTCAGTATGTACTCTCCAGATATAGACGGCAGCATCATCGGCGTATGATGAAGCATCAGCAAATCCGTGTAATGCTTGGAACAGGACAGGATGGTCAGAGCAGGATAGGCGTCTCGGAATAGCAAACTCCACAATGGCTGGTAGGTGTTCCAACCACAAAATCCACCGTTGAGCATAAGAGTTAGGTACGGGTTCGTCCCAAGACAGGTTGAATCGCCATAGCTCTTGGAGGATCACCCTAGCTGGAATGATTGCAGGGGCGAAGAGGCCAAGCACGTCAAAGACGCTGGCTGTACCTGAAGCAATCAGTCGTTTGGTGACAACTTCTGGAGGTGTGGCTGGTGTAGGAGTAGAGATGTGTAGCTTGTCGGTTGCTACATCCCAGTGAATCCCTAAGGCCTTGGGTGCTTGGCCCTGGGACTGGACGGCTAGTGGACTGGATTCCAAAAGCTCGGAAGGAATAAGACTGCGAAGTTCCGGCGAGTTAGATCTCCACTCAGGGGCGGATCTAGAGGGGGCTCGAGGAGTGTCGTTCGAGCCCCCCTTTTCTACCTTTACAGCTTTTCCACTTCCAAAGTTACTAACTCCATCAATCAAGCAAAACTAGAACGAACGAAAGACTTGACGCATACACAACATTTAGCGGTACTATTCACACATTCACTATTCGATGTGCATGAGTAAGCATTTTTATTTTTGTATTGTTAGTGGATTTTTTGTGAGTGTCTCTGCCCTGGTATGTCAAGGCAGAAAAGACTTGATGCTTTCTTCAAGCCTCCTTACAAGTGAGTCTATTTAATAGCTATAGATAATTATAAATAGCTATATAAAGTAGTTAGTATGGTGAATTTACACACTCATGGGATATTTACTACAAGTAGTCCAAGATTTTACAAGGGGATTTATTTGATTTAGGAGGCCAAGGGTGACTGCTTCAGCCCCTCCAGAGTCTGATCTTCTTCCTCCAGAGGAAGTTCCTCCTTTTCGGGCATCTGCTCCTCCTGAGGCATCGCTAGCACTTTTTCCATCACCCCAGGAGCTACCGCCTTCCCCTCCATCTCCTCAGTGTCTACTCTTTTCCCCTCCGTCCCCTCAGGATCTACCACTATCTCCTCAGTCTGTAGTAGTAGTATCTGACATTGAAAGTAGCCAATCACCTTTAATTTTTGCACCTCCGTCAGCCTCTCTTGCCTCATTAACCCAGTCCCCCTCAAGTTCTGTGTCTCAATCCTTGGCTCTGCCCCCTCCCCCACCGTTGTCACAAAGTATGTGTGCTTCTTCACACTCTCAGGTCTCATTGCAATCCACTTCCTTGACCTCTATTGAAACATCATTGATTAATGACTGTGACGATATTGGTTTACTGTTACACTCTTTTCCTCAAAATCGTATCAGGAATTTGCCAGCTACTTACAATTACTTACTTTATTCTAATCACTTCAAGCCTAGCAGTAGTTTTAAATTTCCTGGTAGATACTCTGATGGTTGCAATAGGGCTTGTCAGCATAAATACTTAGAGGAGAATCCTTGGTTTGTGTATAGCAAGTCAGAAGATGGAATATTTTGTTTGCCTTGTGTCCTATTTGCTACTAAGGACAATTTAGGTCAGTTTGTATGTAAAAAGTTTCATTTATGGTCTAAGAAGTCAATTAAATTTTCTGCTCATAATTCCAAGCAGTATCACAGCATTGCCTTGTCGAGAATGGATGCTCTGACATCTAGTATGGCGCATCCAGAATCTTCTATAGAAAATCGTATTCGGCAAATAAATGAAACCGATATTGCTAGGAACCGTTTTATTCTCAAGTGTGTTACTGAGGCTATACTTTTTTTGTGGAAGGCAGTGTATCTCTCTTCGTGGTCATCGGGATGATAGCACTGCTAGTTGTGAGTGCAATAGGGGCAACTTTCAAGCTCTTCTTGATTATAGCATTAAGTCAGGAAATACTGCTTTGGCTAAGCATTTGCAAGATGCAGGGAGAAATGCTACGTACACTAGTAAAACAACACAGAATGATTTAATTGAATGTATTGGTAGCTTCATTCGTAATAGTATATTGAAACAAGTTAAGGAAGTTAAGTACTATTCAGTGTTATGTGATGAAGTTATCGATGTAGCATGTAAACAACAGGTATCTATAGTTTTAAGGTTTGTAGATAGTGATTGTAATATACAGGAAGAATTTTTGGATTTTATCAAGGTGGAAAGGATTACTGGTGAAGTTTTGGCAAGGGAAATAAAGAATGTTTTGGCTAGGTATGGGCTTGACTTGCAAAACTGTCGGGGACAAGGGTATGACGGCGCTACGAATATGTCCGCTGCCAATGGAGTTCAGGGCCGTCTTTCAGCTGAGAATTCTAAAGCAGTTTATGTACATTGTAATTCTCACATATTAAATTTATGCATTGTTAATGCTTGTAGTTTGCCTCCTATACGTAACATGTCCTCTGCTATTACAGAAACAGCCAACTTCTTTCAGAATAGTGCGAAGAGGCAAATATTTCTTGAGAAGGTGGTGGATGATAGAACTCCTACAGTTAAGGTAAAGGACCTGTGCAGAACTAGATGGGTCTATAGGCATGAGGCATATGAGAACTTTAGTATGTTGTATACCTACCTTGTGGTGTTATGGAAGCCATTTGTGAAAATGATACTTCTCATGGTGAAATGAATTGGGACAATAAGACCATTGTGGCTGCTAATAGCTTGTCCAAAATGTACCATTCTTTCTCCTTCATAGTGTCTTTCGTTGTAACTAGAAATGTAATGTCCATCATTAAACCTGTTAGTGTTAAACTTCAGAGTACTAGTTATGATATAGTTAAAGCTTACAATAAAGTAGAGGAAGTAGTTAAGGAGTTACAGGCAGTACGGACTGAGGAATCTGTATTGCACTCTTGGTACTCCCAGGCAGAATCTTTGGCTAGCAAGGTAGATGTGGTTCCTCAAGTACCTCGAACAGCTTCTCGGCAACAACATCGCGAAAATATTGAACATAGCTCAACTGAGGAATACTATCGTAGATCCATCATCCTTCCTTTGTTAGATAATTTGATCCAGCAAATGAATGATAGATTTGGTAGCACTCAGACGATAGTAGCAAAGTTAATTAATTTAGTGCCTTCTGTAATTACTACATTGACTGAACTTTCATATGAGGATGCAACATCGTTCTTTAAGGATGACTTGCCTAGTTCTTCTTTGGTTCCCACTGAAGTGTGGAGGTGGAGGCAGAAATGGTGCCAGGTGGATGCTGCTGAGCAACCTGCTACACTCTACACTGCTTTAAAAGCATGTGATAAAGATTTTTCCCCTAACATTCATGTATTTTTACGTATTGCTTGTACGATTCCGGTTACTTCATGTGAAAATGAGAGGGCCAATAGTGTACTTAAAAACTTAGACCTTTTTACGTAATACAATGGGGCAAGAGAGGCTTTCATCATTAGCACTTATGCACATTCATTACAATTTACCAATTAATCTTGATGATGTTATAGACACCTTCAAGCTTAAATGCAATAGAAGAATATCACTCTAAATACTTGTATCATATTTCATATCATATATTCAATTCTAATTAAGTTAATTTCTCCTTTCTTCATATCATAAATTCAATTCTAATTCAGTTAATTTCTCCAAGTCTAACTGCTATATTATATTGTCAATCATGTATCACTTTAGGCATTGAATAAACTGATAAATTGGGGCCATAAAAGTGGGTATAATTTTTTTTGCACATGTGGAAGTATCCACTTGGTCTTCAAAAAGAGCCCCCCCTTTTCAAATCCTGGATCCGCCTCTGCCACTTCCTTAGAATCATGCCAGCAGAGGAGAGCAGCTCACAGAGCTGAGTCCTTAAAACATGGGCATCCTGAACCGTTTCAGCTCCTGCCAGGAAGTCATCTTGGTCCAGCTCCCAGAGCTTGGGCAGGTCGGCTTGGAGATTGTCAGGATGGACAAGGAGAGGGCCATGTCATCAGCAGGAATGGATCCAGACACGCTCCAGCCGAATGGAGTGTTGAACAATCTGAGATTATCCAGCAAGTGTGACTCCTTGGAGACACAAATGTTGAAGTCTGGTATTCGGATGAGTATGTCCATGGTACCTCCAAGCTGTGGGTCCGACAGTGAGAGTGACTGTAGGAGAGGTGAGGACTAAACGGACTTGGCATCCTTAGGAGGTTGTATGGGCTTCAGTTTCGAGACCACAGAGAAGGCTATGGGTTTGATCTGAAACTTCTTGTCATCGGAGAAGAGTTCCATGACAACATAACATCTGCTCCTCTCAGTACCAGAGACGCCCACAATCTGGAGTGGTGAGGGAATTCTGGACAGCTTGAGACTTGAGGCGAGTGATTCCGTCATGACAGTGACAGCAGAACCAGAGTCCAGGACTGCTCTAGTCTGAGCTGTTCGACCGTTGGCGGAGAGCTTGACCTTGATGGTTGGAAGGAATCCCAATCCACGTTCGATTGGAGCTTTGGACTGTGGAGTGACTTCGTGGACCAGGTTGTAGCTTGAAGTGTGTGCCTCCTCTTGCTTCTCTCTATGCAAGAGTGTGTGATGTTTAGCACCGCATAACCTACAAGTGTATCTGGAGGGGCAGTTCTTCACACCATGGTTGTCAGAGGAACAGTTTATACACAGCTTCCTGTCTCTGCGCCTATCAACATCGTAGCTAATGAAGGTAGGGCAACGTAGGAGACCATGCTTTTTCTCGCATACTAGGCACTTGGATGGCTTGTGCTTGGCAGGCTTGGAAGAAGCAGGTGTGGATGTGGACGTATTCGAAACAAACGAGACGCACGTTGCGTTCGGACGTGACGAGATGGACGGAGTCATTTGAAGTAATCGATCGGTTGCGTACTTGCATAATGCCTCCAGGGTGGCGGAATAACCAGACTTGGCTATGTTGTTCTCCCAGTCCTCCTTGAGGGAGAGAAGGACATAGGTGTACGATAGACCAGGTAGGTGGCCAGGGAGTCCTTGGTGTGAGGTAGTACGGCGTCGTAACCACCCACAACTTGTTGGAGAAGGCGGGAGAGACCCTCATAGTCTGAGGTTAAGGTCTGAGGCTTCTCCATCTTCTCGATGAGTAGTAGAACAACAACTTGGGGTCGCCCAAAGCGGATCATGAGATCCTCCAGCTTAGCACCTCGGGGTGCTGAATGGATGGTGTCTTGGGCATATAGGGAGGAGAGTGATTGGAGCAGGAGGCATCTCTTGTCCAGATCACTGAAACCAGCCGCACGCGTACGTATGGCTGCACTGAACATGGCATTAAAGTTATCCCAGTCCAGTGGATCACCAGAAAACTTCGGTAGGTCCACGGTGATTGGGGAAGCTCTGGCAGCAGGGGTGCCAGAGGGTGGATGGTCATGACCGGTATCAGAAACAGAGCTGGCTAATGGGATAACCTTTTCAATCTCTAGTCTGAAGGTGGTCAGTGCATCTCTCAATGACTTGACCAAGTGACTGACTTCCCCGTCGTCTAGGAGGTTGGCAGCCTGTCGGTTAAGGCTGTCTAGGTACTTCCCATAAGCCTGAACACCAGTCCGGAACAGTGGTTTGGATGGGTCAGTCAGGGAAGCGAGGGAATCCTTCTCTGCTTGCAGAGCTAGGGCAGAGACCCAGATGTCGTGTCTCCCAAGCAAGTGCTCTACTTGGGAAACGAGTATGTAAAACTCGTCTCTGGACTCCTGCTCGACTTGTTCTGCCTCGTGGGTGGTTGGGTCACCCACAACCAATTCGAGGATTTGATACTGAATGGCGTCGTGATGTGTAATCTCAGTGCTGAGAGAAGTGAGCATCTTGGAGATATCAGAGCGGTGAACATTTTGCATGGCCTTGGCTGAGAGTGTGGCTAGTCTCTTCTGGGCTGTCCTCGTTTGTAACCTCTCTTTCTCTTTAGTGCGTCTAGAGTGGCTACATTTGTAGGGGTGTCTTCTTCATCCATGGCTGTAGACTCAAAAGTCAAAAGGAAGTGACTTGAAGAATAGACCAGACGAGCAGTAAGCGGAACAAAGGAATGTCAATAACAACTGCTAAGAGGCAGAGGAGAATTGAGCAGATAGGTAGAACGAACGAACGAGTAGAAAACGAACGAACGAGTAGGAAACGAACGAACGTAGGCTGACGAATTCGAGCGGACAAAACGACAGTAGGACGTGAAGGAAGGTAGATTGCAGGCAGAGCTCTAGTCGACAACTCAGTGTAGAGATGTGCAGAAGTGAGTGCCAAAGTATAACCGGCTTGAAGGACTAAATGTACGGGCTAGTGGCACCCGCACAGTGTCCCTCCTCTAATGAAGAACCAGGATGTCTGATGCCTCTGAGGCTTAGTTAAATTACTACGCAGCCGCTCAGGCCCGTAGCCAGAGGTTCGCATTGGTGGGTTCGGATTTTAAGACGCAAAAAGCCAAAGTACATCCGGCTCGAAGGACCAAATGTACGGGCTAGTGGCACCCGCACAGTGTCCCACCTCTAATGAAGGACCAGGATGTCTGATGCCTCTGAGGCTACTACGCAGCCGCTCAGGCCCGTAGCCAGAGGTTCGCATTGGGGGGTTCGGATTTTAAGACGCAAAAAGCCACACCTACTTTTGTTTCCTCGCTAATTCTTCTACAATACTAAAAAAAAAAAGATATGTGCACTATTCATTAAACACTGTTGATATTCGAGAGAAAAGCGGTATTATTCTCGTGTAACCAGGCTTCTATGAAACAGTGCAACATTAATACGCCTTATTCGTACTACAAGTTATTTAATAGTACGGCGTGTAAACTGTCCGTTTGAAATGTATTGGAAAAATTGCTATAACTAAGTGAAATAGCACGGGACAAAATGAAATGTCACGGTAGCTTAAGAGTAAGAGCGCAAACATGCAGCTTTGGAAATGTACAGTTGTAGTTTCTAGTTGGAGACAACGTCATTCTTTAGCGCAGAAGCTATACCCCTATTAGACAGAGTTTTTTCCAACAGATTAGGAGGAGCAATTGATTAAAGCAAAGTTCAAGAGAGAGTTTATCCTGAAGTACAGAGATAGTGACTGCACTATACATAGTAGCCACACTGTAAATGATCTTTAGCTTACTGTAATCTCGTGCAGCTTTTATAAAGCTGGCCTACTATTGGCGTGTGATAGCACGGGTAACCGTGCTATTCATGATTAATAGCACGAATAATGCGATTAAAGTAACACGAGGCAATTCGGAGTCCTATTAGCTTTCCGAGCGCTACTGATCTAGATAGTGCACTTGCTATCTGTATATTTGAGGTTTAACTTTCTCAGACACATCCGAAGGCTCCCTTTCTAAACTGTTGAAAAAAATCCGTTGCTTGTGATATTAATATCGAATTGCACGCTTATCGGTGCTATTACTCTTACTAGCATTACGTTACACTTTATAAAGAATATAATGTAACGTAGCAAGCTTTACTCATGCCGATCTGAGAGCAAAATTATGTATCCAAGGAGCTGAATGTTTATTAGGTCACTTGGACTCAGACTAGGCCAGAAACAGCAGAGAATTCAAGCGCAGGTTCAGCACGATTGAACAGATAATGAAACAGGGGAGTAGGAAGCACCATCTCATTGGTGAGGCCATTAAAATCACACCCACCGTACCACACCCTCTAATTAAAACATAATTAAAATTGGACTTTAAATTTAAATGGGAAAATGTCAACAATCTTACTACTACCTGAAAAATGAAATTGAGTAACAGTAAAATTTAAGTGCTATCATATGAACCAAAAATGTTCAGCCTGTGTTCTGAGTTTCCAATGAATTCAGTTGCAATTGCTTTTAAATTTAATTTGTCTGTAATGTCTTTATGTACATGTATCACCATCAGATTGTTGAGTCGCTGTTGGGTCATAGTGTTTCGGAGATACGTCTTCACTCGCCGCAGTGCACTAAATGACCGTTCCGAGGTTGAATTAGTAGCTGGCATGACGAGTATAAGTTTAACAATGGTACACACTTGTGATAGCAGAAGTTTATGGGCAATAGGTAATGAACTGAAGTACTTCTTTATATCAAAAATGTTGATCACATTATCTTCATCTTGGTTTCCAGCAGCTCGTTGAAATTCAATTCCAAAAGTGAGTAACTGAGCTTGTAGAACTTCTCGCTGAATATCATTTTTGTAGAACTCACAAAGGAAGTCAAGCTCAGATGTCACATCTTTTCTTTGGCATGCCTTTAGAAGCAACTGTTCCAACTTACTGTATACTTCATAGCCAGGTTGTTGAAATCTTTCTTTGATGCTAGTTATCGCAAGGTCAATTGCTTCATAATAAATTTGTCTGAAATAATCCTTTGGATCAGCATGAAATTCCCAGTCCGCTTCACCTTCCTCATATCTACTAGGTCTCTTTCGTTGGCGCGGAAGTTGGGGTTCAAGTTGAAAAGACTCAGCACTTTTCAATACTTTCAACCAGAAGAGATCAAAAGCATCTTCGTTTCTGATAGCAAGAAGAGTTTCTACTACCATATCAGCCAATTTTTGCCCTTCTGCTGCAGAGCATTCTTTGTTTTGTAAAGTCTTGCTGAGATTATCAGTATGTCGCAGTACTAGCTCACCAACAAAAATGCCAAAATGAAACTCAAATGTATTCATTTGTGCTGCTACTCCTAGTATGCGAGCCTTACTCTCAGTATCACGAACAACCTCACCAGCTTTTTCCCATGTACTCAACAGCTCCGAATAATTAGTAATAATACTCAACAAAGAGTCTGCACACACAGTCCAACGAGTTGGGCAGAGAAGTTTGATAGAGACACCACTAGTTCCACATAACATTTCAGTTTCTTGCTGTATTTCTTTCAGTAATGCTTCACGACGAGGTGAAAGCTTGATTAGTTTCGTAATTTCATGTGTTGTTTCAAGAGCTGCTTTCATTACTTTTGATCTTTTGATGGAATCATTTGCAGCAAGGTTTAACGAGTGACTATAGCAGTGAGTGAACACTGCCCGAGCTTCTTCATCCTGTACCCTTTTGGCTACACCGGAACGATGTCCACTCATGTTACTACAGCCATCGTAGCACTGTCCTCGAAGCTTGTGAATTGGAATGTTGAACCGAGCAAAAATATCTTTGATAACGGAAAATAATGTTGCAGCATCAATACAGGGAACCGTGTAAAGTCCAACAAAATCCTCATCGACTTCAAACTCATCACTCACACTTCGAAACACAATTGTAACCTGTTCTTTGTTTGTGATGTCAGTTGTTTCATCTATCATGATAGAGATGAATAATGACTCTTGCAGTTTAAAACTGAGCTGTCTCATGACATTTGATGCCATGGTTTTGATTAAGTCATTTTGAATATCAGGGGATAAATACTTACTTGACTTCCTTTTTAACCATTCCAGAACTTCAATGTCTGCTTCTCCATGAAGTTTCAAAAGTTGAATAAGATTTCCATCATGATCATCATCATGTCCTCGTAGTGCCAAAGCCTGTCTTGCTAAAAACCTAATTGATGACAAGATCTTCAAAAGAACTCTCCTATTTTTTGCAGTTTCACTTGCGTACTGCCGAGACAGAAGTTGTCCAATATGCTGTGTAGTTGTGGGCAAGTGAACTATCATGTCTACTGCCTCGCGATGGCTAGCACTAAGCTCATGATTCGGGAGTCTTAGAGTGGCATCTTTCCAATTTGAATACCCTTTACACACCTAAAATCCAAAAATATTATAAATAGATAACCAAATTAAGTCAATACTGACAATTAATGAAATTTAAGAGTCTGCTCAATGCAACCTCGATATTCTATACAACCTACATGCTAAATAGTTTTATTTAATATATTTATATGATCACATTGTCAGACATTAAAAAAAATTATACTCTATAAAACAGTTAAGCAATTGCAAATATTCTAAAACCTTGAACTTGGAAACAGAACTAACAACAATTTACAAATGCTTGATCTGCCTTTGTAGCAGATTTAGCCTTCTTCTCTTTGAACATTCGCAAGCATGTATGGCAAAAAACGACATCAGAAGACTCCTTGTAGTGAAGAAACGGCCACTTCTCAAACCAGCAGTGTTGAAATGAGCGCTTCACAATATTTGTTTTACCAAACAATCGCTTGGGAAAGATAAATGAAGGACTTGGCTGGTGTGGAGTTTCTGGAACGTCTTCCATAACGTCAAAACTGGCCATACTTAATCAGGCCGCCCTTAAGAAAATGAAAAGAATCACTTCCTAGCTAGTCTGCCGCGTGGGCAAACTGGTAAGGAATCGCTAGGGTGGCCGTGAATTTGATGAGACACACCCCTTTTTGGCCCAAAATATTGGTGAGGCCACGGCCTCACCGGCCGCAGTGGTTCCGACGCCCCTAGAAGTTATATGTGGGGGTGGCTAAAATATTTACTTTCGGTCACTCTAAAGGGGGGTTCGACCGAACCCCTCGAACCCCCCTAGCTACGGGTATGCCACTGGCGTGAGCTTGCAGACTTGTAGCAAAACTAAAAGCGACTACTCCCTAACTAAAGTAGCCAGAGTTTGGTTAATCAGACAACAACTAATAAATGACTATAACAAAACTAAATTCACAGGAACCAAAGGCGGAAGCCAGTGGTTAAGGTGACTATGAATATAATTAAGGGGTTGGTAAGAGATGCATACATAAAGGATGACAAATGAGCTAATTCAGACAAGCTGATGATAAGCGGTTAGTGTTCAAGTCCTGCTTGATTTATCTGTGACTGAGTCTCAGACAGTAGTGAAACCTCAGCACATGTGAAGTCAAAACTGAAACTAGATGTAATATTTTAACTATCCCTGTTCTTTAATTAGAAAAATGTTATCATAATCATATTAAATTAAAAAAATATAATAATAATAATTATTATTATTATACCTGAATCTGAAAGAAAGAAGTTTGTTGGTATGCTAGAAGGCCAGGAGGAGGTAATGTACACAATTAGCAGAGCAACTCTCTTCAGTGACCTACTCTCACTTTACATAGCAGGAGACAAAGTTGGGTTTTGGTGTACTTTTCGATTTTCTTTCAACCCTCTCGTTCCCGAATTGTTTGGACGCGCGCAGAAAAATCTAATCTTCTACCGCGGAATAGAGCATTACCGTTTTATTTTTTTTAACTCGATGCTGGCTGGGAAAACCCCATAGCAACCATATATCACTAAATAGACCAAGAGTTTGGGATTCCCCTTATTTTTTTATTGAGAAAATTGAATAATATTTAGGCCCTCTACTAATACTTTAAAAAAAAAATTTTCCCCCAAAAAATTCCACTTTTCCCATCAATAAAAAAAAAAAAGAAAAAAAGAAATAATATTGTTTGATGTATTGTATACCAATATTATATTAGTTCAACAATAAAATATGTTGTTTGTTGTGTTTGGTGCTGATTGTGATCATGTAGCAGACATCTATGAGTGTCCACAAGGAACATATGCCATCAGACGTTGAGCTCCACTACAAAACAATTTCATATACACAAAAACACAAACAACAAAGATATTTGTAATACAAAACAACAAATTATTCATGATTCTATATAATTGCAACTTTATGATGTATTGTATGCGGTTTCATACAGGATTTTTGTTTGGGGGGTGGGGCTCCGAGTGTACTTCGGACACTTCGCCAGGTCCGGCATCTTCTCCTCCATCACTGGAAGACTCTGCTCCTGTTGCCTCATCTGCGTCCTCTTCACAATCGGGTCGGTGACTGCATACACATCTGGTCCTAGTAGTACATGTGGCAAAAAAAAATTAAATTTTTTTGAAAATTTGAAATTGTTCAAAAAACCACAACCCACTTTCAATCTCAAAACTCAATGAAATATATATATATATGTTATAGCTAAACAGCTTTCTCTATCTCAATATAGCTATAAATAAGTCCTTTCCACAACAGAAGCTTGCTAGTTTTCAAGAGAAAGACAAAAGACAAGAGAAAGACAAACTTACCTCGATCATCTTCTTGACTCCCATTGTCAGTATCAGAGTTGACGGGGTCTGGTCTACCAACCCTGATACAGGGCCTCCTATAGCCCTAGATGTCGTCTCCCTCCTCTCCGCTTTATCCTGAGTCGCTAGAGTCAGTATCAAGCAAGTCTAAAACTTCCACAGCACTGTAACTGGTAGACGCCATCTTTCCAAACTGACTTCGAAAAAAAAATTTTTTTTGCATAGTTACCTGGATCACACGACACGCTCACTTTTTTCCTACGATGTATTAAGCATTACCTAAGACTGTACGTAATGGGGAGGCCCCCAGTTGAACTGGCGATTTTATAAAAAAAGGAGAAGACAGTAAGTCAAACCGCAAAGACTTGGTCGGCAAAGAAGCGGTTGTTTCAATGTGTTATGGAAGGCTACTGGGCTCAAGCAATTTTTCGCTGCTTCTACAAAGCTCTGGAGATGACTGGATCCATAAATGAAGCTGCTGTGAAGAAGGTAACTTTTTTAAAAATTCGACGGAGAACCGATTTTTTTTTTTTGCGAGGAAGAAATAAACGCAACTGCTGTGTGGTACTGTCGAACCAGCTGGCTGAAAGCTATTTTAGATGCTTCTCCAATGCATTGGGCACCTGCGTATGCAATCTAGAGGTTCTAGCTATAAAGTAACTATTTTAAAAAATTCGGAGAAGCCAACCAGTCTTCACCCGCTTCAAAGCGGGATTGGGAACGAACGGTGGATGCTGGTGGGGTCACCAAAAATGTCTTTTCATCCTTTTTTGAAGAAATTTATGTATGTTTCTTTGATGGCACCTGTCTACTTCATCGTGCAATTCATGTCTCAATAGACATGTCTACCTTTTCCACATTGGGGGAATTATATCTCACGCTTATCTTGTTGCTGGTATGTTTCCTGACAAGTAGCATTCCCCTGTCTGGTTGTTGCTCTTCTAGGCTCAACGTTTACCGTGCTCGATTCTATCCTTCAGGAAACGTTTATTAACTCATTAAGCATTCATGAAGCTTCGATTGTCCAGAAAGCTCTTATTACGAGGGGGTTAGCGTTTACAAATGATGTCAAAACAGAACTGGTTTTGATATTAAGTTGTCATGGATGCAGATCAGTCCCACAACCATCCACTCTGACACAACTTCCTGTGCAGGCTGCACGTTACACATTTTTTAGTCGGCCTGCAGGAATGAAGGTATTCCTTTAAAACATCGTCATTTTTGTAAACACATGACAGTGAATAATATGTATTCCATTTATTCATCGCTTTCTGTTTCAAAGGCAAAAGTTTTAAATCTACTCAAAGAGCCGTATCTTTTAAGTGAATCAGAAGAAGTTTTTCAGTATCTCAAGAGATTTGTTGGCAATATGTTAGTTGATGAACTTCGCACATTTCTACGATTTGTTACTAGAAGTTTTGTAATAAGTGTCCTGAATATCAATGTTGTTTTTAATGGTTCAGATGGTCTAGCTAAGCGACCTGTGAGCCATACTTGCTCTGCAACACTTGAGTTTTCGTCAACATATAAATTGCTTCCAGAGTTTGTGTCTGATCAAGTTTTGTTTTCATGTCATCTACCGCAGTTTAGAAAGAAAAAAAATTGTTAACTTCGTTTGGTTATGTTTCACATTCAAATCAGTTTATTGTCTAATTTTCATTTATTTACTTTTAAAGGAAGTTGGCTTAATTACTGTCTAATGAGAGAAGGGAGGGAGTGAAATAGTTAAGAGTGGACATTTGAATTGCTAGTTGTACGTACACTTTGATGGTTATAGGAATCAACTTTCTATCTAATGAAACCTAGATAAGCATTTAAAAAAATTAGTTTGCTATGCTCAATGTAGTGTTGCATTATATAATAAAAATACTAATCAGTAAATGATGCAAGCATTTGGGGAAAACTTGTGCACAAGCATTACATTATACATTTTAGGTCAAAATTCACATTCTGGACGATGACTACATCAAGGGTAGAAATTGGGGGGTCACTATTTTAGCATAGCTTAAGGTGCATTACAAATTAGCACCTGAGGAAAAGAATTCATTGTGATAGTTGCCGGTGCTATGCATCATCCAGAGGTTTGTTGTAAGTGAGGCACTTGACCACTTGTAGGCCCTACCTTAACGTAACCTGGCCCAGAAAGTTGTGGAGGGTGGGTGAGGTTAGCTTTTCTTCATGCTTCAGAGTGACATGAGTTATTTATCAATAATGTGTTATAAGATTACCGACAGTCTTCAAGATATGATTCTTGTTGGCAGGAAGGAAATATGTTTCTCAGCATTGAAAAAACTTTCTTGATGCAGCTGAAACACATACATGATTTAGTTAGCTCAGTTCAGAAGGTTAGTCTCACGCAAATTCCACTATTAAATTTGCTTAGACAAATGACCACCCTATGAAATAATCAGCTATAATGTTGAAGTAGATTGTTGGTTAATAATTACAATAGCTAGTAATTATTGTACCAGTTAATTAACAACTTAGCTAGCTATATCATTATGTATCATTTGATTCTGTTGGTTACCTTATTAAAATATCCAGAATAATCAAGACTCAATATAGATTGTTATAGAGGCTACTCACAAAAAATAATAAAATAATGCAGCTTATTTTATCTCAATAATTAGCTAGATTAAACAGAATTCAAACTACTGTAAAACCTCCCCTCTAGACCCAACCGTTTCTCCTGTGTTAGCTAGCTAGCAAGCTAGACTTTTGAAAACTGATAAAATGGTTTGCTATATATTATAAACTGTTTGCATGAGCAAAATGCTGCTTGTTTTGTCTGATACTGCCCCTCTACCACACCACTTTTCTAACCTGAATTTACATGGTGACGTCAAGCATATAAGTTGCAGCTGAAACGTCAACGTTATCAGGGTTTGATACAGGATTTTTTGCTAGGGGCGGGAAAGTCCAATAGCGACCTTATAATTGTATTTTTTTTTGTCCTTGCAATACTAATAAGGTAAGGAAATTAAACTTATTGTATTATATTTATGTATTGATCAATTGATTACCTCTAATAAACAGCTTTGTTCATTTTGAAAGCTGAATAGCTCTGACATTAATTAAGCACAGACTCTTAATAGGTTATCCTTTTAGTTTGAATGGAGTAGGTGTATCGTTTTATGGATCACCAGTTCCAGTTTGAAAGTTGCTTTTAGCACTGGTCATTGTGAAGCAGCTGCCTGGTTGGTAAGGATATATTTGTTGCTTTGGCAGACTGTAGAAGTTGCTGAGTAGTAGCTAATGGATATCAGAAAGTATTTTAGGAAAAGGCTCCAAAGGAAGTGAATCCGAACCTAAAAAAGCATATGTGATAGCTGTGAATCGGTGGAACACAAGGAACAGATTCGAGCAGTGCAGCAGAGAGAGAGTGAGGAGGTGAGGGAGGAAGTGAGGGAGAGCGAAGAGGTGAGGAAAGAAGTGCAGCAGAGGGAAGAAGTGCAGCTGAGGGAAGAAGTGCAGCAGAGGGAAGTAGTGCAGCAGAGGGAAGAAGTGCAGCTGAGGGAAGAAGTGCAGCAGAGGGAAGAAGTGCAGCAGAGGGAAGAAGTGCAGCTGAGGGAAGGAGTGCAGGCGAGGGAAGGAGTGCAGCCGAGGGAAGAAGTGCAGCAGAGGGAAGGAGTGCAGCAGAGGGAAGAAGTGCAGCAGAGGGAAGAAGCACAACCACAAGCCGTAATATGAAGATGAACATTGGCGTAGGCAATCCCAAACTAAGCTCCAACCTAAAGCATTCAAAGGCTAGCCTGAAGAAATTGTACAAATCTAGGCTTACCGACAAGAAAAGTTGGGAGGAAAAGTATTTTTTGTATGTTTGAATGAGTATAAGTGAAAATCATAGGGGGGGGGGGGGGGGGGGTGGGGGGGGGGGGGGGGGGGGGGGTGTGGGTTGGGTGGGGGAACTCTGCTGCAGGTGTGGTGGAAATCCCAAGGGTCCCCCCCCCCCCCCTCCCCCCCCCCCCCCTCTGTAATCACTACGCCGTTTTATAAAGTGTAAACCAAGATGGGAACCTCGACGTTCCACACTAAGCAATTAACGTCAACTTTCCGGGAGTATTTCAGGGAGATTCGCTTTCTCCCATGATCTTCGCCTTGTGCATGACTCCCCTCTCAGACATGCTCTGCACAAGAGCCTGGTTCCAGTCCAGTCACCAAATGAGAGCCCTGACACACACGCTCTTTACGGATGACCTCAAGATCTTCGTGGAATCGGGGTCAGCTCTGGCAGCCACTGTTGCCAGAGCGCAGAAGTTGGCGGGCGACATTGGAATGGAGCTCGGCCTGGCGAAGTGCGCTGTGGCCCACCTGAAAGGCAGGAATGTGAAGGGAAAGGTGACCATTACACATCTCCACAGGAGCAGTCAGGGAGCTGGAGCCTGACAGGCCTTATATCGACCTGGGCGTCCACCAAATTTTCCGGGCGAGCCACGGCGTCTCGAAGGCTAAACTCAAGGCTGAGTACTTCAGCAGGATCAAAGAATATAGCGCTCTCCACCAAGAGAAAGCAAGAGCCCACAACACGTGGGCAGTCTCTAACTCCGATACTACTTTCCTGCGTGTGCATGGTCTAGGTCAGACCTAAAGGGCCTGGACTGTGCCACCAGGTGGTTACTGACCACAGCAGGAGCTCACGATCCCACGGCGTCCGTTATACGCCTGTACCTGCCTAGCTCCAGTGGTGGTACAGGTATCCAGTTGGTGTACAAGGTGGACATTATCAGCGCAGCTATCTATGTTGCAAATGCAGAGGACAGTCAGCTGAGGGGAGTGGTGGACTTTGCTAGGAACTGAGGGAAACACTTCCTTCTAAGGCCCGGAGGGTCCTGTTTGATTACGGACTGATATGCCCCTTCCTCTTGTACCTGCAGGTGTTCGAAGATGATGGCTCTGACATTGACGATGACGCACCCAAGTCAGTTAACGCCAAGAAGGCCATAGCAGGGTTGCGGAAGGTTTAATACGCCAAGATGATGGCGGGAGACTTGCCAATGAATTTGCATGGGGCATACCTGACCCAATTGTCAAAGAAAGGAATCGATAAGAGCTCATCGCTAGCATAGCTGAAGGACGGGAATACCTTGGCTGAGGTTGAAGCCATTATGATGGCAGCGCAAGATGAGGTAGTCCACACAAGGAGTCGAGAAGTACATGTGCTAAGCACACATGCATGATTGATGGGGCGTGAACAAAACAATGAGGGTGACAGTCGCTCAATCAATGCACGGGTTGGGGTGAGAGCAAGAAATGAGGGTGACAGTTGCTCAAGTAATGTAGGGCTAGTTGAGAGTGAAATAATGAGGATGACAGTTGCTCTAGTAATAGGGGGCAGGGTTGCCCTTAATACAGCTTGTTATAACCCTTACTACCTGTGTGTGTTGTAGATGAGGATTTTTGCCATGAAGGAGCGATAGGGACTTTCGAGACGATCCAGGACTGTCAAGATCCTCCGGCCACTTATTCTTATGCTCACTGAAATAAGGATTTCCCAGTAGGATCCTGGACTGTCAGGATCTTCCGGCCACTTGTTCTTATGCTCACTGAAGTAATGTTTATTATGCTCAGTGATATAAGGGACTCTCATGAACATCCTGGACAGTTAGGAACCTCCAAACACTTGTTCTTATGGTCACTGAGATAGGATACTCTAAATAATATCCCGGACTGCAAGGATCCTCTGGACATTTGTTCATATGCTCCCTATGGTAACATACCCATAGGAGGATACCAGACTGTCAGGATTCTTCGGACACTTGTTCATATGCTCACTGAGTTAAGGGACCATCAGGAAGATCCTGGACTGTCGGGAACCTCCGGACACTTGTTCTTATGCTCTCTGAAATAAGCGACCCCCAGGAAGATTTTCCGGATATTTGTTCTTATGCTCAGAGATAAAAGGACTCTTGGGAGGATCCTGGACTGTCAGGATTTTCCGGACATTTTTTCATATGCTCCCTACGGCAAGTGACCCATAGGAGGATCCCGGACTGTCAGGATTTCCGTACACTTGTTCTTATGCTCACTGAGATAGGGACTCTTGTGAGGATCCCGGACTGTCAGGATTTTCCGGACATTTTTCATATGCTCCCTACAGCAAGTGACTCATAGGAGGATCCCAGACAGTCTGGATTCTCCTGACACATGTTCATATGCTCACTGAGGTAATGGTCCCTCACGAGGATGCTGGACCATCAGGATTCTCCGGACATTTGTTTATTAGCTCACTGAGATAAGGGACTTTGGGTAGGATCCAGGACTGTTTGGATCCTCCAGACACTTGTTCATATACTCACTAAGAGATAAAGGACACTCAGGAGGATCCCAGACTGTCAGGATCCTCAGGACACTTGTTTTATTGTGCTCACTGAGGTAAGGGACTTTCAAGAGGTTCCAGGATTGTCAGGATCCTCCGGAATTGAAATTTCGGGTAAAGCTAAACGGTGTGGATTTCAAGAAGTCAGCTGTATGTTTATGTTAATAACAGTGTAGTTGATATGATGTTTTAAACTTCTAAAAACTGCAGTGGAAACTAAATTTGAGACATAGAATGTTGTAGTGGGGTTTTCAGGTTTTGTATTTCATGTAGTAAAAGTAGTATTTCACAACTGAAATGCTATAGTGGTTTCCAGTTCTTCTACAAAATAATTCATGTAGAGGATACATAATTTTGATAATTAAATTTTACTATAATGGTTTCATTTTCATTTAAAGTGATAGCAGAATGATTAATACACACACAATGATAATACTGGCAATAGTCACATGTTGATATCATAGTTTGCAAATTTACATTAAGATTATCATCTTCATGATGAAAAAGACCATCTTGGATACTCTCCTTCTGGACGAGCTCTCTCCGAAAAATTTCCTGTGGCTTTGCCTGCCCCTTTGACTATTGTGATTTGGTTTCATCAAAATGTTAATCCAAGCTCTTTAAGAATGTATTCACCTTTCCAGACCGCCATGGCAGTACATGTTTGATGAGAATGTCCCCAGAGTCACTATCACTTTCTTCACTGGACATGAATTCTTGTGTGAGGACAGAAGACCACCTGTTCTTATCCTTCTCTGCCATTGAGCTCTTCTTGAGGACAGCAATCCTATCTTGAAGTTTCTGTATTGTGTGTTAAGTATTGGTATGCATCATGGAGTTGTTCATGAAAGAATGTATGCATCATACATACAACTAACAATACTTTTTAACTCTAACTCTTCTACCTAAGCTCCAAGGCATTGGATCTATATTTGACATTAATTGCCTAAAACCTGAATGTATATATGTGACCGTCTATGGGAAAATCGGGCACAACACGGGAGCATCATTTATAATTTTTTTTTTACAGAAATGGGCTCACCTATGTGTGAAAATATAATCTCCTAAGTTTGAAAGTCCACGTTCTAACCGCTCCCGAGACAATACACTATACATCTCCATTATGCAAGCTATAAACTTGAAGGTGGTGGTGAAGGGGAAGGAGATGGAGAGGATGAAGATGGTGGTGAAGGGGAAGGAGATGGAGATGAAGATGATGAATGTGTTTCTTCAGTGTTAAGGATGTGTGGTGGGGGACATACAATATCTTTAGATATATCTGGCACAAAATCTCTTATTTTATCATAGAGATATATCTGTCTCTCATAAGACAGTCCTGGGGGTACAATAACTTGGGGAAGCTGCTTGGGATCTCAATGCCAATTCTCCTGGCATTTAGCCAGTAGTGTGAGAATCTTTTCCTCAGCATCACATCACACCTTTACCACAACTTTGCCTGGTGCTGCTGAGGAAAAGGCCAAGTGATGTAATGAAGAAATTCCGTTGAACGGAAATATGGCTGGAAATAAGAGGACCAGTCATACTGAGGGACGTTCACTGTGCCATCTTCTTTTCCCACTAGCTCGGCGTGATTTGTGTGAGCTGACTCATTGAACATACGCACAAGATCATCCAAGCACTCGACCAGTGACTTCCTGAGTTTTTGCTTCAGTAGACCGAAGCACCAGTCAGGAGCGAACTTTGTATGGCCAATGAGAAGGAAATCTTGACTTGTTAACCCACACAAAACACGCCAAGCAAGATACTGCATCACAAACCTGTAGTGAATTTGGATGTAAATTTGATATTATGGTTTGACAAGTATTATTGTTTTACCGATTCTAGTTCTTCCCGCAACAGTTGTTGGCATGCAGAACCAAGTTTGTCTCACCAAAGCTATGGTGAGTAAGAAAGTGGTGGAGGAGGGAGATTATGCAGTTTGCCCCTTTACCTATACTCATTCTCTCATCCACCAGGTAGTTGACCTATTTAGCATAGAGTATACCATAAGTCATTGCCAGTTCCCTTAAATATTATTATAGGAAAGATCAGCTTGCCTGCCGAGGTAAGGCCTCACAACTCACTCCAAAAATCCCACATTTCCTTGGAGTGAGGAAATAAATGGCCCAGGCTGTTGAGGGTTGTGTGGATAGTGCACCTACACATAATGTGTTATTTTGCATGAGTCTCACGTATCTGTGTACCTGCTATGCAAAGTCAAATGCGTAATGTTACAGTGATGTTTTTGCTGCAGGGTGATATGGTAGAGTTTATTGGAGGAATGGTGTAGGCAGCTTGAATCGCCTCCTTTGAAGCTGCTATCTGGCTCTTCAAGTAGCTACGATGGTATTGGCTGGCGAGTTGCCATGAATCCGGCTGTCCAGGCCAAAAGATGTGAAATAGTCATTCAGGGACTGAAATCTTGACTTCCCTACAAGTACAAAGGTTGACCAGTTTTTTAGTTGTCCAGTTTTATAAGTATTTTAATTATTAATTTTTTTTTTACTGATTCAATGCAGGGCAAGAAATGTTGCCCTACAGATCTTCTTTCCTAGATGATAGAATGAAACTCTATTCATCCTCCGCTGGGTGGTGGTATGTTTGTGGGAAGGGCCAATCACATCGTCTATGGCCAAGAATGCCTGGATTTGGCCCTGAACGTGAACTCTCGGGGCCTGAATATGAGGCGTGACGTGGCAGCTTGAGAGTCACGTGCACTGGCTTCCTTGCTCTGCAGGAAGGACCAGGAAGTCCACTTACCAGGCGCAGCCTATAATCTACCTGCAACCGCTGGCCTTGCAGCTTGCAGTCTGGAGTAGATAGGCAAAAGCACGCACTATCTAAAAATGACTACTTCCTAGAAGACAGGCAGAGGTGAACAACAAGTTTTTATAGAATTGACATGCGGGTTATAATATAACAAATACATGAGTGGATGAGCTGTGGGTTGACTGTGGCGTATGAATATGATTATAAGATAGAGTGAGAGAGGTAAAGAAAAACGAGTAAGTGTTAATAGTGTTGATTGGATGTGATGAAGTATGTTCGTGTGTTAGTTCTTTCTTGACTTGTAGGTAATCTGTAATCTTCTATGTCTGGAGACAGGCCCAACACTACCATGTCCAACTCCTCCTTGGACAGAGAACATGGTCATCTCTCTTCATCTCGTAATACTGTCTGCCAAACAGCGTGTAGCAGTTCCTTGCACACCCCGCAACCTCTTGCAAGAAACTCCATTAATTGTTCAGCTGAGGTAGGCCACTTGCGTCTGGGGGTTGGGGAATTTTTTTATCTCTTTTTTTCTGCAATGCAGATGAAGTCTTGCAGGCGACAAGCAACCGAGAGAGTGGTAGGCTGGGAAGTAGAGTCAGGATCTGTTGTCTCGATGTTGGAGGACTCCAAAAGATCGAAAAGATCATAGTTGCCCTCAAACAGAGGAGGAATAGACTCATCACTGCTTTAAAATTCATTCAGGTTATTACAATTTTTATTTTAACGAATTCTTCATCACCTTTAAGTAAATAAATGGGTAATTTTATGAATGAGCTGATTTTTATTGGTAACTAACAGTCTGGGGGTGGTTCATCACTTCCTGGAGCCATGAATTCGCTGATGAGCTCTTCTATGGCTTCTGCATTGGCACCGCCCATCAGGTCCAGACCGATCGCGGTGCAGAGGTTCAGCGCTCTGGCAACGTTGCTGGCTTCACTCATAGTCTTTTAACAGGAGAGTAGTGAACACGGCTGTGAGTATTTCTCGCCTTATGGCCGCGGCATTTCCTCGCCTGTGGATTCGCGCTAAAACTTGGGCTTAGCAACCGTCCGCATACGCGGACTAGAGGCAAGTTAACTCCATGACTTCTCAGAATTATTTCTCCGGTTCTAAACGGAGCCTGGGATTAAAACTTTGTCAATAAGTATATAAAATAATATAATATCATTCCAAATATGCAATAAAAAAATTGATAAAAAAATTGACTTCAGCGACAAAAGTGTCCGTAGTAAAAAACGAATCGCGTTATGGAACGAGAAGCCCCATGACCTTTGACCTCCAAGCTTGCGGGCGAACTTTCCACTACTAGTGAACACACATTGCTATTTCATTAGAAATCAGTCAACACCAAGAATTACCATAATCTGAGTTGCACCAAAGTTAAAAAAAAAAAAAAAAAAAAAAAAAAAAAAAAGAGGGTCTTTAGCACCCATGAAGGGATGCATAGCCATGTAATAGTATTTGTTTTCTTGTTTGGTTAAATATAGCCATTCAACTTGCTAATTTCTTTTTTTTTGTTAGTTTGAACTGTATAATTACCCAGTAAATTAAAGTTTGATTAAAAATACTGACAATTTCGAGTGTCTTGACAGCTCAAGAAAAAAAGATGATTTCTAGAGAAGAGATAGATCCCTGTGATATTTTAACCCACTATATAATTCAAGCGCAACTAAAGGTGAAGTACGAAGAAAAGCATTAAGTTATTTTAGACAAAAAGATGACATAATTAAACAAATGTTTACTATTCAATATTAATTTGTTCAGTCATAGAGGCTTCTATAATAGGTGGAGATGACAGTTTAGTGGTCACTGTTACTGGCTCAATAGCATCAAAATGAGTTTGTGACACATGAATAATTTCGATCCACTCATTCTTCATCTTTAGGTGGGAAATGAAAGTAGACCTGCTAAGATCACTTGATGGTGCTGTTCGAGGTGAATATTTTATCCATGTTGCTTGGCCTAGACAGTAACTGTCTGTAGCCAAGAATACATCAGCCTGAAACAAGGATGAACAGGCCAATATTTCAACTGTTGTACCCCATGTGCAGGTTTTCTTCATATTTTTAATGTGTTCAGAGAAACTGGTATTACAATTGATAGCATTGTGCAAACCACTAAACACTTCCTCATTGTTTTTTTCAAAATTGGTAATCAACTTTCTAAGTTCCAGGTGATGATCTTGAGTGCCTGTTAGCTGAAAAGATAGTGCCCTAAATAAACAGTTTCCATCTCCTAAAACTCTGTAAATACGTCGGTTTTGTTGCTGAAGAAATGGGATTAATAAGTTGTATCCACTTTGTGGTCCTGCACATGGTTTTGAACAAAAACCTTCAGGTATTGGAATATCGTCCAGATTGCTACCAGGTAATGCAACAAATGTTGTACCCATACCCTGTATTATAGCAATAATATATATAATACATAAGTACAATGCATATATATTATGTGTTGTAATATATATGTATATTATTCTTATATGTATATTATCTATTGCATGTCCATGGAGAGAGGTTTATTATACATAAGTACAATATACATATACGACCACAAAGAGAAGTTAGATGGCTATTTGAGCAAGCAGCAGAATTTCACTCCTAATTATTTTGTGGATTGTTATAAGTATGACAATCATTTATAATATCCTGAGCTAAACTATCACACTATTGTTATTTGGCTTAATTATTACATGATCACAGTCATACAGGTTCTCATGATATTTTTAACTACCTTGTAGATAAAAGTTACAATCTTTTTTAACTGTGATTAATAAGTAAATAACACTTTCCTTGATAACAGCTTCATTGGAGTAACGTTGCAGTGTATTCATCTTCACACTCTCCCGCTGACTAACAGTGTCTTTTGGTATATTTTGACCTGTGCTTCTGGTGTCAGAAATCTCTGAAGTAAAATGTAAAACACATACCCTCTGAATACACCGTTTCTTTTTTCTTCCTGGACCACCAAATTTAGGCATGTCCAGGCAGAACTTGCAGCACCCACAGTCTGCTGTAAGACACCCTGAACAGCTGCATGCTTTCTTCCGTTTGCAACCTATTAACCAGCTGTTAAATTCAGTCATAGATTTAAAATGCAATGTTTTACTTCCTAGAAAAAAAAAAGAAACCATATATTTAAGTAGTTAGCTAAGCATGTAAGTGTCATGCTTGCCTAATTTATCATCATGATACTCCTCACAATGATGAAGAAGCTCAGTACTGGTTCGAAACAACTTAACATCTCCACAGCTGAATGGGCACTGAAAGTTTCGGGTACATTGTAGATCGCTTTCAATACCATGAATATTTTTTTGATGAGTTTTTAGTCGATAATGTCTGGAATATTTTTTGTTGCAGCCAGGAAAGGTACACAAGTGGCCCTACAGACAGATATGTAACAACAACAAAGACTACAGCTAATAAATTATTGTAGCTAAATAAAATCTTATAATGGTACTGATATCACTGATACACAAGATGAATAGTATGTAAAGCATGTTAGTAGAATAACACAACCTCAGTATCAGAAGAAATTGAAGGCCCCACTGACTCCATTATGGTGCGGTCAGTAGAATAACACAACCTCAGTATCAGAAGAAATTGAAGGCCCCACTGACTCCATTATGGTGCGGTCAGAACTAGGGTTGAAGTTCAGTGGCTGCGGCTGCTGGCCACCGAGGTCGAAGGTCACGGAGCTTCTCGTTCCATAGTGCCATTCGTAAAAAACGGAACTAGCCGCGTTGTGCCCGATATTCCTATAGACGGTCACATAGACTGGGAGAAAGAGTAAGGATCTGCTGGACTCCTACACTCCCTGGACTGTGCAGTACAACCAATAAACCGAAGAAGCCGCAGCTCTTGGCTTTGAGCTCTTTGATAAAAGGTCATAAATGGTAAAGTATTGTTAGATAGCTCAATGATGTGACATTACTGTCGTTGTAGTAAAATTTCAAATGGGTGAGGATTTGCTAGTCAAGTTGCATGCTGTTGTAGCACACCTGAGTTGTATTAAAAACTTTTTCAGATTGAATTAGCTATAATCCATAGCCAAAACTACTTATAACTGAGATATAGCCAATTTTTTACTAAGAAGACAGCTAAGACACTTATACAAGATAACTATCAAACACAAACAAAATCTTTTAAACTATATTTCAAAATAAATAGTGGAGGTTGCCTACAACCATTTACCTTACACATACATCAGTTATCAGCAGTTCAGAATGCATAAAAGTCATTTGTAACTTATAATGTGATTGTCGATGAATTTGAAATTGTGCTTGCAATATTGTTGCTAATAATAATTCTCCATACTTTAATTAGGCTGTGTTTGTAACTGATGTTGAGTGTTCAGAATAATTTAATTTCCTACAGATAGAGAAGTGTCATCATCCAGTGATGGTGACTTTATTTTGGATGAATTCAAGAATGGAATGACTGTGATAATGTGTCAGAAGATTTGAATGATGAAAGTGAACGGAAGATGCTCTCCTCACACATACCGCTACACCTATGAAACCTACAATCTTGCGAGATGGCTAACCCAGTTTTTATTATATCTGCAATCAGCTTACTGTCTATCTAATGCTGCTATTGCTTTTATCTTTGCTTTTCTCTCAAGTTTTTTTGTCTGTTGTCGGCTGTTTCTCTACTAAATGTAATAAAATTGCAGAAGCATTTCCTAATTCCATGTATTTGGCAAAAAAAAAATTCTGTAATAAGATCGGTATGTAGTCTGTGAAAGTGCCACCAAATATATATCAGGGTTGTGGCAATTACAGGAGTAAAGTAATCAATTACAATTACAATTACTTAAAATTTTTGCTTCTCAATTACAATTTCAATTACCAATTACACCTTTAAGAACTAATTACAACAAATCTGTTCGCAATTACATACAATTACATCACATCGCCTCCTCAGGATAAGTGGTCATGTAATAGGGCCCACAAAGTTAGTAATTTTGTTTTAATTCATCAATAATTCTTCTTAAAAGAGAAAAGTTATTTCTATCTACATTAAAAATTATAAAAACTGAGAATTAATTTTTAGAGAAGAGTTTCAAAATGAAGTTGTAAAAGCCTGCTCCTTAGTGGAGTCAAAAAATTTTCCTGCCTGGCTAAACACACGTTCAACTGGAGCTGATGTTGCTGGAACAGAAAATAGCTTTTTTGCAATTTGAGCGAGAATAGGATACTCATTTTCTTTCAATTTCCAAAAGCTGAGTGGATTGTCACAAGGAAGTTCACAACTTTTGTTCCTTTTGCTTTGTACCTTCTCAAACTGCTTCACTCTTTGACACATAACAGTAGTGACCAAACACAGGAGACTCAGTTTTCTTGCTAGCAGCCATGGACCCTTTACCAAAGTGGTCTTTGACCCCAACTACTTGCCAATTACAGGTATGCAATTACAATTACAATTACAATTACTGCAGATGGTGTAATGATTACAGCTAATTACAATTACCAATTGCAATTACCACAACACTGATATATATCGTAGTCTATGCTTTGAAATAATATATGCAGGAAGACAGAGACATAAGCCATGTTCAAGAGAACAAATGCATGACTCCTTTGTTAAAACGTGTGAAGTTGCCTAGTGGTAAATGTATATTCTATCCATATCTCACATACCTGCCACCCGAAACCGAGGCGCGTAACCGCAAATTGACTGTTTTTGCTATGTCTTTATGTGTCTTTTTCTGTGTACTGTGGGCTTACTTTGTTGTTACACGTGGAATGAGCACCAATAGAGGACTCCAGCAAGCCAAATTTGAAGAATGAAGACCCCCCTGGGACGGAGATACAGCTCTGCACACCAGCTACTATTCAGAGTTATTTCGAAGCGGCCGAAAGAGCTACCGCGCTCATTTTTTCCCCAGAGGTAGCTTGAGGGCTTCTTCGCAACATTACAGAGCCATATTTCTAATATCTATATTCTTTTTTTTGTAAACAGTAAAATTTCATGCCGTTTTACTCGTGCGTTATTCTAAAAAAACTCTGTAACTTTATTCTAAGGGGGTATTTTGCTTGTGCCAAAATTTGGATTCAATTCAGTGACCCAGTGCCTCAAATATCAAAAAAAAATTTCAAGTTGACAACTGATTCGCAATTTCACCCCGCCCCACATGACGTTGAGCTCCGCGAACGCGCAATTTATTTGGTAAGATAATCAATTAACTTGTGGCAGCTCTAAAAAGAGCCCATTTGTAAACAAAAATAGAAATACAATAATGAGCCGCGAGATTGCCGTTGTAACTTTGGAAATAGTCCCTGAGCAGAAGTGATGGCGTATTCCCGATGTTGCTGGGAGTTGGTTGCTCATTAGTGGGAGTGGGGTAGTTCAGCACAAGATTTAGACTTGTAGGCGATAGGGCTGAAGAATATAGCGGTAGCAATCCCGATGGAAAGAACTGAAGTGATGATGACTGAGTCTATACGCAGCGGAGTCTCAATACAAGGTTGGTGGAATTGTCGGAGCTGGTACCGGAGTTGGTCATGGTTGAGACAGAGGTTTAAGGGCAAGGCTATTCAGCGAAATTCGGGGGCGACCGTTGCAGTTACGAAGTCGAATTTTTTCCCCGCGGTAGCCTAGGGGCTTCCCCACAACATTACAACGCCGTATTAGTATTGTTTTCCATTTTTTAAAATATTTTTATATTATTTTTTTTGTATCCTATTTAAAAGAAAAAACTCGTTGTAATGTTTTTTTAGATGTGGCGTGTACCCCGAGTACAAAATATGAGTTCATTCTGGCCATCCGGTACTTCTGAATTTCGATTTTTAGGTACGAAGCTAACTATTGATTCGTATTCATTTGATTCTTCAACCCCGCCCCCCTACTCTGAGCGCGCAATTTATTGTGGGCAAAATTCCGGGTGGTGGCGGCTCTAATTAGAACTGGTAAGCAAACACAAAAGAAGTAGTCTGGCGTCGCCGACCCCTTACCTTCCTTTTTGATTAATGGGCGGAGGAAGGAAGGGGTCTGGTGTCTCTAGTACCAACGACTTGTGCACGTCGTTGTCTGATGACATCATAGCGGTAGACCCGCGCGAACATTAAATTAGTGCGTTTGTATGAAGTCTGCTATGACGTCTGCAATATGTCTAGCGTGTGGTGGAGTGGCTGCTGTTGGATCGAGGAGAATAATTAAAACACAAAGCTGTGATGGGGTGAGTATTCTGTGGAAAGAAGAAATTGAAAGAGAGTTAGAGAAGAAAGGAGAAGCGCTTGATCTGGATAATCTGATTAGCAGTCAACAAGAAGCCTATATGTGTAGGAAATGTTTCTATGCTTATGAAAAACTACTAGAAGCAAAGAAGGTAATCAATTGTTAATGTTTTCATGCAGTTGTTAATTCATTATCATTTTATAGATGCTAGCTTCAAAAATGCAAGTTGCGGTATGTGTAATCCTTGCAAATATTGGTGCTACACCTAGAACACAGTTATCCCAAGACGTACAGATACCATCTTCAACTTTTGAGTGTAGCACAAATCTACAACGGAAGAGGCCTTGCACTAGCCAACCAGCTACAAGTTTACCACAAGCTAAACGAAGGCTGGTTCCTCCAAATACATCATCCCCTATTCAGCAAGGTTAACTAATTAGGTGGTATTGAATTTCCAAATCATACAACTTGAATTACAGCTCTAAGATGTGATAAACTATTGTGCTTGATTTGGTAATTATTTTGTAAGAAATGGCATATTACTACTGAAAAATTACCTCAGATGTTTGTTGTGACCCGTACTTCTAGAGTTGTTATTGTTTTTTTTTATTAATCGACTCATCAACTTTCAACCATTCTTCCAGTATTTCTATATTTTGTTCAGATAAGGGTACATATGTATAACCCACTGTTCAATCAAAATCTGAATTAATATAGCTACCTGCTTGCTTGGTAGCCAGTGATATTCAAATTTCACAACTTTCCAATCAGGTTGGAATATTCGGTTCAATTTGCCAATGATTTTATGTTTACTTTTACTCTGTCACAAAATAATAACTATATACAGACCCTACTTAGAACCTTTCTCCTAGTTTGATTTTGCACACTTAATAAATGACTTTTTTTCATACAGCTGTGGCTGCATCCTCATCTGTAGTACCTGTTGCCACATTTTCTACATCTGCTGTACTGGTTGCCACATCTTCCTGCACATCCACTGTATCTGTTGCCATGCCTTCTACATCTATTGTTCCTGTTACCACATTTTTTACCTCCACTGTACCTGTTGCCACATCTTTCACATCCACTGTACCTGTTGCAATGTCTTCCTGCATACCTGTTGCCACGTCTTCCACACCTACTGTACCTGTTGTCATGTCTTCTGGTGTTCCTACATATTCTATTTCACCTACAAGCAATGTTACTACTGATAGTAGTTCTCCAAATGTTTCAGTCAGTAAATTATTTCACTTAATTTTAATGATATCAATAAAAACAATTGTCATTGCAGATAAATGTACAATATAGTCATGGAATACGCAAGTATGCCTTAACACCAAGCAGGAAGTATGTGGGTAAAGCTATAGCCCGGCGTAGCAGAAACGCTCTTGTTACCAATTCCCTAAAGGACCCCATCACCAAAAGATATATCATCAGACATGTGGGAATGTTGATAAGAAAAGAGCTCACCAGTATGTGTTCGGATAGGGCACAGTCAGTGCTGAAAAGCCATTCTACGACTACTTTAAAGGAATTTACTTGGAGCACACTTATGACCGAATTGTCCAGTCATGCTCCAATCTTGGTCTCCATTTTAAAGTCTTGTACTGAGACTTGCACGCTGAGACAAAATAGAAATGCAGTGATTGGAGTGTGCTGTGCAGTTTTACTTAAATTTCGCTACTCCAAGATGTGCCTATTTCAGAAAATTGTTTCGTTAATTCTTTACGCTGGAAATGTTGCAAAACAAGTAAGCTTTGTGTGTGTGTGTTTTAATAGCTGTTATTGCTCTTCATGAAATAGGTTTATGAACGCCTACAGAAAGTAGGCTTGTGCATGTCACATGTTGCTACTAATCGGCTCTTAACCAAGCTTGGAGCTGACCATGACAGTTTGGCAAAAGAATGGAGAAATCAATTGGTATCATGTCTTAAAGATAATGATTTCAAGGTAAGTCTTTAAACATATTCCAATTGTTTACATCTATTTATACATTATTATGAAAAGAGCTCAAGTAGCGCATTAAGAGAGAGAGAAGTACTGGACTGTGGAGATTATCCTTCAGACCCCTCATCTGACTCCATCTCAAGTAGCAGCCCTCGTGAAAGCAATAGTATTCAATCTCCACAATTCTCTCCAATTACCTCTGAAAGTGCCTATTCTGGAAATGACATTGAGATTGACAATAACCTGTTAGATCCACAGATGGAGGTTGATTCCACAGGTATGGGGGAAAAAATTAAGGCATATGTGTGCATAATAACTACCAAGCTAATTGATATGCAGGTACGGAAACAGAATGTACTACTGCTGCAAATATGGACTGTGTGTCTTCAGGTGTGGTCTGTTGTAGCTTGCATAATAAATGAGAATTATTAATCTTTTTTTAACCATTATAGATTCACCTTGTGCATCCAATTCTGCTCCACTTAAGTTGTTGGGCTATAAACTTGTTGGAGACAACATTGATAAAGGAGTAAAACCTCGATATATGAGAGTTGAGAAGCATCGTGGACAATCTCTGCACTATTTCCACTTCTGTGCTATCCAGAACAGGATAGACTTCAGTGACTTTCCAGACATTTTCCCAGCAACTTGCTTGAACAGTCCTAAGCGAAGAGCACTACATTTGCTGCCATCAGTAGAGGATGATAATGATCTTCGCGCAAACATGGCTGTTCTTGTGTCAAGGATTATAGTTGATAATATACCTTTTTTCCATCATACATTTGATGGAATAGTTACAAGGCATATAAAGCATAAATATTATTCTGAGATGTGCCAAACGTCAGTTGTGGTTAGTATGCAAAAGTGTAGCATTATTTAATTATTATTAATGTAAGTGTACTATAATTAGGTACCCCTGGGAGTTTTGCTGAAAAATGAAAATAAAAGAGATGACATGGTGGAGATAATGTCTCATCTCCATCAGTATGTTCCTTCCATTGAGTACAAGAAAACAGTACAAATGATGACCACTGAGGAGACAGTAGAAGTTCCTCAAGCTTCTATAACAAAGATTCTTTTAGGAGGAGATCAGCTTACAGCTGCTAGAGCTAGGGGAGCAAGAAGAGCAAGGGCCAATTCATTATCACCACTTACCAGATTAGAAGGAATTGAACCGACTGCTGCTGATTTTCATGTGCTTCTCAATTTACTGGACGTAAGTTAACTTGCTTTTAAAATGTAATGAATATTTAAGATGTGAAAATATTATTATGATTCACAGATTGCTTGGAAGTATTTTTATTCCACTAGTTCAGCTGCAGAGTTTGGCACTATGTACCAGCTTCGCAATACAATTGGACGGAGCAATGTTTCCACTGACCCTATTCATCACTTTAATGAATGTGATGATTTCTTCACAATGGTGGTAACCTGCTATGTTTTAGTGGCAACGATGAAATCTCTGAACATGCAGACATTAGATGACAATCCAACACTATCAGATATTGACATTCCAGCTGCTGACCTCTGGATGGAATCTGCTGAGAGACGCAAAGAAGTCCTTCTATCTATATGTTTAGATGTGGTGGACCAGTTTGCCTCATTCAAATTTAATGAATCACCATCGTCATCCAGTGATAAGGCTAGTTACACATAACATAGTAATCACTGTATGTCAAAATTTAAGCATATAATTGTATTTTTTAACTGCTTAGGTACATGATTATGGTAAAAAATTGCTTGAATTTGGGTGTTTTTATCTCGAATTACATGATGCCATCAGGGAAGGTGACGGTCACCGGGTTTTACGGTGTTGGAAGTATTTGCTACCAGTTTTCAAGAGCTCTGGTCGCAGAAATTATTCGGTTGAGGTCTTGAACATGTTACGTCAGTATCACTATGACCTCACACCTCGACAGGCTCAAGAACTCATATGGTCTAGATTTGTGAGTACCAAGTCTGCTCCAGGACATAACATTCCTGAAGATCTTCACCAAGAGCACCTCAACCGTGTCATTAAGGAATCCATTAAAGGTCTGAGAGCTAACAAAACTGAAGTTGCTGTGACACGAGTGGGAAAGGCATTGGGAACATTGTATCCTGTTCTCGACAATTTTGATAGTGACAATTCTGTCAGGAAACCATCAGGGTCTCACAAAGTGCCCAGCTGGACAAAAGACCGCGATGTCATCATTGATTGTCTTATCCAATCCAATATTTTTTCTGTTGTCCCCAATCGCTGCCATCCAACTTTTAAAAATCCTAAGGACGTTTTGCATTCCACTGGCAAAGATGACCTTATTGATTGGATACAAAAACATTTAAGAGATAATCAGTAGTATAGTTGGTTCTGACTTTTACCTTTTGTGTAGTACAATTCTAATTAGTTTTAATACTATTACAATTTCAATTGTGCAGACCAATTTTAAATCTTACAAAATATTCTAAAATTGTACACAATTGCTTGTGCAAGAGTGTTTGAAATGATTCGATAGCTATATTTTGCAGAGCTACATAACTTTCTGTTATATATATATATATATGGGAGGGTTTGTACTGGTCTCTCAGAGCTAGCCTGCTTCTCTGCTCCACATTATTCCCCAACTGCCCCACAACAGAGCTAGTGTAAAGTTAATTCACTAGAATCACTTCCTGGGATAACAGATGAAACCAAAACTAATTAAAGCATAGCTGTTAATTGCCTGGAGGGCTTGGATGGGAAATATTTTATCCCTCAAAAAGTGTTAAAGGGCCTATTGAGCCAGCTAGAGCCCTCTAAAGAAGTGTTAATGGTTACAGCTTGCTACATCTCCACAAAGGGTACCGTACAACTGTGCCACAAATTAAAAACTGAATGCACTTGTTTGTAACTAGCTTGTATACTCTTGGAACAGACAGGAAGACTGTTCCAAGAGTTTTCAAGTTAGCTAGATGTAGCTAACATTTTTTTAACTCAGCTTTTTGGCTTTGGCTCCCTCCCCCCTCCCTCCCGCCCCTCATTGGCCTTTAGGTGACGCGATAATATTATAATTTTTTACATTCTAAACACTTACAAGACTTGCAACAAACATCACAACATAAACACAGAGGTCCATCAAAATTATGAATATATCCATCAAAATTTCTAAAGAGGGTGTCTCTTCTACACAGACTCTTATTAGAAACATAATCTTGCATATTACTTTCCAAACGTCTTCCTGCATTCCCCTTCTTCACTAAAACAGCAATGCTGTGAAGTCCATCTCGTCCAGCTCGCCCTGTTTCCTGTACATAGGACTCGATGTCAGTTGGACAGCCATAGTGCATAACCTTACGAATGTTTGGGCAATCGATGCCCATACCAAAAGCTACTGTAGCTACTACTAGTCGTAAAGGTGATTCCCGGCAAAACAAATCAATGATTTCATCCTTCACAGCTGATTCTGTACATCCCATGTACATGTCCACAAGACGAAACCTAGGTAAGTCTGGTGCACCAGGTGGAGTGGTAAATCCACTGCCTAGATATCTTCGAAAATAAAGATATAAACTTGCACCATCGTCATATGTTTGACAATAAATAATTATTCGAGGAGATTTTGCCCCTTCCTCTCTGATCTTCAGAGCAACTTCATCAAGCGTCTTTTCAATAGATATAAATTCTTCAACGGTGTAAGTAATATTCAGTTTTGAAGGAGACCTAGCTACCACAAGTTCATTCCTCAAGCCGATTAATCTTGACACATCAGTTCTTAGTTTTGCCGTAGCCGTAGCTGTCATGGCCATAATATTAACATGAGGAGGTAGCAGGCTTCTTACTTCTCCAATCCTCAAAAGCAGTTTCCTAAAGGTGCTACCCCTATGCCATATATCTTGAGTTCATATTTAGCAATCATGAGAGTGTATTTAATATCTTACCATTTTGTGACAGTGTGAGCTTCATCTATTACAAATGCACGCAGCTTATTGGAGTACACCTCACTGCTAAGAAGCTGTCGCCATCTCTTGCTTTGTATGAGTATTTCTGGAGTAAAATATACCAATTGATAGAGTCCCTTTTCCACATCCTCCTTAATGCTGTTGTCATCTTGCTCTCCAGTAATGTAGCAAGCTTTCATTCCAGCTTTAGAAAGAGCTGCCACCTAGGTCGTTGAGTTTATAATAATATTACAGCTATTCACATTAGCTAGTAAACTACACTTTTACTCACTTGATCTTTCATAATAGCTGTAAGTGGTGCTACAACAACTACAATTGAAGGGCCACCAGATGGAGCAAGCATATCAAACAAGGCTGGTAAACACTGAAAACAAGCACTTTTTCCGAAGCCAGTTGGGAGAACGACGAATACATCTTGCTGCAGAAGTCCTTCAACAATTTGTTTCTGCTCTGGCTTAACCATAGAAAAACCTAGCCCCTGGAAGGCTTCACTCAATGCTTCAGACAAACGCTGCGATAGATCACCCATAGCTGCTGAACAAGGAACGCGAAGTTAGAAACTCGCAGGCTTTACCGGTAATCAAGAATGCAATTAACTGAAATACTACAATTTGATTGGTCACGCAACTATAGTGGCGTGCACAAGTCGTTGGTACTAGAGACACCAGACCCCTTCCTTCCTCCGCCCATTAATCAAAAAGGAAGGTAAGGGGTCGGCGACGCCAGACTACAAAAGAAGAGTTATTGTGCGAGTGAGCCCCGCGGGGAAGAGTACAAGACTTCTGGAATGTACTGGAGGGTCCTAGACGATGAAGAAGCGGCGGCGTATTAATGGCGCCTGGAGTCCCTCGTTTAGAATAGATACATCACGGCCCACAGCTGCGACTTGAAGGAATCTGCTTTGGTGTCTTTGGAGAGCTTGATAGAAGGTTGGTGTAGCGGTGTAGCGGGTAGAAGTTAGAAGCAGTTTCAGTGTGTTAACTTCAACTTCTCAGGAATTTTTGGTGCTATTTTTTTTTCTATCCCTGTTACTGTTGTGACATGATATTTGCACACCATTAAAAGAAAATGTGAATTATTACTTTTATTTACTAATGTTATTTTCTTTCTACAATAATATATATATTTATCAATTAGGCTGTTTATTATCAATTATTATTTTATTGATTTATTTAAAATAAGACCTGAATCCAATTTTAGATCATAGTACTTTGTCTAATCTACCTCAACAGGAGAGAAAGGTGCTGGCATGCTCTTCATAGAAATAGATAAGCTCCCATTATGAGAAAGCACAACTCCTTGGTTCTAGAGTACAACTGGTTCACAACAAAAGTGCAGAGCAGAAGACATGGCTTCCTTGTTTTCCAGGAGAGAATAGTAGACCTTTGGCTCTCCTGAAGGGAAGAATAATACATCCTGGTTATTTAGAAGAGAGGACATGGCACTCCAGTAGAGAGGTCAATGAGAAGGCACAGCTCCTTGGATCCCCTTGATAGTATTGCATACTTCAGAACCTTTGATTTTGTTCATTTCATATTGTATGGAGTTATGATTTTATAATATTGTTTAGTAATATTTTTTAGAAAGTGAACAAATATTAATTATCTACACTGCTGCTTCTGCCCTACAGTATTGGTAGTCCTTTGAGGTGAAAGCTCTTTGTGGTAAATTGTCTGGTACAGTTAATTGGTACGTGTTCAAATTGTGCGCGAGTCAGTTCGCGGATTGGATCGAGGTACGGGCGGGTTTTGTGGTATTTTACTGAATCACTTAATTACCGCCGGTTCCGGTGGTACTACACCCTTAAGCTGCTCCAACGGCTTCACAAGTATAACTTCATTCCTTACCCTGCAAGTATAATAGAAGGGTGTTATTTGAAGTGACTGTCTCAGACTTGTACACTACAGTTATAATAAGTTATAGCTCGAGACCGGTTTGTCCACCTGCTTTGCGGTAACTGGTAGTTTTTTTGGGCCAAAGTTAATTGATCCGCGTAGAAATTGAGAGCTGGCCACGCGTGAATAGATTGCTTGCGTGGCTCGGGTTACGGGCGGTTCTGCGGTATTATACGGAATGATTAAACGACCACAGGTTCCGGTGGCAGGGCACCCTTAAAACTTCATAAATTTGGGAGTCGGATCCAGGCTGCTTATGCCTGGTCGGTCCTCATGGGCAAGGGGTCTGGGGGTTTAGTCCAGATCTCAGGTGGCTGCCACCAGGTCCTATCTCTGGAAGCTGTCTTAAGGCTACCCCTAGACTACTTGCAGTCAAGCAAGGTGAAATTAGATTATTAAACTAATACATGCAAACTCGACACACAAAATAGAATGAGATACGATAGAACTCCTTTTACCGGAAGCGTCGTGCGCCTAAGTTGCGCACGGCACCTTTGCACAAGAACAATGAATATTATGATTATGCACCTAACTAACTATGCCCGATACAATGTTTATGGCATGTTCAGAACTTTTGAGGAAATTGTAGATTGTACTTTGAACTTGTGGAAAACCAGAATTGTGGATGGTTGGCAGGAAAGCTGGCACCTTTTTAATGGTGTTTGAGTGTGTTGGGCCCCCTGACACAACTTCCAACTTCTCTGGTATTATATGAGGCTAGGTATCTTGAGTCAGAACGTGGATCAACTAATGGAAGGTAACAAACAGGCTGCTTCTTCTGGCTCTTTCAGTGCAATTGAAACTCTTTCCACATCACCCAGTTGTTACATAAACATCACTGGTAAATACATCGGCTCTCATATGCAATTTTTAAATAATATTCCGTCCCCCCAACTGTTTCAGCAGAATTACATGCACTTTAGGTATATATGGAATACTATTATTTTGTGATCAAGTTTGTGACAACTATTTGTGGATTGATACTGTATTGCCATAAGAATATTAGCCATTTGGATTATGGCTTCCTGGTAAAGGCAACTTCACACTGATGGTAATCACAAAACATTTGGCTTAGCCCTTAGTTGTACAATTTTCATGTGTATAGATCAATTAACAAGGCTGTGCACATGCTGTACATATGGTAAGCAAGTCGGACCAGAAGGATTCCAGTGATTAATGTAAACCTCCCTGGCAATCTTTTTTTTTTGCTTCTGTCACATTTTGAACCAGCTGCTGATGAAGCACTGATTCTTGTATTTTTCAACCTAAATTATTGTTCTTGTATGAGTTAGATTTCACAATCTCATACTTGTATAAGTTTCTGCTAGATCAAATTAATTATGTTCCTATTATTCCATCAAGACAGTTAGTTTATTATAAGTCCTGCATCTTTTTGAGCTTCTTATTTATTCATTACTTTTGTGTCTGGTTTTCAGCCATATAATGTTTAGTTCTTTCCATATTGTTCATTAGAGCCATACAGCCTTTTAAGTGAAGGAAGTTCCAAGTAATTACTCACAAATACAAGCTGGCAAAGTTAAGCAATTGTGTTCATATATGCTGTGTGATGTGTGTGTGTGTGTGTGTGTGTGTGTATGATTGCTTTGACAATGAAGCACCAAGGGTGGAAGCCCTCAGCGCTATTAAACACTATCTAGCAATTACAATATAATCTCCTTCCAAAAGAATAAGCAATCTGTTAGCTATTTTAATGAGGCATCAAAATAGCTCGACCAATGAAAATGGTACATGGAAACGCCCTCTTCATGAGAGAAGAAACTAAACTAGCCAGAAACACTCACCATATACATTTTCAACACGAAACTTCACTCCGTTAACTTCCCTGAGCATAAAGCAAACTACACTGCTGGCTGCAAGAAATTATTATTTGCTCATGTGATTATGACATGATACAACGGGCGTTACCCACAAAAGCTGGTACCTACGGGAGCAGAAAGCTTCGCGTTTTTTCAACAATAAGGCCGAACAATAAGGCCGAAATAAAAAAGCAGCACAATAAAAAGTCCTGAATCTTGTTCTGAGTATGCTGCTACCTAAATCAACAGTTAATTGTCAGCAATCTCCAAAATCAGAGCGTGACAGACAGACAGACAAACAGACAGGATGACTATTATAACCCTTCCACATGCCCGTTGTGGGTTAACAAATAGCACTGCTACTTGCCAAACTTAAGTTGGCTCACAATACGTACTCCTGATTTTTGTTGGTGAATTTGATGCTCTTTGCCAATATTTGGCTAGAGTCAATTGTCCTGTTTATTAATTGTAATATTCATGACAATTCCTACAGTATCACTGTTTGCTAAAAGAACCAATAGCTAATAGAGAATTGATACATCAATTCTGTTCACTTCATCCTATTAAATGACTTGTAGTATATACATAAAAGGCGTATTAATGTTGCACTGTTCACATACACCTCACCGTTGTGGTTAGAAGCCTGGTTACTCTAGAATAATACCGCTTTCCTCTCGAATATCAACAGTGTTTAATAAACTTCGAGGAAAAAAGTGGGTGTGGCTTTTGCGTCTTCAAAATCGGAACCTCCCAATGCGAACTTCTGGCTACTAGCCTGCTGGTGCTATATCCACGACAGCTTCTACAACAATTACTAAAAATATATTTCTGTAAAGATCTACGCTAAACGTTTACTGTTTTCTCCAACAGCCACCACAAAGAAAGACGTAGCGATTTACTACTTTTTTTCCCCTCTCCCTACTCTACTGGAAAACGTGGCAGCATTAATGAAAAACGCTGTGGGACTCGTTCAGCCGCGTGTGAGCTGCTCAAAATGGCGTCGAATCGGAAGACTAGGATGCTTCTTAGTGAAACTATTGGAGGGTCTTGGACCTACATTGTAAAATGCGCTACTGATTTATGCTATTAGTAGCCCCAGAAATGATTACATTTTTTCTTCTTGGCTGGTTCAAAGAGAAGAAGTTGATGACGTGGAGAACCTTTTTAAGTGGAATAGAAATTGATATATAGCATCATTATAGACACCTAAAGACAACTAATCACTGTTTTTTTTAACTATTGTTGATTAAAACCCTTATGTAATGTGAAATGAATTTGGTATTACATCAATGGGAAAGGGTAGACAACAGAGTGCTAGCGCACTCTCTGATAATAATAATAATGTTAATAATAATATAGATGTAAATAATAGAGCAAACTTAAAAGAGACAGGTGAATTTCATAGAAATAAGAAAGATCAACGTACTAGCCCCATGAAAATGATACTATTTCAGTGGGAATTTTAGTGCAGGAATTAAAAGATAAGGCTTACAAATAGTGCATTAATTTACCACCACTACTCATTCCAATAAAAAATGAACTATGGTAAGTTTAACTGCACTCTCAAAAGAGAATTCAAAGGGGTAAACAATTCAATTACAGGTACATTGGATAATACAGGTAAACTATAAACCAGAGGATTTTGTTCAATGATATTTGGGATGGGGTCGACCACAGTGCACTAGTATTAATGACATATGCATGTCCACACATGTATAAAAACAAATAAAAATATCCCCAATTTTCTACTATGTTACTCCTGTTGGTGTCTTGCTCACTTTGGTTTCTCGCCATTGCTCCTTTATACTTCTGTGATTCAGAAGTTCTTTATACAACACAAATACATTGTACAGATTATTTAATTACATTGTTTGTCTTTTCACTCACACTCCAACTCCTCCCCCTCCCCCATGTACTCACAAACCACACACATGGAATCATGTGCACACACACACACACACACACACACACACACGGAATCATGCGCACACACACACACACATAATATAGTACTCACATACATACAACCACACACAATAATTTCATAAAACAATGGGTGTACATAAATTTCTATATATTGCTACCACATAAGCTGTAACTAGAAACTGCCAATCTGATCTGTGTAGGTTGTAACAGATATTTCATTTAGTATTTCTACTCCTGTTTTGTCAGAAAGGTATGCTTCATTCCATCATTTCATAATAACAATATTGCACAGTAATAAGACCCACTAATTACAACACATTTAAGGCACTTGCAGGAACCATTCACAGCAAACAAGAAGTATGGTGTCAAAAATGTTGTGAGAACCATTAAGCCCCACTATAAAGGGCACACTAAAAATTGTATGAGTGACCTACAACGTGAAAAGTGCTTTCACATCCTGCCTGATAGACAGATATGCCCGTAACTTAGATGGCCAGATAACAGATGACTTACTGTAGTGTAGAAATTATTCAACCATCATAATGTTGATATTAATGTCATTAGATACTTTCCTTATAATCAAGTGTTTGTAGCCACATGACTGACACCAAATAGGGGGCTTCTCCCCTCCCCACATAACTCAGTGATGATCAGGTAGCTAGGATCATTGCCCCTACATCTACCACATTTTGTTACAAATGCATGCTTCAGATAATATGTGACCCTTAGGTTAATAAATACCTACCCCATCTTCACCCAGAAAGTGGAGGAGAGTATTGATCCAGTTCAGCTGTCAAGGGCCAATGTTAAATTAATTTTGCCTAAGTCTTTATAATACAAACTTTTACCTCATGGGTTAAGCTGGCTGGGTGGTGTGCCTGGGTGGCAGCACACCCAGTCTGAAGCAGGAGGTACCTGGTTGAAGCAGGAGGTACCTGGTTCGATTCCAGGTCATTGAGTTTCTTTCAATGTGGCCTTTTTTTTTTCAGGGAAATAAAAAACATCGCTTACTGGGGAAAAACACCTTCTGAATGAACAAAAACAAAGAAAAAAGAAAAAAAAGATTGAAGAATATAAAAAAATAAAGAAAAAACGTTGGAATTATCAGTTGAAGTAATAGCAATAAGGGACATTTACTGCAAATTTCGGCAGATAACCACTCCAGTTGCAACACTAGTATTTACAATGAAGATAAAGTTTTATTTTCAAATACTCTGAGATGGTAAGACAACATTTATAAAAACCTAAACAACATCCTTCATGACTGCTTTGGTGAATCAAAATTAAATGAGTCTACAACCTTTACAAATGCTAAATAGACGACCTTTCTATTTTCAACTCTCTACATTAGAACTACATTAGCCATAATTATAGCTAATATGTAGCATGCTATATTATATACTTTAATCTCTTCTTCACTTCTTTTCAACCGTTTCCCTATCTCCAGAATTAAGGGTAAGTTTCTAGATGCTTAGAGGCCGTTTTGTGCATCTTCTTTTTTTCTGTTTCCAACAGTTTGATAACAGTAAGTCATGGTAACTACAATACAGTCACTCTTTTAGAAATGATCAACTAACTTGGTTTGTTAGTTCACTGGTTAGTTAAGTTTAGGAATAGTTTTGTCTTAAGTGAGTCAGCCAACTTGTTGCCTGTTTTGGAACCAATGAACAATGAATAACAGTAGGAAATCTCTTTAAATCAATGAACAGAAATGATGGACTTTCAAAATGTGTTGCCTTTTCTTGTTGCAGTGTGGTGACAGAAGTCCTCTTCATCACTGAAACCTTTGTCCAGTCAGAGACTTGCTGATTCTTCCAGTGTCTTCACAATAATAGTCCCAGTAGAGTCTCCTGATCTGCAGACTCCAGCAACATCAACTTATATAGCTTGATTATTTACCTTTATTATTTCCATTCCGTTACTGCGAGACTACAACAAAAACTTATAAGAATTTACCCAAGATTTTCCGAGGTCCAGGTAATTTGTTGTTAGGCAATTCGCCCACGATTTTCAATTACTTGTGGGTTGGATTTCTGGGCACAAAAAAAAAGAGTAAACGGTGACTGTGTTTAAACGGGGCCGCTAGGACCTCGCTAGTGGTAGCAAACGGGGCCGTTTAGAGAATGTAAAAGTAAAAGTCGCAAGTGGTAGCAAAAGGGACCGTTTAGAGGATGTAGTTCAAGTCGTACCGACCACTATGTTCCAAACACAGTCTACCCTCTCGCGCTACGAGGCCCATGTGAGTAAAAGTTCAACAACGGTTTCAGCCGCTCTTATTTGGTGTCCTGTAGCTAAAGGGTAGGAGATTATCAGTGGGCCAATAAAAAGAAAATTAAAAAAAAATTGTCAGTGTTGGGCTGTAATGTACATTTTGATTTTATGTAATTGGTCCCTGCTGCCAAGATCTGTCACATATACAAATAGAGTGGTGATCCGAGTTGAAGATGGAAATCCTTACAATAAACTGCATGTAGTGAAGAAAGAGGATTTGGCATAAACACAGCTTTGGCAAGCACACAATTTAAATTCAAAGGCAAAAAGCAACTTGCTAGCTAAATGATAGCTATATCACTCCGAAATATATTGGCAACAAGCATTTATCATTGAACACCCAGACTAATAATCTTACCAACATCTTATCAGGTGGTCCTGTACACTCTGCAACAACTTGACACTCCGACCACCCGGTTTCCACACTGGCAACCTATGCTAATCAGGATACAAAGCTAGAAATGCAGCAATCCACGAAGAAACAGCTCATTAATGGAGACAGTCCATCCAGTGATCGCTTGAGCGATACCAAGAGACTAAAAGCGGGCGCGTTTTGAGCGGTAAACCTTTGGTTTTTTCTATTCCCGTTGACTTTAGTGTTGACTTTAGGAATAGTACTTTCTCTCCAGTTTTGGAGTACACTGAGGAAATGATTTTAACCGCTTTGGCAAGAGCTTAATAATGGTGTAAACCCATAATGCAAGGCTGCTTCGGTTCAAAAGTTATTCAAGCTTTTTTCTGGTCAACTAAACTTGGACAGATTATAGTGATGTGTTTGAGAACAAACGGCAGCGAGCCTAAAACTACACTATTGTTAAACGATTGATTTTAACTTCTAACACTCAAACTACTAAAAAAAAGTCGAGTTTTTTTAACTACGTATATATGGCAAATAGGATTCAATACCGGTGTCACAGGAAATGCGGTATCCCCAGATTTTTGCATCCCTGCGTAAAATAACCTAGCGTTTTTTGCACCCCATGTAAAACTTCCTAGTGTATTATGCATCCCCACGTCAAATTCCTAAGAAAATCCTGCATCCCTTCAGTAAATTATGACTCCCCGGTGTTCTCAAGTCTGTCCTGATTCCTGGCGTTTGTTGAGAAGTTGGCATAGAAGTTGGCATGGAAGAAGACTCAGAAAGTGATCAAGTTTTTGAGGAAGTTAGAAAGTATCTCAGTGATGGAATGTACTATGAAGATTCAGACAAAGCCCATAAAGCAA
>WLWD01003265.1_pt1 | contig 78436 bp, 62 predicted proteins | sample 6712731 | NCBI WGS metagenome assembly WLWD01 (sample SAMN12718690, study PRJNA576275) | sponge metagenome | isolation source: marine sponge | host: Mycale hentscheli | place: New Zealand: South Island, Marlborough, Capsize Point | collected 2014-11-01 | reverse complement strand
CGCTAATCTGTGGCCACCCCGCACAGGTCAAGTACCTGTCAGCCACTACAGTAGCAACTACTCACCAGCCACAGATTAGCCGTCACACTTCTAAAAGTGCAGAACCCACAACCACGAAAATTGAAGCAAAGAAAGACAATTAGTATGGTTGTATATACTTGGTAAAAGGTCGTTGACTTAACACGGCGTATGCATGATGTGTGGGCGTTGTCACACCTTCGGTTTTTATTATACGAAACAGATTGTCGTCCACAGAAATTTTTAAATAAGGATAACTCAAGGACTTCGTCTTTTTTTTGTGGATGAAGGTTTTGTTGGACAAATTTTATTGTTTGAGTAAGGCCGTTTGACTCGCGTACTGAGTTCCTCGAAGTCACCTGGTTATATTAGTTCGCCCGTGTATCGGTGGACTCTTTAGAATTGCGAATGGAAATTAAAATTCCAGGAACTCCGAACATTGCTCAGGACAAGGTTAGTAACTGTAAAAGTAGCTATTCGAGTTCTACGCCTTAATTTGTACCTGCACTCTTATAGCATGCGGGGACTACAGCTCGTGAGGAGTCAAGACCTCGGCGAAATGAACGTGCAGGTAAGTTGAGGAGGGACTTGACCTTTGAACAGACTAGGAGTTTTTAAGAGTATGTTCTTAACCTAAGCTTTATTTCTAGTGGTTTTTGTGATACACTGTGAGCTAAGCTTTCAAGCTAATAAACACATTTCGTATTTTCTCTTCAAATACATATCTATGGCTTCACTGTTAGTATTGATCATTGCTTAGATGCTTCTCATGGTGATAATGATCATGAAACATGGGAAACTTGGACTATATCCATGAGGCTAAATTGCTCCTAAATGGACACTGACATCATTAAGTTGTTGCTGTTTATGTTAGTACCATTTCTTTTTTGTCAACTTGTTCAAACGCTCGAATCTTCATTCCAGTCTGTTAAAGTACAACTTTAATATAAACATCAACTAGGGCAGAATTTCTTCACTGAGACCTTGCACATTAATTAACCATACCAGTTTATTCTCTGTTACTAATATTACCAACCATCCAAACCTGTGCACATAGTCAGCTTATTTACCACCCTAATCTTTAAATCAGTCTTCTTATTCCGCTAATCACTTTCAGACTAGGGTGCCCATGACTTCACTGTGTAATAATGTATTTTTTTTCCTTGCTGGCTGGCCAAAAAAGCTTTTTGGTCAATCTGCTTCTTTGTTTAATTTGTTTAGACCTGAATAGCTGCCCATAGAGTAAATTCTCGTAACTAAGCTCTGAATATGAGGTGGAGGACTGTATTGTATTAATAGGGGGTTATAATCCTTTATTTTATTCTATGCTATGAAATTTACTCATCTGATTTCCTTGCTCTAATCTTGATCCTTATGTCATGTTATTCTTTCTTTCTTTTTTACTGCTATGTGTCCTTGTCGTGTATTCCTGTCAGGACTGGTGGGTCTGGTCAACATTGGAAACTCGTGCTACATGAATGCCACTATACAAGCACTCTCTAACTGGTCAGTCAATGCATGTAACTACAACATTCATGCCACCTTATCTCTCTCGCTCTCTTCTTGTCTCTCTTGTCTCCAGCCCTCCTTTTCGCCAGTATTTTATAGAGATCCTTCATTCCTCGTCGTATTCTTCTCCCCCTCAGCCTTTGTCTTCAAACCTGTCTGCCCTCTTCAAGAGAATGTGGTCTCCTGACAGGTAATGACTGGTACATGCTAATACACGTGTAGACAAGTGTACTCCTGAGGGATTGGGGTGCCAAATGTTTAACAACCATGCAACAAAGGAGATAGATCTAGTTTTATAGCTGTGCTGAGAGTAAAGTGGTTTTGTTTTAGAAGGAAGGTTGTATATATACAATTTGTGTGTTACCATTCATATTAGATGTGTATAGTATAAGATCCACTCTTCTCTCTCTCTCTCTCTTTTATAACTAAGGTGTGTCTGGCCAGTTATTAGTATTTTGGTATAGGCAAGAGTTTTGAGTACAAGCAGTCAAAACTTATCTCACTTTTCCTTTATTTTTTTGGACATAATGGACGTGAGTGTTAATTAGCAATCAATAGAGCTTGCCTCTTATGCAAGGTGGTATTAGAAAGTGATTACTAATTTTACAGCACTTACCTTGCTTCCTCTATTGTCTGTCATATGACCTCTTTGAATTGTCCTGCATCACCTTCACTTCTTTCCCCTCTTGTCTTCCTTCCTTCTCTCTCTCTCCTTCCTGTCTCCCAGTTATCCAGGACACATGTCTCCACGGACTGTGAGCTCGGCCATGAAACAGCGCATGTTTAAAGGTTCTCAGCAACAAGACGCCCAAGAGTTTCTTCGCTGCCTTCTGTCTCAAATCCACGACGAAGTCAGTATCCAGGTCCCACCCACTCATGAGGGGCGTGGCTCCCGCCGTGTCAGCAGGCAACACAGGGACAGCATGGCATCGTGCGACTCGGACACATCTGCTGATTCGAACTCTTCTCAGAGCCGCTTGGTAGGGAAGAGTCAGTTGGTCTCAAAGAAATCTGGGAGCTCTTCTTCACTTCCAGACACTCAGAATTCCCCGACTACCCAACCTAAACACACCACCAGGTACATAAAAATAAACTCTGTAGGTTCACAGGACTCGAATGAGAATCTAGATCCCGAGTCTTCAAGCTCAGTGAGCGATAAAAGACTTGGCAGTGACGTTGATGCAGCTCCATCTAGTGCAGAAATAGACCGAAGACTCCAGTGGTCTGATTCTGATGTGTTTGTAGCCGATCTCATTTCAAGGAAAGTCACAGTGTACAGTAACTATTTGAGAAAAGAGGAAGAGGAATGTATGTCATTGAACAGTGGAAACACCACCACTCAGAACACCACACTGAGTAGTGTTGTCTCAGATGCAATCAAGGAAGAGAATAGGACTGGAGATGGAAGGAATGACACTGGGACTGAGAAAGTCGTGGAGGACTTGGATGTCAAGATAGAGTGTGGGACTACAAGGACGAAAGAGGATGAACAAACTGATTTGCAGAAACTTGAAGAGCAGCCGCCATCTAGTGGAGCACATTCATCAGTGCCCAGCACAGCTGCAACTACTCCAAAATGTAGCAGACCATGTACGTTAGTAATTGCTTTATCAGTAATTTGTTATTGACCACTTACCACAGTATGTTTAGTTATTGCTGTCTGTAGTTTATTTATTATTAACCACTTACATACGCCACAGTTTGTTTGTTATAACGGCATTGTTAACCCTTATGGCACATGTGTTTGTGTAATGGTTGAGTGGGTTCTGTCAGTCTGTCAAGCCAATCTGGAGAACACTGGCATCAAAAATAATGTCAAACTGAAGGACTCCTTGGATTAAATGCCTTCAACATACCCAATTTTTTGTTGCTATGCTTTCAAAAAATAAATAAATAAATAAAGACACCAATTACCCTCAGGGAAATTTTGTGGGGAAAAAAAAAAAGCTGTGACAGAAATATCCTGATCTCAAAGGACCTTTCAAAATCATTCACTGTCCAGAAATAGTGACTCTAATTTATACAACCTCACTTGTTCTGTCAACTTTGCATTGAGTTCATTCATAGAGTTTTCTTCCTCTGCCCACCCAATATTAATGTGAATGTATGGTGTGTGTTTAGCTGCAGCAGTTCCCAGTAAGACCAGCATAGTCAGCCAGGTGTTTGAAGGGACACTGGAGAGCAGGGTCAAGTGCCTCACCTGCAAGGTGGTGTCTGTCACCAGAGAACCCTTCCAAGACCTCTCACTGCCCATACCTGGTGAGTGAGACAGGAATGGTTGTAGAGGAAGGATGATAGGTGCTGCTGCAAGTATTTTATCAAAGATATCTGAGGTTTGAATCTAGGGTCCATAGTACTATTATAGTATCCTGCATGGGTGAGTATAAGATTGAAGTCAAATTAGTTTATTATATTTATATTAGCATAAGTAGGAAGAGAAATTAAGTTGGTAATGCGTGAGGTGGGTCTCAAGTGACATATGATATGGTCTATACATGCATGCATGCACATACATCATCATTGGTTACAAACTTTTTCTTGTTATTTGAGACCTTCCATTGTTACTTTAGGTCGTAAGGAACTAGAAAAGGTTGTTTCTAAGGAGGAAGAAGCAGCAAGTAAAACGTCAGAAGAGAATAGTCAGCCTCACGATGGTTTCTCACAAAAAATGTGCTCTATTTGGAATGTTTTGAAGTTCTTTTTTACGGAGCCTCCCACCAATATCTATGACTGCCTGCACGCATTCTTTGACGTCAGTGAACTGAAAGGTAAGGTGAGGTTAATGTAACTTCAAACAGTGCTATAGTTTTATCATATTCTATCCTATTGTACTGGAATGGTACGGTGAGAATATTGGGAACTAGTGTAGTGTTGTGTTGTGGTGGGTATGAACTACTCGTACATATTCCTATACATAGCTGTATATGCCATCCCATCCTATACATAGCTATAGATGCCACAGTTCAATACAAACCTTATATACAGACACACACACACATCAGTTAGCGTATGAGTTATGCGCAGCAAATTCCGTGTGTGATATCCAAGTGTATACACATGTTACTACTACTTGTGTGTGTGTGTGTGATTATGCAGGTGATAACAGGTACTACTGCTCTAACTGCAAAAGGTCAGTGTATAAGATAGCAAGTGTGTTTTTGGCATGTTGATGGAGTACTCCAGTCTAAATTAACATGCTAGTTAATGTTTTGTAATAACGAGGTAAAAAATATACCTTTACCACTCTTTTATATCAAACCACTATGTCAGTTTTATCTATGGTCTATGTATGAAGAGGGAATAATACTAGTATAATGTAAATACATAATATTAGAGTATTATGTATTTTGCTATGGTGTAGTTTTCAGAACAGTCAGAAGGAAATGAGTATAGTGGAGCTACCCGAGGTGCTGTGTATCCATTTGAAACGCTTCAAGTTTGACGCCTATTTCTCCAGCAAGATAAGCAGACACATTAGCTTTCCTCTCACCAAGCTAGACATGGGGCGCTACCTGAAGAAACAAGATCAGCCCAGTCAGGCTTGCACGTACGACCTTAATGCCGTCATCACCCACTATGGCGGAGCAGGAGGTGCGTACCGGGGAATACTGGATCATAAATTATAACTGTTAAAACGAACAATAGTGAAAGGTGTAATTATAACTGATGATTTAGTTATGAGATTTTATCTATAGTATGTCCGAGTTGAGTTGGCCAAAAAAAAACTTGAATAACTTTTGAACGGAAGCAGCTACGCATCCAGGGTTTGCACCATTAGAAAGCTCGCGCCGAAGCTGTTAAAAATATTTTCTCATGGCAATAAGTATTATTGAGGTATATTTTCCTACACTGAATCAAATGTTGTTGTTGTTGTTGTTGTTGTTGTTGTTGTTGTTTAGGTGGACACTATGTCGCATTTGCAAAGAATTCCAATTGCAATGACTGGTTTGAGTTCAACGACACCAGAGTGGCTTGTGTCCCAGCAGACTCCATCCAAGGCATGGAAGGCTATGTGCTGTTCTACAGGTGAGTGGAGTCCTCCATTGAGTCTAGTCCAGCCATGCCAAGTCACGATGATTGGTCTGTAGTGGTCTCGGTCCTCACTGCGCTGTAATGGGTGGGGACTTATAAGGCTTGTATTGTCATTTAGGATTGTAAATATGGTCATTTTATGACAGGTGTCTGCTCTTATAGGAGTGTTTACTCCCACTGGGAGGAGAGGAGCATGTGTGTTACAGTATACTATATTGCCACATATCAATCCTTAGCACGGTACTTCAGTAATTGACTAGTGAGATGGTTACCAGAACCATCTGGTTAAGTACAGACGTCTGTGTGTGTGTGTGTGTGTGTGATGTATGGTGATTTTAATAAGATGTGAGGGATTGATTTCAAGTGTGTTACATCATATCGTAAGCATTTCCGTCCACAAATGTAGTGTGGGTGGTATTCATAGATTTCACTTCACTTGCTAGAAAAACTGAGTCCATAGCTTCCCTTCCCCTACACACACACACACACACACACACACACACACACACACACACACACACACACACACACACACACACACCTCTTCCCCCCCTTAGTTTGTGTTCAGTATCTCTAATAAATGGAATGGGGATTTGGTTCAATAGCCTTTCTCATGTCACATGGGAGGCTTGGTCTGCGTTGAATGGTGATTGGGAATATTGTATTGTGATATTGTGTACATGTATAATATATGGCTTCTTCAAGTCCATAGTGGAGTAATGTTGTATTTGAAAGGATGGGGGAAAAGCAGCGTCAAGTTAGTACTAGCTTATTCGGAGGCCAAAGGTCAAGTGTGAGTTCATTCTTCACACTCTACATTACGCCAACTTCAATGTTGGTGTTTTTACCCAGTGCACTCAACTGTGGACAGTTGCGCCCTGGCAGAGAAACGTCCTTGCTAAGAGCTGTGGGGTTGTCAGGTCCACAGACATTCTGGACTTAGTAAATGGTTATCTCTGAGATCCCGCTGCTTAGTCCAATGTGACGGAGACAGCCAAGTCCCAACAACCACAAATTAGATAGATTAGTTAGGTAGGGACACAAGAAATAGAAATGAGTTAGAAGAAGAAAAGAAATATGAATGAGTGTGTGCATTATACATAGGTAAATTGTTGGGACGAAATTTGAGAAGATGAGCTTTGATGATATCTGATGATGTGCATGCATTTGACTCCAGGCATGCCTAGCTGGCCTGGATAGTTACAGTGAAACTGCATTATCACGCTAGCTATCAGGCACTCACAAATGGTAGTCATGCTACTTGAAATGTCTCCAATTGCAATCACGAATATGTTATTTGTATTTTTCTACTCAAATCAGAATTTCAAGTGTAATTGAAAGCTCACAAGATTAACAACAGAATCACTTTTTAAACATCCCATATTTGAAGTGATCAAAAGTTGTATATATTCTGGACAGTTGACCTTGTTGCGTCACCTCTGCAGTCTTGTTTATATGTCAAGTGGTAGCCCTTGTAAACAGCTTTGAAATTTGGTAGTTATGCTGCAGCTGTTGTTAGGGAAGGTGCTATTGTTGACACTAGGGGAGTTGTTTTTCCAAGGAAATAGTTTTTTTTCTGTTCCTTCATTTTCAGTTGAACAGAAAGTGTTCACTAACATAGATTTTGTTGCTGTTGTGTGCACTAGTGTAGCTCGGAAAGTGATCATGTTCCGTTTTAATGTCTACAGATGTAAATATATGTGTGGCTTGATAAAGCATAATCAAACATATATTTCCTCAGTGGATTATTTTGTGCCCTCAACATACTTATGTGCCCTAGATTAAGTGATAGTCTGTGCCTTTGATTATACTCCGCACAGTTTGAAGGCTTAAAAAAATAGAATGCCTGTGGTCTATTGGAGGAAATTTGTTGGGTCTAACAATTGTTTGTTTGTATCAACCTCACTCGTACTTAGCAAAGTTCTGGTTTTGTTGGTGAGTTTGGTTAATGGAAGTGTGATTATTCTGTTAATTAGTTCTAATTAGAACTGAAGAGAGTTAGAGCTCGGTTATTTTAGTACACTTGTTCTTTAGCATGCTGTCATTTTTTATATGTATTGTATTTTTTATGTACAGATTAGTCCTAGCAATAGTATTTAGTCGTATCCGTATTTACATGTGTTATTATCAGCTGACATGTTCATTCCCTCCTAGACGAGTGCCTCCTAAAGACAGCGCAAGTCTCCAGTCTGTCAACATCACTTCTCTGGTGAGTGTAGCTCTCTCTCTCTCTCTCACTGCCTCCTCCTGTTCACCATATGTGACCGTCTACAGGAAAATCGGGCACAACGCGGCACCCTTCGGAAAAAAATTGTTTGCACTTACAGAGCTGTCGGCGTCCAGATATTGAACTCTCCAAGTTTTATCGTCGTAGCTTAAGTCATTCCCACTATAATAGACCTAACCGTTCCCTTCCGCCGGCTTGAAACAATACATTTTTAAGAAATCGATCGATCTTTTCTCGATATTTACGCACGCCGCGTTGTGCCCGTTTTCCCGTAGACGGTCACATATGATGGTCCTGTGTGGCTTCTGTGCATGCATGTATTAATATGTATGTTAGGGTGGAGTGAATTGCCCTGGTAAAGTACACCTAGTGTCAAACACCTTGTTTTTTATGTTACCGTGAATAGAAATTCAAACCATAACTGAGTGGATTTCTGTGTGTAAGTACAATTTGTAAACCCAACTAGTCAAATTTTGAAGAGAATTTAGTAAAGTTTTAGTGAAAATATATCCTCGATTGATTCTGTGTAAAGAATACTTATGTTCGCATTTGAGTGCTTCAGTATTTGAACTTGAATTAGCCAGCTGAATTCTTATTCATTTTCTATTCCATTCCTCTAACACACACGTATATTTCAGCTCCCGCCTTCTGGGACGACCTTGCCTTCTCCAGATGTGTGCTACATTTCACGCCATTGGCTCCACCTCCTGAGGCACTTGGCCTACCCTGGCCCCATCACTCAGTTTGACTTTGCCTGCCACCACGGAGCTGTCCTGCCCACTCTAAGAAGAGATGAGGCCCAATCACTGGCCTTGAACATCCGCAGGAGCATGTGGGAGAAGTACCAACAGCAGTACAAGGGAGGGCCCTTTGTGCAGCAGCTGGAGGTGTGTCGGGAATGCAAGGTAAGGGTGACAGATGGTCCAGGTGGTGCGAATGAATCGGCACAGACTGGCGGGAGTTTGATGTTTGTTTGTTTCTGTGTCGTGTTTTAGAACTTGCTGGATCAGTTGAACGAAAGGAGGAAACTGGAGAAGGATTATGTTCACAAGGTTAGAGCTCTAGTGCGAGATGTATTTGTTGTTAATGGTCTGTTACGTCATTTGTTTAGTCTTAATTTGTAAGTTTGGTTTATGCTCAAGTTCAATCTGGGTACTTGTATTATCTCCTCATACTTATCTGTGCACCTTGGGCCCTAAGGGTGCCCGGATCTCAGAACCTGTTACGCTTGGAAAAATTTGGACACTCCAAACCGCAATATGGCAAGTTCTTTTTTGATAAGTTTCAGGATTTTCAGCTTTTTTTTTTTTTTTTTTTTTTTTTTTTTTTGAATTTTCAGCTCTCTCTTCTTTTTTTTTTTAGGATTTTCAACTCTCTCTTCTTCTGTTTTTTAGGATTTTCAGCTCTCTCTTTTTAAGTGTAAGCATTTTCATAGGCACCGTCCTTCACTTGCATCTTGCTGTAGGCTTCTCCATAACTCTCTGGTAACTAGAACTAACTGCATGCACACCTGCGATTGGTAATGGCAGTCTAACTTGGCAGAGTTGTGTGGCAAGAATCAATAAATGGAGTGGCTAGCTTGTGCCCAGTGGAGAGGTGTAACTGCTATAGGGTTTCCAGTTTAGATGGGATTGAGTGTACGAGCACTTGTATTGAAACTTAATAGACCTTTAATCTTCCACAGAACCCATTTTCATAGTAACTTTATTTTTTCTAAGGTACAGTTGGATAAGAAGACTGGTCCCATACTGGAGCACTTTTTTCTGCCTCTGGCCTGGATTCGCAAGTGGCAGTCCTTCATCGCATGTACTTCTTTAGGTGAGTTGTTTGGCATCTACACACACACACACACACACATACACGTGCACTAGATTGGTACGGTACTTTCACTAGTTTAACCTGGTCGTACAATATTATTATAATCATCAGCTAACGAGATGTTTTTTTTCCCCAGAAGTTTTGTAATAGTGCAAGTGACATCTTTTTTTTCTTTTTTCTTTCCCATTGCAAAGTCAGGTTTGTATGCTTTAAAGTTACTTGAGGGTAAAGTCAACACAACAAAATGGCTATGTTGAGCCACAAAAAAAAAAACTTTAAGTAGTTGATGATGTGGCATTGACACCAGAAAACTCCTCATAAATGCCTATGGCTTTCAGGCACTTTGTTTAGCTGACAATTTTACAGATTGGGCATGAACTAATATGTTGTGAAATACCTGCATTAGTTGAGGCACTTGCAATGTAGCTAGAATGAACCAAACAGGATGTGCATTTGATATGATTGGAGAAAGTGGTTTTTTTTTTAATGCTAATTAAAGGGTGAGCTATTCAATCACTGTGCTGCTCTGTAGGGACATTTCCCCTTTTATCTCTAGGTCAAATTACTCCCGCGCATTAGAAGCCCGAGTGGCAGTGCGATGTCTGGCGTATAAATTAATTCTCTTTACTAGTAGTACAGTCAGCATTCCTCTGAGGTCTGGTATAAGCTCTCAATATTTTTAACCCCTCAATCAACTCTCACCTGTCAGTGCATCAGTTCATGCATCACTTGACTCCAGCAGTATGTGTGTGGCAATACCAGTGAGGATTTAGTAAACTGGCAATTTTTAAACTATCATAGTGATGCAAAGTAAGGGTGTCATTTGTTGTTGTTTTTGTTTTGTGTGTGTGTTTTTTTGTGTTTTTTTTGTTGTTGTTGTTGTTTTTGTTGTTGTTTTTTGTGTGTGTTTTGTTTTGTTTTTTTGGCCTCTAAAATTTTTAAATGGTTATGTGGCACTTTAGTGATTTTCAACTTAACTAGCACCTGCTCCATTGATTCTTCAACCTGATTTGGTCACCATGAATAGCATCATGTAGTTCACTAGTCCATTTGCTCTGTGTGTATGTGCATGTGTGCTGTTCTAGCTTGTGTAATTATCCCTCAGTGTGCGTGCGGTGAGGGAGGATTATACTGTAGTCTACCAGGTTAGTGCCCATAGGCACTTCATCAATTCATTTACAAAAATCGCCTAGTGGGTGCTTGCTTGGTACTAAATGGCCGAGTTATTTACACATGGCACTTGAGAATCTGCGTGGGTCGCGCTAAAACAATAGAAGACGTCACATTCAATGGTTTTGACCTCTCTCTGAACTTTCGCCATTGCTATTCCTCGTCAGAAAATGGATTCAGTTTTGTTTAAAATTCCGCAGCAGAGGAATGCATTCATTTCAGGGCACATACTTGACGATCAATACCTGTTTGAACATGCAATTTTATACCTGGTAAGTGGGCACTTATATTCAACACAGAAATTGGCAGGGGGTGGGGCACTTACATGGTAGTGGGCGCTTACCCGGTAGACTACGGTATTACTCATTCAGTCTGTCATTCACTCAGTCTGTCCAGCAGATCTCAGTGGAGATAGTTCATGATGCATTCAATTGCAACATCTCAGAGATGTATGTCCCTTTAATACGAATGCCAGGATTTTGACCTAACTTTCCAAAAAAGTGGTCATATCTTGCCTATTATGGGTTGCACCCCCTAATCAGTCACCTGTTAGGCTGGATACTGATCTCTTTTACCTTCAAAATGTGGAGGCTTGGTTTTATAGACTGCGTATCGTAAATCACTGATCAATGGGGCTAGAGTGCTAGTCTTAGTCAGATACTGCTTTATTTCACTTTGCCTCGTTCTTCTTACCTTTTGATTTTTATTATATATGTCCTCCCCCTCCTATTTACTTTTCTTTCCACCTCTATTTCAAAAATGTTCTTCTTGCTTTATCCTTTCTTCTCTGACAAGATTGTTAATACCGCATTATGCTTAATTAAATATTATTGGTATGTTTGTGCATACATAATGTTAATAACGTACAGTTGACTGAAGGTTAGCACCACTACTGAGGGTTGGCTTTGGTGAAATTCTTTTTTAGTGTATCCATGTGTTAATAAAAGTGCACCATTGTGCATTTCCCCAAAATTCAATAGTACAGTAATGGTTTGCTCTTCACACACATGTATTTAGTATATCTCACTCTATCTTTCTGTTTGGGTCTTTGAGTATTGTAAACTGTGTAAGTGGTTTAAGCTTAGTGTGTAGTAGAGATCGTATGTTTAGGTTTTAATCATTGTTTATTTTCCTTTTGGCTTCAGATGAGCAGCCTCCTGGACCTATAGACAACACTTCTCTCATCCAGCAGGTGGAGCTCGCTGACGGCACACGTGGCTACAAGCTGTTTGATGGTGCTCCTCACAGGAAAGTCACACAAGCCGCCTGGCACTTCTTCCATCAGACGTATGGAGGAGGACCAGTCCTGGTGTCTACAATTAAAGCTTTACAAACTGAACTTGTATAGGCTTTGTTGACTAAGACTTTGTGTGTGCTTGTCTTGTGGAATTTTTTATGCATCTCTAGGAGTATCAACTCCTGAAGTGTGCACTATTAAGAGTGTATCATCATCATGTTTTTTATTTATCATTCTCTCTCTATAGCAGAAGCTACACTTGCTCAGTTAATCTTGACACTGAAGTTTTATTATTGTGTATTTTAAAAATGGCATACCCAACTGCTACCACCTGGGTCAGTGATTTCTACAGACTTATCCAGGGATTCATGCAAGGTTTCTTTCTTGGGGGTGAGGAGGGTTAATAGCTGTACACTATTTACAGTACATGTCAGATAACCCTGAAAGTTGTTGGTCACTAAACTGAAGTATATCAGGTGGGAGTCTAGGTAACGATGCATAGGTGAAGTAGGTTTATACTCAAACGTCTACTCCGAGTTGACCACATCTGGACTTTGTTAATGTTGCGTTCACATTGAGGAGATCATGACCTTTACCTACTTCCTTTTGCCACCAACTTAACACCTGAACAGCTCCACCTGATTGAAGTCACACTAGCAATTTATTCACATTAATAATATATTAAATTTACTTTCTCAATAAATACATATGAAGTGCTGTGAGAATTGCAAATTGTCATTGGGTATGCAATAACTAATGATATTCGTAGCTAAAAATGGCGGAAGTGTATCTGATGAATGTGTTCATATGAGTCTCTCTCGTTTGCTCTCGTGTAGTCTTGCTGCTGTCAGAGTGCTGCCATACTCTGCTCCTTTCACGTCGTAAACCTCATGCCTCTTACCATAGCGTCGCTGTCTGATAACAATCACCACGATAATGATCACCACCAGAGCTATCAAGACACAGCCTCCCACGATGATACCTATGATGGCTGGGAGACCTAGCGGTGGCATCGATGGTCCCTCGGTAGCTTTGACGACCGATGAGCAGTTCTGACCGTCGAAACCTGGCGGGCACATGCAAGTGTATGTGGCAATGCCGTCCACGCATGTCGAGTCTCCCTCACACGGGGACGGATTGCAGTCATCTATGTTCATTTCACAGAGCTGTCCGGCATAGCCGTTGTGGCATGAACAGTTGAAGGCATTGATCCCATCCTCACAGGAAGCAGTTCCTTCACTGTTGCACGGTTGTGATTCACAGTCGTTGATATTGGCATCGCAGATGTCTCCGGTGTATCCGAGAGTACAATTACACGTGAAGGAGCCTACGGTATTGACACACTCTCCATCGTTAAGGCACGGATTGCTGCTACTGTCTTTACTGCTGCACTCATCAATGTCGGTACAAATAGTGCCGGTGTATCCCACCCCACAGTTGCAGGTGAACCCAGATAATGCAGAAGTGCAGCTCTGATCGTTCAGGCAAGGGTTGGGAGAGCAGAAGTCTATAATGGTGGTGCAGTTTCTGTCCGTGTACCCTTGAGCACAGTTGCAGGTATAGTCGTTGATGAGGTCCGTACAAGATCCATCATTTCTGCAAGGATTGGGTTCACAGTCGTTGATGTTCATCTCACAATTTGATCCGGCGAATCCAGCGAAGCATTCGCAAGTGACAGAAGAATTGCCGTCAATACACATCCCGTTGCTGGTCATGCAAGTTCCTGGACAGTCAACTATATCTGTTTCACAGGTTGCACCCGTCCATCCGGAGAAGCAGCTGCACCTGTAGGCGGCTATCTCGTCCATACACACGCCATTACCGCATGAAATGCCCGCGCAATCATCGATGTTGACGGTACAGTTTCGCCCGGTGAACCCGGCATCACAAGAGCAGGTGTAGTTATTAATGCCGTCTGTACAGGAGCCGCCGTTGATGCACGGCAAAGATGCACAATCATCGATGATGGACTCGCACCTTGAGCCAGTGTAGTCTGGATTACACTCACACGTGAAGCTGTTCACACCGTCACTGCAATTGCCGTTGATGCCGCATGGCGATGAAGCACAGTCGTCTATGATGGAGCCACAGAGCATTCCCGTATAATCTGGCAAACACTCACAAGTAAAGGTTTCATTACCATCCATACAAGACCCATTCAAACACGGGGAAGACACACAGTCATCAATGATGGCGTCACACAAGGAACCTGTGAAGTCTGGGAAACAGCTGCAAGTGAAGTTATTCACTTCATCCATACACGTTCCATTCATGCAGGGCGAAGAGACGCAATCATCGATATCCACTTCACAGTTGCGCCCGGTGAAGCCAGAGAGGCACTCACACGTGTAATCATCAATGCCATCTCGGCAAGTTCCGTTAAGGCAAGGTGATGACGCACAATTATCAATCTGAACGTCACATATCGAACCGGTAAAATCTTGGTCACAGTTACATGTGAAATTGTTTATGCCATCTACACACGTCCCATTCCTGCATGGCATAGAAGCGCAGTCATCAATTATGCTGTCACACAGACGACCGTCGAAATCTGCAGAACAATCGCAAGTGAAGTTGTTGATTCCATCGATGCAGGTACCGTTCACACACGGAGAAGACGAGCAGTCATCTATCACAGATTCACATGTTGTGCCCGTATAATCCGCGAAACAATCGCACGTAAAACTCTCTATCCTGTCCACGCAAGTTCCATTGGCACAAGGAGAAGATGCACAGTCATCAATGGTCGCATTGCAATACGTGCCAGTGAAATCTGGATCACACTCGCAGACGTAGTAGAACTCGTCCATACTGACGCATTCTCCGTTGAAGCACGGAGTGACTCTGCAGTCGCTGGTGCTGATGTTGCAGTCCGCACCCGTAAAACCCATTGTACACGTGCAGTTATAATCATCCATTCCAGCTGCAGCGCACACGCCATCGTTCTGGCAAGGGTTGGGGTCGCACGGGTTGACTTCGCAGTTTGCCCCTGAGATGCCCTCGGGGCACATGCAGAAATAACCACGGTCAGTAGCATCTTCGACACAGCTGCCACCGTTCAGGCAGGTCTGGTTGTTGTTGCACGGAGAGAGAGGTGGTACGCAGTCTGATCCAGTGGTACCATCGAAGCAGGAGCAAGTGATGGACGCCGAAGTGAAATTATAGTAGCAAATATTCCCGGGAAAGCTGCAGGCTATTGGGCGTGGCACGTCCAGGTGTGTACCGTTGACACAAAATTCTACCAATTCGCAAATTGGACCGGTGAATGGGCTGACGCATTGACATGTGATATCGTTAGTCAGATCAATGCAAACGCCATTATTCAAGCAGGATGATTCGTCGCAGTCTGGTACGTCTTCTTCACATGTGTCCCCCGTGAAGCCTGGGTCACATGAGCAAGTGTAGTTCCTCATGTCCGAGTCTACACTACAGACGCCATTCACACAAGGATCTAACACAGAACAGAAGTCTCCAGACAGAGTTTCGCAAATCTCTCCGGAATAGCCTGGATCACATGAGCAGAAGAAAGATCCATCAATGTTGCTGCAGTTGCCATTACCAGAGCACCGGGATAAATCTTCGCACTCGTCAATGTCTGCAGAGCAGTAAGGGCCAGTGAAGCCGGGATAGCAGGAGCAGCTATACGAGCCTACGGTGTTGGTGCAGTCTCCATTGCCAAAACAAGCTTCAGTGTTGTCACATTCATCAATATCTAGTTCACAGACAGATCCAGTAAATCCTGGATCACAAGAACAGGAGAAAGATCCCACGAGATTGGTACACTCCCCTTGGGCAGAGCAGATGCCAATAGTGTCACATTCATTGATGTCTTCGCTGCAATTGGAGCTCGTAAATCCGGGATAGCAAGTACAGATGAACGATCCGATAGTTTCAGTGCAGTTGCCTTGATCCGAGCAAGCTTCAGGATCGAGACATTCTTCGATATCTTGTTCACATCTCATTCCAGTGTAGCCAGGATTGCACGAACAAGTGAAAGACCCTTCTGTGTTATCACAACGTCCTTGTCCTGAGCAGACGTTTGAAATGGCACATTCATCTATGTCAGATTCACACAAAGGTCCGGTATAACCGGCGAGGCAGGAGCAAGTGAAGCCTCCTAGTGTGTTAGAGCAATTGCCGTTGATGCAGGGATTGTTCTGGCATTCATCAACATCAACATCACACATTGCACCCGTGAACTCTGGCGGGCAAGAACACACGTATGACCCCGGGACGTTAGTACAGTTCCCACCATTTCTACAAAGAGGCTCTACCCCACTGCCCGAGAGACTAAAGAAGCCAGATGATGTCCCTCCTAATGAAGGAGGCCCTGACTCACATTCATTGATGTCTATTTCACAAGCCTGTCCAGTGTAGCCCACGGCACATTGACACTCGTATGAGCCATTCAAATTACGACAAATACCGCCAGTATCGCACAATCTTATCGTAGACGTAGTACACTCATTAATGTCAATGTCACAGTTGGTCCCTGTGTAGCCAACCTCACACATGCACACATACAAGACGTCGCTCATTCCGTAAGAGCCTGAAGATATATTTTCACCCAATTCAATTTCACCAGCAGCTGCTTCTCCCGCTCCAGGACCATCTATGCATGCACCAAACACACAGGGACTGGTGGTGTTGCAGATTGATATACCAATGGCACAATCTGGACCAGTCAGGTCTGGCCCACAGACGCACATGTATGACCCGCGCGTGTTGATGCAAGTGTTGTTACGACACGGGTTAAGATCGCACTCGTTAACATCTTGAGCGCAGTTGGATCCGGTAAATCCTGGATCACATGAGCATGAGTATGAGCCGATGGTGTTAACACACGTGCCATTGAGGCAGGGATCCAATTCACATTCATTAATGTCGGTTTCGCATAGCATCCCCGTGTAGCCTGGACTACACATGCACTGGAAGGAGCCGTTAGTGTTCACACATGCTCCGTTGCGACACGGCATTAGCCTGCACTCATTGACGTCCGATTCACACATCTGTCCAGTGTAGCCGGGATCACATGAACATGTATATGTACCAAGTAAATTAGAGCAGTTTCCTCGACCAGAACATACGTCAACGATAGCGCATTCGTCCACGTCTAATTCACAACTCGCTCCGGTGAAACCTGACAGACAGTTGCAGGTGTAATTTCCGTAGGTGTTTGTACAGTTACCGTACAAGCAAGGCTCCTGGAGGCACTCGTTAATGTCCTGGCTGCAGCGATCTCCATCGAATCCTGTGAAGCATTCGCAAGTGTAGGACCCAATATCATTGAGGCAGATGCCGTTGTCTGAACATATCGACGGCTCATCACACTCGTTGATATCAAGTTCACAATCACGACCGGTGAATCCCGTGAAACAGTTGCACATGTAGTCACCAGGGAGATCTATACATGTCCCATTACCAGAGCAAGAGATGTCCACCTCACACTCGTCAAAGTCAATTTCACATCTACTTCCAAGAAACCCTTGGGAGCAGTTGCACGAGTACGAACCGAACGTGTTTATGCAGGCCCCTCGTTCCGAGCAAGCAAACGCTACGTCACACTCATTAATGTCTTGCGAGCAGTTGAAACCGGTGAATCCTGGCGGGCATGTGCAAGAGTATGACCCTAAAGTGTCAGTACAGTTGCCGCCATTTTCGCACGGGTTGACGGGCGCACACTCGTTGATATTGCTCTCACAAAGCCTTCCCGTAAACCCTTCACGACACAGGCAGCTGAAGGATCCAAAGTCATTCCTGCACTCGCCGCCATTCTCGCAGGAGTAGAGCAAGCATTCATTCACGTCCAGCTCGCATCGGGGACCCGTGAAGTTCAACAGACACGAGCACTCCAACTCCGGTACGGCCATGAGCATATCACCAGACCCGGACTGGGCACCTGACCCTCCATCCGCCAGCACACACGTGCCATTATTGAGGCACAAGTCCGTGCAGTCATAACACGTAGCCGTGTCCATCTGCCGTTCACACATTCTGCCGTAGAAACACATCGGACAAGCGCACATGAAATCGTTGACAAGATCGATGCAATTTCCATTCTGGCACGGGCTACTGGAGCAGTCATCGATGTCCATCTCACAGAATCGCCCAGTAAAACCTGGCGGACAAACGCAGTCTCCTATAAAAGGAATGCAAGTAGCGCCATTCCTGCACTCTGATAGGTCGCAAGGATCAATACGGTCTTCGCACATCCGACCCGTGTAGTCGGGAAAGCAAGAACAGACAAAGTCTAGATTTTGAGGGATGCACGTGCCATTGTTGCAATTGACATCGGCACACGGGTTAACGAGCTCCGTGCAGTCAACTCCACTAAAGCCGGCATCACAGACGCAGCTGTAGGAGCCATTACCGTTCACACATGTACCGTTGCCACAGAGACTGGCAGGCTGTTCACACTCATTGATATCCTCGCATCGCAGACCTGTGTAGCCTGCAGGACAGATGCACAGGAACGATCCCATCGTGTTAGTGCACGTCATTCCATTCATACACACACTGGGCGTGGCCAAACACTCGTTCACATCTTCCTGACACGTCCTGCCTGTGTAGCCAGGGAGGCACAAACATGTGAAGTCATTCAGCTGGTCTATACACTCTCCTCTGTTGCCACAGGGATCACTCAAGCAATCATTTATGTCAGTCTCGCACATGGAGCCGGAAGTTCCATCTGCACAGAGACATGAGTAGAACCCCACCTCGTTGACACAGGTACCGTTGTTCCGACACGGTGAAGATGAGCACTCATCAATATCTTCACCGCAGAGGCTCCCAGTGAAACCTGAATTACAGCTGCAAGTGAAGGAACCAGGAATGTTGTCACAAGTACCGTTAACACATGGCGACGATAAGCACTCGTTGACGTCAATTTCACAAAATTCACCACTAACGTTTGAGGGGCACTCGCACTCGTAGGACCCGTACGTGTTAACACATCTTCCCCCGTTCATGCACGTCGCCTCACCCGTTAGGCACTCGTTGATATCTTCATTGCAGAGCTCTCCTGTTATGCCTTGAGCGCAGCTGCAATTGAAAGACCCTTTCAAGTTCATACAGGTACCATTTCTGCAGGGAGAAGAGAGACATTCATCCACGTCAAGACCACACAGGTTTCCCGTAAAGTTAGGAGGACACGAGCAGGAATAAGATCCCACAGTGTTCTGGCAGGTTCCCCCGTTCATGCACTCGGAGACGCCAGACAGACATTCATCAATATCGAGGGAGCAGTCATTTCCCGTGAACCCAGTGGAGCAGACGCACCCCACTTCAGTGGGGAAGTCACCACTGCCGCCACTTCCTGGCAGGAAACTCACGGGCCGACATGTGCCGTTGTTCATGCAGCGGTTGGTGCAGTTGAAGCATGTCTCCAGGTCCATCATGTTATCACATGTGTTGCCATAGTAACAAGTGGGGCACACACACTGGAAGCCGTTGACCAAGTCCACACAAGTTCCTTGTCGTCCGCAAGGAGAGGAAGCGCATTCATCAATTTCCTCTTCGCATCGCGTGCCCGTGTATCCAAGACGACAGATACATTGAGCAGTGCCATCCGATGATTGACACGTCCCTCCAAACTGACACACTGTGAGCTCACATGGGTCCACCTGGATGTCACAGTCCATGCCTGTGAATGCTACTGGGCATGTGCAAAGGTAACTTCCCAGTGTGTTCGTGCAGCTGCCTCCGTTCATACAGGGCATTGCTGCATCACATTCGTTCACATCCATGCCACAGTTGGATCCTGTGAAACCCACTGGGCATGTGCAGTAGTAGTTACCTGGAGTGTTGGTGCAGTTCCCCCCATTCAAACAAGGCGTATCGGAACATTCATCTATATCCATTGCACACGTGCGACCCGTGAAGCCCACTGAGCACGAGCAGGTAAAATCATCCACCAGGTCATAGCACATGCCATTGTTTTGACAAGGGAAACTGGCGCAATCATCTATATCAGTTTCACACCTCCTTCCGGAATAACCGGGCAAGCAATTACACAGGATGTCATCAACCAAGTCGATGCACGTGCCATTATTTAAACAAGGAAGGTCTAGACAATCATTAATGTTGGTCTCACATATTCTTCCGGTGAAGCTGCTCAGACACTCGCAAGAAAAGTCGTCAATTAAATCGAGACACATACCATTGTTGCCACATGGCGATGAGGCACAGTCGTCGATATTGTCCTGACAGTTGAACCCGGTAAACCCTGTGGTGCAGTTACACATGAACCCGTTCACCTGATCGACACATGTGCCACTGTTTAGGCAGGGAGAGTCGATGCAGTCGTCTATGTCATCCTCACAGTTCGTTCCATTGAAACCAGCAGAGCAATCACAGGAATATCCGTCAACGAGATCATTGCAAGTGGCACCATTTTGACACGGTGCGTCAACACAATCGTCGATGTTGCTCTGACACAATTCTCCCGTGAAACCAGCCAAACAGGAGCATAAGAAGTCATTTGTCATATCAACGCAAGTGGCATTGTTGAGGCACGGATCATCAATGCAGTCATTAACATTCTGCTCACAGAGCCTTCCCGTGAATCGCCTGGGGCAATTGCACGTGAAATTATTCACTAGATCAACGCAAGTGCCATCATTGAAGCAAGTTGTCTCATCACACTCGTTGATGTCGACGGTGCAGTTAGGTCCAGTGTATCCGGCCGAACAGTCGCAGACAAAGCTGCCAATGAGGTCGTTACAGGTACCGCCATTTTGACAGGGCATGCTGGCACAGTCATCGATGTTGACCTCGCAAGATGACCCCGTGAACCCTGGCATGCAGTTGCACGTGAAGCCCATGCCACTGACATCTGCGCACGTGCTATTGCTTGGACAAGGGTTGCTCTCACAGGTCCGATACTCGCACGTCTGACCTCTGAACCCAAATGGGCAGTCACAGTAGAACATACCAAAGGGTAGATCGTGACAAGTTGCTTCGTTATTGCAGGGGCTACTCTCACACGAGTCCACATCCAGCTCGCAGTCCTTGCCGGTATACCCGGCCGGGCAGATACATGTGTAATCCAAGTGCAGGTCGACACACCTCCCTCCGTTGAGGCAAGAGAACGGCTGGCAGTCATCTACAGACATATTGCACAGGCTTCCCGTCCACCCGTTGGGACACAAGCACTGAAATCCAACTAAATCGAGCTCCCGGCAAATCCCGCCATTGAAGCAAGGCATGGTCTGGCATTCCTTCACGTCTTCTGTGCAATCGGTGCCTGTAACTACAGGTGGGCATGAACAGGAGTAGCCATTGATTTCATCCATGCAGGTGCCACCATTCCTACAGGGAGACTCGACACAATCATCTATGTTCTGTTCACACTGGCGACCAGTGAAACCTACTGGGCATGTGCACTCAAAGTCATCCACCAGATCCGTGCACGTACCCTGGTTCATGCACGGACTCGAGAAGCAATCGTTGTCAGTCTGTGAGCAGTCGGACAGAAAGAATCCTGTGAAGCAGTCACATATGAAGTTGGTGTCCGTGTCAGTACAGAGTCCGTTACCATGGCAAGGGTCTGGGTCACATGCGTTGTCTCTATCACATAGATTGCCAGCAAGGTCTGGAGGACAGACACATGTGAAGTCCATGATCCCATCCACGCATGTGCCCCTCCCACAAACAACGTCGTTGCAATCGTCGATGTTGACGCAGGTGTTATTGACCGTCTGGAAGCCGGGAGCACAGACGCAGCTGAAGTGACACTCTTCTTGAGGCGTCTGGCAGGGAGAATAGCCACAGGTTACGGATGGGTTGCACACATCCAGTATAGAGGAGCTGCAAGCAAACAAAGATGAAACAGTAATGCACACATCAGACCCAGAGCAATGTCTGCTGTGTATAATGTGAGGGTGTGGCTAGTAGTTAGGGGCCAAATGCTTGTTGATCTATTCGTCTAATTATCCATTAATAATTTTTACTTATTTGTTTATTAGTTCATTTATTTTAATTTATGTACATATTATTATTTATTTATTTGTTTATATATTATATTATATATATATTTCTTTCTTTATACATATATTATTTATATAATATTTATTTATTTGTTTATATATATTATATATATTTCTTTCTTTATACATATATTATTTATATAATATTTATTTATTTGTTTGTTAGTTTTTGTTTGTTCATTCATTCATTCATTTATTTACTTACTTATTTTTTTAATTTTATTTATTTATTTTTTTTTATTAATAGGTATAAGCGAGAAAGAAAATGAGTGATTTGCCCACAGAATACTTCTTTTATTGTACTGTATCAAATTTAAGATTATAACTGATACACCAATTCATTCACTATATATTGAGCATAATATTATTTTCTTTTTTTAATATGCAATTTAAATTACAAAATCAAATTTGTATAGATATATCCATAGCATTGAGATTACTATATATGGCATTAAGGCTTTTACGGAGCTGAAAAAACCTTAATCTTCACACTGCCGCTTGTTTAAAAACCGTTTAGAAAACACGAGAACTTAAAGACTGCACTCACTTGCTGTTTGTGGCATCAGCTCCAGTGAGACTCTCCAAATACGGGAAAGAACTGTTGGCAGAGTACGAGAAATCATAGAGACACCCACTGAAGGAAGAGGTGGTGATTCCCTGATCTAAGGACATAATACTGCTCCTCAGGGAACTGGGAACTCCTCCAATGTAGAAACTCTCCGTGGATACAAACTCAATTAAATCTACGAAACCTGCAGCAGACATGAAAATTGAATGTTAATACAGCTGCTAAACCTGACCAATGAGAGTGTGGAATGGAGATCATGCAAGTAATGATGAATATTCCAAGCTTGCTATGCCAACTATACACTGACCAGAATCTCCGAACACATGGAACTGTTCTCTTCCATCAACCACAAAGAGGAGCCTCCCACCAGTAAAGGTGACTTGAAAAGTGTGCATTTCTCCATCATTGTAAGTTTGGTTGGTGATGGAGGTGTAGCTTAGTAGATGAGAGTAGAATAGTCTGATGCGACCGTTCACCAAGCTTACAATCAAGCCATCGGTACTGCTTCTTCCCTTCACTGCCAACAGCAACCCATGCTGGTGCCTAGAGAATACAAATGATACAAACATTATTTGATGAATCTTAATCAACTAAATTGATGCAGCAAACAATTATGAAAATAATAATTATTATTGTTGTTGTTGTTGTTGTTATTAGTATTATAAGTTGTTTCATAAGACCTATTATTTTTTACTATGTATAAAATATATGCCAATTTTATCTGGTAACCTTCTAGTATTAGTAATGATAAATATTCAAACATTATGGCTCCATGGAGCCTTCTAATTGAGTGACTTTGAAAGTGAGAAAAATAAAACAAACCAATGACTTCAATACTAGATAGTTTTTGCTTGTGGCATTTGGAAATTGTAGCAGTAAAATCATCCGAAATGTTTGAATTCATTTAATTGTTATTTCTATGAAAATTACAAGATTAAATAAACAACAAATAGTATTTTATAAATTGTTGTTGGTATTTTTGTTGTTGTTACTTTTGGTTGGTTCAGGAAATGGTTCGGAATATTGACAAAAATGTTGACAAAAATGGTACTACTGATATGTCGGCATGCTCTAATTGAGTTGAGAGATGTGAACCAATAAATTGATGACCCTTACCAAGAAACTGAACAGTTTTAACATTCATTCTAAATGCACTATGATACTCATTTACTTGTTGAACTTCTCTCTTACCTAGTCTGGAAGGTGAGACGCAAGGTCATGAAGTTGGATAGCTCAATTGGATCCACCAGAGTGAACTCCACGTACGAACCCTCCCCTTCAGTGGTGAGACTGGACACTCCCCCACACTGCATCACAGGACAGCCTCGCTGGAGGTGACTAGAAAATCCACTGGAGGAAGATCCTTGCAGATTGATAGATACTCCATTAACTTGAACGTAGTCAATGCAAACATCAAGTATCCCTCGAAGATCAGGAGTCTACGAGAATGAATATATCATTATACTAATATATATATATATATTTATTTATTTATTCCACCCTAGATTGTCAGAGTGATATGGCAGGATATTTCACTCTCAGGCTTTATTTTCACTCGCCTCTGGCTTGTGAAAATAAATTAACGTGCTTGTGAAATATTTCACCGTATCACACTTTGACTCATGTAATAAGTACTATATATATATATATATATATATTATTATTTGATTACACTTATAAACTATATTGTAACTACAGCTGATAACCACATAGCTGGCTCAGTTATATATTTGCAAAACTTTACCACTTATTTATGAAAATACTTTCAAAATATTGGCATTAACATTATTTTTGTAATAGCCATCACCTAATGAATGTGTTATGTGGCACTTATTCTTTGTTTATTATTGCTTCCCAGTTATGCACAGCCAGACACTATATCTACTTGCTACCCTGGGCAGACTGGTAAGGTGTTCACTAGTATAGTGAATTATTATGTTTCTCAATGTTTCAGGGAACACATGTATTGTGTGTGTATTGTTTGTGGTGCAGTTAGCTAATGACTTTTAACATCACATCATGATATAAACCACATTCTAGTAGAATATGAAAGACCTTTCTGTCCAAGAATTCATTAATTCGGGTTATGTAAGATTTAATTCTTGAGTGTCCTAACCAGTTACTACAGACCTCAAAGTTTCTCTATTATATCAAGTATAAAAAATTTTTATATAGAGCTATTTAAAAATAATATAAAATTAACTGAGACCACTGTTTTACCACACATGCATTGCAGATATGCTGGCATTTCACTAACAAGCATAAATACCTCACACAGTTTGACAGAGATTACTAGATTCACGGTGATGAATATTAGATGCAAGATTCCACGTTCTGGCTCAGTGTGTGGTTTCAAATGCACCCTCATCAGTATTCATATCACCATAACAACATTCACAGGAATAGCAGCATGCTCACTTGTATCTGTGACAGGTATGGATGCCCTCCTATCACCACAGAGTGTAACAAAGAGAAGTCCACCGCTGGGAATGGTTCAGAGATAGGAACAGAGACATGGCTGCCGCCGTCGCTGGCGATGGTGAGAGTGAAGTTTGCACTGCCCAAGCCGAGGTTGTTTAAGTGTACAGTGTACCAGACGTTGGGTTGCTGTTCGACTGTTGATGAAATCTAATGATGGGAAAGTGAGCAAACACATGCGTGAATATGATTCAGAATAACAACACATCCTTATGATGTGTGGCTTACCTAAAGTGTACACAATATCTCAATATTTAACTATAGCTATTCAAAGTTATATCTGAAAATATTATTTAGAAACAAGCTACGGCAAACCCACCCCACTGTCCTCTATTTATAGCTATACCAAGTCACAAGGGAAAGAAGAAATTATTTTATCATTGAGGGAAATTATTATGAGCTGAAAGTTGTGATTGTGAGCCTTGACAGTATGCATATAATTTGGGAGGAAAGCTGAAGTTTGGAAACTGTCCCAATCACTCCCCCCCCCTCCCCCTCCCATCAGATTGAACCATGACATAGTTAATAGCTATTCTGTTCAATGAGACGACAGACCACACCTATGTGTATTAAGTTATTTTTGAATACGACATTTAAACCGGCACATGATTCTATTATTGTTGATATATCTGAATTTCTCAATATACAGTAAGAATACTAGCTCGCTAACTTGCTACGTGTGATCTATGGCTATTCTTATACCAACTCTAATGTCGTACCAAGTATTTATTAGGGCCATCACTAAACTCTATTAGCAGCTGCCCACTTTCAGCCACTCCAACATTAAAATACGATTCTCGTCCAGTGGCACTGAGTAGAATCCCTCCGACTCTGCAGAATCTGAACCGTAGTGACAGTTGTGTTCCAGCACCTTGCAGTGCGTCACCCTCTTCAGATTGAAATTCAGTGTAGCTTGTGTAGCCATAGTATACTGAAGAAAGCTGAGAGCTCACATTGTTGAAATCTGGGAGAAGGATGAAGTTGAAAATATATATTATTGGTGCTTGATTAACTTACTAATTAGGATGAAGAGTAGTGATAATATCAATTTAGTCAACTGCTGCAATTCTCTTGGCTTCATTGCTCTGACAATGAAGGGGGCGTGTCCTCACTTGATGAATATAACTTCCTCGCAAGCAGCTAGGAAGACTGGCAAGTATTTTAGTTACTACTACGCTACACAAAAGAGTCCTACTTCGCAAAAAGTCTATGAAAAACGTACAAATCCATTGGAATAGTCTGCTTACTGAACAAGAGGTGGGGCTGGAAGCTGTAGGATATGTAGGCGTGGCACTTATAAGGGGAGGCGTAGCTCGAGTTCGTGCAAAAGGTGCTTTTTACGATATCGACCCTTTGCCTGCATGTTTTAGTCCGCGCGTGGCTATAGAACCGGTGCTCGAAGGAGAGGATGATTATCAGACTGGGGAGAAGACTAAGAATTGGTAAATATGGCAGAAGGATGCTGAGCTCCATGGAGCCTATGGACAAAGCTATTCCTGGCCTGGTCTCTGACAGTGAGAATCTGACACCCGTCAGTGAATCCGGAGCGGAAACCAGCATCACAACTTTAGAAAATGGTCTGAGGGTCGCTTCGCAGGAGGCTTATGGCCAGTACAGCACAGTGGGAGGTGGGTAAGACAGACTGGAGTTCAGCACTTTGAAACCCTTTACCTATAATTGAATTGAGAGTGATGTGGTAAGGGAAAACTTGTTACCAACTGTGCACATGTTAAAAACCACAGTGACCCACATGTCAATGTGTCTGAAGGTAGCTAACTATTCAGTTATGTTTAAAGGGCTTAACATGACAGTGGTATCAGTATATGTATATAGTTAGTTGTTGTCGTTGTTGTTCCCCCCCCCTCCCCCCCATAAAGCTAACCCAATGGTAAGATGCATGTCATGCCTAGTAGGTATGTGTATTATTTGGTATGCAGCTCTCTGCTTTGCCTCATAGGAATTGTATACATGAATGTTTTGTCGATGTCACTTAGAGATACTGAATCCTGGTCAGTAACTGAAATATTGAGTTTATACTTGTTCTATTTGATTCAACATAGCTGAAGGAAAAGTTATAATTGACTTTTTAAAGTTACTTTTTCTGAGTAGCTTTTGTGTTTTTGCTTAATTTTACTAGCTGTGGTATAAAGTATTTTTAGTATAGACTTCGGCACACTAAATTTAAAATAAGTAGATATTACTAGTGGTGTGCTTGAGCACAAATAGCAAGTGAGCCTCCTTTGTTAGATTACATAAAGCTACAATATTGTTATATGATGAATTTTAACTACTAGCATGCCAACTACTTAAAAACTGTCGAGTTTTGTAAAGCAGTAGCTGTAACACACAACATTTCCACACGCACTTGTTCATTGGACATACCAACACAAGACTTACCTTCGTGGTTAGACTATTGGACAATAGATTAGTAAGAACAACATTGTTTGCTCATGGCGTAACTATGAAAGAGTGACTTTACTCACCACCGCCACTAATTCAAATAGAAAATAAACTCTGGTAAGTTTGCAAGTTTTAACTGGACTCACAAAAGAAGTCAAAGTGGCAAACAATCCTTTTTTTTTTATGATACGGGTAGCTGTTGATAAACCAGAGGATTATGTTTTGTGTTAGCTCGGTGGTTGCCCACTGAACTAGCACAAAAAAGCATTGGTCGGAGTTAAAAAATGGCTTGCATGTGTCCACACACACATATATAAACAAACAAATAAACACATATCCCCAATTTTCAATTGTGTTATTCCTGATAATGTTTCACTCGCTTTCCAACAGCACTATCTAATTCATATAGGAGCAGAAATTTTGTAGAGTCACTAGAAACTGTTTAGTTGTGAAAATGGTGAAGTCACGACTATGGAGCAGACTGTCTGATGAAAACGTAGACAAACTATTATAAATTACTACTAATGGACCAGAACTAGAAAGTGTTGATTTTGAAGAAGTGTTGGTCATTTTTAAACAAACAAACTGTAGTGTAGGTCTATAATTTTATACTGGTCATTAATTTTTTATATAAACAAAATTCAGTCGGGGATATAATTTAGAGGGAGGGGAAATCTCAGGGCTCCCATAGTCTCTATGAAGATGTGTTGTTCAAAGTGGCAGGCACCAGTGAGTTGTCCTAAGATTCTGGAGATGATGGATTTGGATATATAATGAAGGGGTAATCATAATCTCACATTATCTTTCCAATTAGTAATATTAGCATCGTACATAGTTTACAGTAAGTTACTTTGTTTTTTAAGCGTTTTGTCCTGTAGATTAGTGCTTATACAGGAACAGGATTTAGCTGGAAGTCAATTACATCTCTTTACATCTGTATTAGTGGAAGAAAAAAAAAATCTAGTCAGAGTCAGGTTTGTCTTCATATACAGAATACTAGTAGTAGTAATAGTAGTAGTTGGCCAATGAGAAAATTGAGCAAGACACTATACAGTGGTGTCAGATTGAGAATTGGGTTGTTATCGAGCAAGTGGAGCAAGTGGGGCAGTATTAGTGGTGGATATGCAATATTGAGTATATGTTGTATGTATAGATGGTATGTATGTACCAGACATGGGCAAAGTACTTTGAAAAGTATTAGGGTACTTAACGAGTATTTTTAAATTTGTAATGGGTAAGTACGAGTACAAATACCACAAGTTCACGATACTCGTACGAGTACGAGTACATTGGTCTTGTGCTTAAGTACAATGGAAGTACATATATGATTGGTTTTGAGACTAAACGTAGTATACAAAGAACACTTATAACAGTCATTTAATTGGTTTACAATTTATTTAAAAAAAAAATATGAGTGAATCTGAATCTATCAACTGATCATGAATATAACAATGTTTTTCAAGCAACCAAATGTTCAGCATGTGACTGCTTGCTGAATAAAGAAATAATGCACGATGAGACTAGTTATAAGTACGTCAAAGTACTCAAGAAGTACTTAGAAGTACTGGTGAAAATGGTAAAAAACGGCGTTTTAGGCTTGATCCCAGTTTCCTCTGATACTACAGCATTCAGCAAGTCTCACTTTATACTTGGGCTCCTAACTGTGAGATAATTCCTACAAGACACTTTTTTTCAGGTCACAAAAAGTTCTGCAACTGGTTACTATGGCATTAAAAACTCTTTACCAGATGTAATTTCAAAATTCGCCGTTCCTTGACGGGGGGGGGGGGGGGGGGGGGGAGAGAATCTAAGTGCTGTTCATTGGCTGTCAGAAGCCACTGGTAGTCAGAATGCCTTAATATTAATGGTAAGGAAGCGAGCACTACTTGGGAGAAGCTGAGGTAAGTAAGTAATTTCATATTGTTAGGTAATTATACAAATAACTCTGGCCTTTTTTTGGAGTTGAGGTTGTTGTCAAGAGAATGGCTTAAATTAGATACTACAATTTACCACTACCCAGAAAATTGAGGTAAGATAGCTGCTAATTCTGTATTTATTTGTTATAATTAATGGTCAATTGCTATAATAGAATCCGCTTTTGTCCATGAAGTAAGTTTCTTCAGGTAAAATACACCATTTAATAATATTGTAGTTTTATGTAACCTATCAAGGCAGGCTTGCTTGCCATTTGTGCACATGCACACCATTCGTTTTATGTAACCTAACTAGGCAGGCTTGCTTGAACATGCACACCACTAGTTTATATAGATGTGGGGATGTAAGCTTGTCATTTGTGTACTTTGACCCTGGCATTTTTTTGTTAGTTCGGTGATCGACCCCGTCCTAAACTTCACTAAACAGAATCCTCTGGTTTATTGATCATTACCCGTATCATCCTAAAAATTGAATTGTTTACCATTTTGAATTCTTTTGCGGGTGCAGTTAAGACTTAGAACTTACTGGACTTCCATTTTATTTATTTGAGTTAGTGGCGGTGGTAAGTTAATAAGCTATTAGTCATAGTTATAAGCCCTACGCAACAGTATTTACTTGAAAATTCATTATCCATAAGACTTACCATGAAGGTAAACCTTGTGTAAGTATGTCCAGTTGTGCGAAAGTATTGTGCGTTACAGCTACTATAGCTAAACAATATCACAACGAAAATGTTAAAATAACGTGACCTGTTCAGTTTTGTTTGGCCTTTTCAATTTAAACAGTTGTGGAAAGTGGTTACCATGGCATTGAAACTTCTTTAGCGCATATATGTGATTTAAAACAACCTTTTTTTAAGTGTTAGAAGTTAAAGTTTATTATTTAACAATAGTGTAGTTTTAGGCTCGCTCGCCATTTGTGCTAAAGCACATTACTGGTAGTAGTCATAGTAATGTTTGCATCATTTGGTTGTTCTTTTGAAGAGTCTCACTAGTGCCTTTTGGTAACTTTCTCTTTGCAGTTCTTGTTGACGCTGGTTCTCGCTATGAAGTGTCTTATACGAGTGGTATCGTGCACATGCTCAACAGACTGGCATTCCAGGTGAACGCAGATAGTGGGTATGCATAACTTACCATGAGTAACAGCTGAGCAGCAGTGTGTGTGTGTGTGTGTGCGTGCGTGTATGAATGTATGTATGTGTGTGTGTGTATGAATGTGTGAGTGTATGTATGTGTGTGTGTGTGTGTATGAATGTGTGTGTGTGAGTGTATGTATGTGTGTGTGTTGGGTGCGTGAGTATGTGTGTCGTGTGTATGTGTGAGTGTATGTATGTGTGTGTGTGTGTGTGTGTTGGGTGCGTGAGTATGTGTGTATGTGTGTATGCATGAAGGCTAGCACGTGTGTGTGTGTGTGCAGTGTGGTGACTGTGTGGTGTAGTGGTTGTGTCCTTGGCTCAGTCCTCTCTGGCAATTTTCCATCTGCCTCCCACCAGTCCACCCAGCTGTGATTGGGTACGTGGCATTTTCTGGGGTGCAAATTCAAGGTTTCTTCTCATGAAACAGCAATGGTCCAGGTGGGATTTCGGGTTCCCACACCACTTGCTGTGAGGAAAGGCCTGTTCTCCTACGAATTCGTAGCCCGGCTCCAGGAGCTTTGCTTGCACGGCTCACAGTGCCTGCTTAGTGTACAGGCATCCTGGCTCTGCCTAGCAGCAGCAAGAGAATTTGCATTTGCATGTGTGTGTGTGTGTGTGTGTGTGTGAATTTGTGTGTGTATGTTTGTGTGTGCGTGTGTGTGCAGGCATGCATGTGTAAGTGTATAAAGGAAAATTTTTATACTATTTTGCAGAGTTCGGCTAATTTTACAAACAGGGAAGCTATCTTGGGTGATCTAGAGAGATATGGAGGATCTTTAGACTGCCAGAGGTTCAGGGATGTCATGATGTACTCTCTCTCCGTGTTCTCCTTCGCAGTGCCCCAGGCCGTCAATTTGCTGGCGGATACACTCTGGAGACCACGCCTACTGGAATCTGAGGTAAGTACAGTACTAACTCTGGGTGGGTACAAACGGTAGTAAATTATGGTTCAGGCAAGTGTATTTAAAGTTTGAGTCAAAGCTGTGTGTGTGTGTGTGTGTGTAAAGTGAGGATGTGATGGTATGTAGGGAGTGAACGGGATGGGCATTAATTAATGATATTCTCGTGTCCACGTGAAGAGAAGCCCTAGTCATAAGAGCTGTATCCTGGTCTAACCACAACATCTGTCAGGCTTGCTGTTAGGTTTGTTGTCTCTATCAGATTTTCTGTCAGAGTACTGCAGTTGCTGGCTTGAAGCCTCCAGCACTTGTGAACCACACATGGCTCACCACTCATGAAGTGCTCGCTGAGATTTCTCCTCAGCTAGAGAGAAATAAAACAGGCTTGTTGTATAATGCTTATTAATATCTAGCAGTAATGTAGTGACCTATCACCTCCTGCGGGTTGCTTATCAGTTTGATAGAATGGACTGGCCCTCTTGACATCATGTTTATGCTTCAAATATCACAAATTGTTGATAAATATAATATTGATTTTCCTTATTATTATTATTATTATTATTATTATTATTACTTATGTACTTGCTTACTACTCATAAATTAAACACATCCTTTTGAAGCATTCTATCTAGGCTGTAGTTCACATAGTTGCCAACTTTTTAACATTAATTTTAGGTACACCTCAAACACCGCCCATTTCTGTAAACCACACCTAACCACGCCCCAATTTCAAATTTCATAATAATAATATTTGGATATCAAATTTCAGTTTACATATTGAGTGCTTTGTGTGTGGCTTTTTTGCAATATTTAAGTAGTTCGTCATCAAGCTTTACTTCATGGCAGCAATCATCACTGTTGAACTTGATAGACATCAAACTAACTAGTGTTGACTGATCCAAATTCGACCATTGGTCAGTGTAAATCTTACGAAGTATCGAGAAACCCCGCTCAGAGTCTGCATTCGAACACGGAATGGACAGTAAGGTCTGCTGGCAGGCCAAAAATTTCCGGTACAAATGTAGGCTAATTACAATTTAGGTGCGGTACATTACAGACCTGATCATTCCGTTATTGTACCGGATGTTCAGGTACACTTGGCAACTATGAGTTCAGGCTAAATGTTGAGTTGTAGCACTAAAAATACTATTGGAAACTGGGCTAGAATATTCATTAACTTATTTTATGGTTAAAAACAACAACAACAACAAGAAATTCATAGCAAAAAGTGCACCGTATTTCTTGCATATCTCCTTCTTCATCTCACAAATGTGATCTGTGGGGTCATGTGCTGCAGTCATTCATTATTTCTCATCGTTGAATAGGAGCAAATACAGTTTGTAAAATTTCTGTACTTCTTGTGATCTCCGTGTCTAAGTGGTCATACAAAATGTTTTCCGACTTCCCCCAGAGACCATTTTAGTACGCGTTACAGCAACTTAGCGCACAAAAGCTAGGAGAAAATGTCACATAAGTAAGAAATAAGTCATCTTAACAAAAGACCAAACAAAATCAGACAAAAAAGCAAAAAAAACCCCAAACTATGACAACAAATGGCGGGCTCTAAATAGAAGAATAAGAGTACTATTTCCCATTGACGCAGCTAAATTCAACTGCAAAAGATGTACAATGTGCCATCAGAGTTCTGCAAGATACTATTCTGAGAGCTCATCTTCAATCAAGAAATACTTTGGCACGCACACCAGGGCATTGATAGGAGATAGACTTGAGTAATCTATGATATCACTCACAAGATTAAATATAGCTGTTGTTTTTTGTTTGTTTTTGTTTTTTTGTTGTTGTTGTTTTTTTTTAGTTAGGGCACTCGTAAACGTGGTGTGGATCAAATTGAATGGATAGTGAGCTTTAATGGAGGGTTCTCTTTGTGCGGCTTTTTTTCCTTTTCCTTTTTTTTTTTCTTTTTAGTTTGAATAGGAGCTAGAGGTCAAAGGGCATGCCAGGGATTCTTCCTTTTATACCCGGAGCTCCGAAAGGAGTTCAGAATGTGGTAAACGAGGCCACAGATTTTGCGTAAGGAGAATAGCATTGAATTATAAACTTGACCTCTACGTTTAAATATATTGTTGTGGAAACCACAGCTAGAGATGACCAAGACAACACTTATTGTACTTCTCTGGTCACCAATAAGATAATGGGAGGTGATAAGAATGGTGATAATGTTCAGGTGAAGCAGGTGAAAGGTCAGGGACATCACTGAGTATTAGTTACTGAGCATGGCAATGAAGTTTTCTCTCGTGGTATATGTATGAGTAATAACACAGGTAACCGTGCAATCACTCGCTAATAGTAGGCCAGCTTTATTAATAAGCCATTTGCAATTGTAGCTATACTGCATCGTTCACTCACTATTTCCTTATTTCAGGATTAGCTTCTGCTGGAACTTCGTTTTCAACGTACGGCTCCTCCTAATCTGTTGAAAAACATTCTGTCTAATACGGGTAGAGCTTCTGTGGTGAAGAATAACATTGTCTCCAACTAGAAACTACTCGAACTGTACTTTTCCAAGGTTAATACTGCACGTGTGCGCACTTACCCGTACTATTTCACTTAGCTACTGAGGTATTTCATTTAGTTTACACTTAGTTACCGAGGTATTTCAATTAATTAGTTACGCGCTATTTCACTTTCCCCGTGAGATTTCAATTGAACAGCGTTTTTTTCCTATACATTTTTTAATGGGAAACTTACGAGCCATACTATTAGATGAAAATCCGATGCTCTAGACGTATCATACATTATGAAATACACACTTTAGTTGAATTATCCACTGACATCCGTCCATAGCAACATCTATGCCGCAGACAAAGACAACTACACGTTCATTGAAAATGGTACCTTTCTGTGTTTCATTGAGTGTGACAGTAATGGACGGAATGTACTAAATATATGCTTCTGGTCAGTTTGTGTATGTCCTTTTGATGGTCATAATGTGTCAGTGTTTATTACAACAGGAGATTACGTCAGGGGGAGGGGGGGCAGGGCATGCAGTGCTGCCCGTGTGGTAATGTTTTTGTCTTTGTCTAGACGGACACCAAATCATATTCCTCACAATTATGGTTTTACGGTATATTGAAATTTTCAAACCAGCCATGATTTATCATTTACCAATTATTAAAGGAGCTAAACACACAAACATGCAAGTTATACTTGGCTACACATGCTCATTCAAAATACATTGACAAGGAAACCTTCAAATGGTATTATATTCAACAGAATGAGTGTTTAAGATATTATTTTTGTGTGTATTGACCTACTAAAATTCAATATTGTGGTGCTAACTTAACCAATACCTTAGGTTTTTAATTTGCCCATTCTTCCCCACTCTCCCTCCTCTCTCCCCCCCACCCTATTGAACTTTATTTTGACCTCATGAAATTCCTTAAATTTTCATCCATTTCTTAACTTTGGAAAATCTCGATTTGACCTTTGCCTACATTACAAAATACAAGTGATATGAAGCCTATTTATACATGTTTGTTAGAACATACAGTTAGTTACATGCAGTTTATTCAAGTAGATCAATGCTGCACAGCATTAAGGAATAAGCAAATTGGACATAATTGCTACATTCTAGGCTTCAACATCACAACTTTTTTGTTTGTTTCTTTAGATTTTGCTGTATACATTCTAAAGCAATTGTTTTTCAGTATTGTGGAATCGGCAATGTTTAGGAATTCTTGATTTCTGTCCGTTGAATGCTTCAGATTCCTAAACGCAGGAGATCCACAATTTCCTAACTAATACACAATTATATATAATTATTATATTAGACCAGAGACTGTCTTGGTCTCTAAATAAAAAACAATAAAGGTGGTCACGTGATAGTTTTGTTACAGGCTAATGCTCAACAGTATTGAGGTGCTGGCTAACTAGGAGAAAGTTCTGGATTGACAGGTCATTAGTATGAATCTTTCACCTACACCTTTTCCTAATTATCTTTACTTAAAACTTGATTCAAAACTCTTGATACCCAGTCTTCAGCTTTCTAACACGCCCAAATAAGTGAATCTCAAATGCTTGCAGGAGTGCAGGCTGTGTTGCATGTACATATTTGTGCATAGGATATGAATATGGTTAGTGGTTATGTCTATGAATATTGTTAAGGCATCACATGACCTGAACTACCTGGGGTAAATAATATCAAGTTAAAAAGTGTGAGTATTCAATATGGCTGAAGGTAATGTTCATGAGGGGAAGACTTTAGAACAGATGGAGAAGGAGATCACTTGTGCTGTCTGCCAGGAGCACTACACAGAGCCCAAGGTCCTCCCTTGCCTCCACTACTACTGCAAAGAGTGTGTCCTCAAACTGGCCCTCAGGACAGCCTCCAACAAACCCTTCTCTTGTCCAGAGTGTCGCAAGGACACCATTCTCCCTGAGGGAGGTGTGGAGGAACTCAAGACAGCTTTCTTTGTCAACCGCTACAAATCCAACTACTACGCTCTAGAGCGAGTCCACGGCAAGGTAGAGGTAAAGTGTGAAGGATGCTCAGACTCTGGAGCCAAAGCTGAAGCATTCTGTCGCCAATGTGTCACTTTCATCTGCAAAGAATGTGTCAAGATACACAAGAAACTCAAAGCCTTCAGTTCTCATGAAGTAGATTCTTTACAAGATCTTAAGCAAGGTCGAGCTAAAGTAATTGCAGCAAAGGAGCCTCCCACTAAGAAGTGTGTCACTCACGAGGAGCCCCTCATCATCTACTGCTTTGATTGCAACTCTCTCATCTGTCGTGACTGCACAGTGATAGCTCATAAGGACCACAAGTTTGAGTTCAGCAAAGTAGCAGCTCCAGACACCAAAAAACAACTTCTTGAGCATCTCAGCCCCTTGAAGACTGCAGCTAAAACTTTATCAGGAGCTGTTACAGAGATTCAAACCACCAAGCGGGAGGTACAGGCCCAGGGGAACTCTGTAGCTGACACCATCAACACCTCCTTCAATCAACTTCAACTCATCCTAGAAGAACGCAAGCAACAACTACTCCAGGAATCTTCCAACATAGTTCAAGAGAAGATAGACAAGCTCACAGTACAGGAGAAGAACTTGTCTCTAGCTCATGCAGAGGTCCAGAGTATCACAGACTACACAGAGAGATTTGTGAGTGACTGTTCTGACAATGAGGCAATGAGCATGCACACTGAGATCAAGAAGAGAATAGAGCAAGAGATAGAAGAACAGAGCCAGTCAGGGAGGAACACAGAGCCTGTAGAGGAGGCAGACATGGGGGTAGAGGTGGGGTGTGTAGAGGCTCTACAGCAGCTCTGTCAGGACAAGGCCAAGATCACTAGGCTAGCTATAGACCCAACACAGTTTACAGTGAGGGGAGAGGGGGCGGAGTCAGCATGTGTGAATCAGATGACTAGCCTAACTGTAGTGACACGGCTAACTAACAACAAGACAACCAGACGTAGTGCATGTAGAGTAACTGGTCAATTGAAGTCTCTGTGTGAGGGATCAGTTGTAGAATGTGAGGTAGAGCCATCAGGACCTGGAGAATATCGTATCCAGTACATGCCCACTGTGCGCGGACGTCATGAACTAACTGTGTCAGTAGGCGGACAGCAAGTAGCAGGTAGTCCCTTCCCTGTGTCTGTCTCTATCCATCCTACGCAACTAGGCACACCTGTCAGAGTGTGGAGAGGACTGAGAGCACCTACTGACATTGTTAGTAATTCCACTGGAGAATTAATTGTTGTTGAATTACATGGAGATATTTTGAAGCTCCATGAGGATGGAACTAAAACAACACTAGTGAAGAAGTCAGCATCTGGACTGAGTCGACCATGTGGTTTAACAACAGATGAAGAAGACAACATTTATTGTACTTGTCGAATCTCTAATAAGATAATGCGATGTGATAAGAATGGTGATAATGTTCAGGTGTATGAGGTGGAGCAGGTGAAAGGTCCAGGACATTGGGGAGTGGCAGTATTAGGAGATGAAGTACTGGTGTGTGAGTGTTACAATGAAGGTACTATCATGGTGTATGACAGAAGAGACTTCAAGTACTTGAGACGTATTGTACATAAAGAAAGTGGGACATTATTTAGGATTTCCACAGACATCCATAGCAACATCTATACCACTGATGGTAGCAACTGCTTGATTAGAGTCTTCAATAAAAATGGTGTATTCCTTCGGTCTTTTGGCTGTGACGATAATGGAGTGAAAATTATGAAGAAACCTTTTGGTATTTGTGTGTCATGTCAGTTTGTGTACATCACTGATTCTGGTAGTCATAATGTGTCAGTGTTTACTACAGCAGGAGATTATGTCACTTCATTTGGTCAGCATGGTGACGGTGATGGTGAATTCAATAATGTTTGGGGTATTACTATGGATAGTAATAACTTCATATATGTATCTGACTTTCCTAATCAAACAGTTCAATGTTTTTGACGTTTTAGTTAACTCAAACCAAAACTTTGTGGTCTTACTCATATACATCTATATCAGTTTAAGTTGTATGATCATTATTTTGTAATCTAGTTTTGATACATTTATATATATTAATAAAGATAAAAGAACTTGTATGTTGGGTTTTATGCTCGGTTATTCTCGGCTAAATTAGTAAGTAAAACAGTAGCTAGTAACTACTCAAATATGGAGTGAAATGTGTTACGGAGTTCTGTCAATGTACCACTTCAGTTTTGATGAACTAACAGTGACATTGGACATTTAACTATTCATGTTGTGTGTGTCACCTTTGTGTAGTCAGCCCTAGCTGCTGACTCAAGATTATAATTACATGGCGCACGCTGCCATGGTTCCCCATGCATTGATTTTGTATGTTTGTGTGTGACAGTCTTTATTCAATGCAGAAAATGTTCTAAGGGCGGACTTTTAAAGAAAAAAAGGTTTTAAATATTCATTTGATATTGGTTGTTTTATGTAGTTACATAGGAGTCACTGTGATTCATGAAGAGGTATGCACCAGAGCTATATTTCTGTGTGTTAGTTGAAAGGTTCATGTCAGAGTACAGATGCTTCGTGAACATCTTAATAATAAATTGATGCTGTGCAATTTTCTGCTTATATTTGTTTTTAGTCTCAATAGGACTGGGAATGAATGTATCAGAGAGTGTGGTAGCTCCTTTAGCTGGGTTGATCAACCCGCCCTATTGTACCTAGACTCTATACCAATGCCTCAAGGAAGTAAAAGGTTCAGGCATTGTCCATACAAGGTTTTGTTGTACTGGAATGTAACTAATGTATTGGTTTACTTCCTGTCAGTGTGCCTCAATTGACTGTAAACCGATTCAGTTACATTGATTGCTGCAGACATTTTTTTAAAAAATAGGGATGACCAGAATGACTTTAGTCTTCTTTTCTACTTCTACACTTTAATATTTTTTAATAAATATGTAAAGTCAATAAATTAATAAAGAATAGATATTGAGGATTTTTTCAAATGTCTTTTATTTATTTATTATTTTTATTTATTTGTTCATTCGTTTTCTTTTCAAATATTCATTCATTCATTAATTTTTTCATGTATTTATCATTATGTATTATTATTATTATTATTATTCTTGGGTATGGGAGGTGGAAGCAGTTAGTATTGGCCTAATGACTCCATTCTTCATAGGCTGACACTCATCTCACTGTTAGACAAAAGTAATGTCCTTCTCTTCCATGTAGATGGAGCAGGAGACTCAGGCCATTGGCTTTGAGCTGGAAGATATGCAAAAGAGTCCCAATGTAGAGCCATTCCTGATAGAACTGCTCCACCAAGCCTCTTACAGAAACAACACCTTAGGGCTACCCTGCGTCTGTCCCAAGGAGAATCTCGGCAACATTTCAAGGGAAGAATTGTGTGAGTTCCTAGCCTCTCACTACACGCCTAGCAGGATGGTTCTAGCCGGAGTCAACGTGGGGCATGAACAACTGGTGCAGCTAGCCAGGGAACATTTCATGGACATGGAGATGTCTTGGACAGAAGCAAAGCAGAGGGAGGTGGATGGGTCTATGGCACAGTTCACTGCTAATGACAAGAAGGTGAGCGGGTAAGGTGTGGCTATACATACTTTTGATAGAAAGTGTTTTGGTTAGTATTTCAATTTTTAACACACATAGAATAATGGTGTGCATTTGATGTCTTACTGGAAGTAGAGATCCTGGAATCATTCATAGTGTCTCCCCCATCTTCTAGATTCCTCTGTCTAATTTGATGGGACAATGTCAACATGTACAGGCTTTAATGCATTGTTTTTTAGTATTATTTTTTAAGATCTCACACAGCATTACCGTTTGATTAAACTCTCCTAATCCATCCCACACCCGCCCCACCCTCCACAAAACTTGCTTATACTTCCCAGCCATATGAAACATCAGGGTGTAATGGAGTTTCTGAGAAAATGGGAACTTCTCTTAGATTTACCGTGGATCATTATCAAATTTACCCACTTTACCTTATATATAGTATAACTTCAGTTAGTCGAATGTGGATATTGTTTCTATGCAAATTTGAGATAAATCTGTGAGGTAGGAAGCAAATAAATAGGTAAATATGGGTGGTAAAATATGATATTATCAAATGATATTTTCCAGTGGCAAGTAGTAATACTTCACAAACGTGTCCAAATAGTGGTCATGTATGTTCGGTGCGTCACTTTATCTGTATTTCGATCCTTATCTGATGTGCGTGTGTGTCATGTTACACAACGAATAATGTTCTGATTATTGTATCGTCGAGCCGGTATTGGACCTACAGTAGTGGGCACCCCAACCCTTTACCGATCTGACCCAGTGACTGGCTATAGAGAGCTGCAGCTATCTCCATGACGACTTCTTTGTGTACGCAGTCATGAATTCCTACATGGGAGGCGGAGGATCGTTTTCAGCTGGAGGACCTGGTAAAGGGATGTACACTCACATCTACCAGAATGTCCTCACTCAGAATCACTGGCTCTATTCAGCTATTGCTCAAAACCACGCCTACGCAGATTCAGGAATTTTCTGCATACTGGGAAGTGCCCATCCATCTAAAGTGTGGCAGTGCTGAGATTCTATTATTTTACAATGGTTGAAAGAATATATTAAGATGATATGGTGTTTATTACCCACCTAATACATTATACATTTTCTCCCATAGGGAATTATGAGTCATAGTTCTCTCTTTTTACTGCCTTAAATGTTTGCAGGAACATTATTTGTTTAAAGGAAAAAAAGCTGACTTAGCATTTATGCTTAATTGTGGATATTATAGCCTCAAAATACTTTTTGTCCTCAGGCTATGCCCTCAGACTGTATCATTCTTTGGGGCCATAATATCTTCAGAACTAGTTTTAATTGTCACAGATTCTTGAAATTTAGTCAGTAATTGTTAGGTTTGTATTACATTATGTGGGTGTTAATATTATATGCTGTGTCGTTATTATAGGTTAGAAGACTAATAGAAGTGCTATGTCAGCAGTTTATACACATGACCAAGGTCCCTAATGAGGTTGGTATTAATTAGAATAGCATTATGCCTGTTCATCCAAACGTGTCTGTGTAGGTAGCTCTGACTAGAGCCAAAGAGATGCTCAAGTCTGCACTCATGATGAACTTGGAGTCTAGAATGATACTGTTCGAGGATATTGGCAGGTTAGTGTATGTGTGCATATATATACGTGTGTATATGTATGTGTGTGAAATTACCAGATTAGGTTATTCTGTAATCGATCTAATAATTCACCTTGACGTTTATGCTGTGAAGGCCACTCTTATGTGTACCTAAGCAACGAAATATGTATCGTGTAATTAACCTTATAAGTAGTAATATTTAATATTTTACCAGCTAAATGCAATGCTTCCATAACCAACTTAAAAACTAAACAAAATCACTACCTTGATGCTGTTGTATCTACTATTTTATTTAAGTAATAAAGTTGAGCACGATACATTAACGACTCAGTCACTTCAAAGGTGTGCACTGGAAGTCATAAATGTGGAAACAAACATTATCCAATCAAGTGGCTTTATATAGTGATCATTCACTCTCTCTCTCACTCACCTTTGATCACAGTTAGCAGCACACTTTATTAAAAATTTCACGTACTATTAATTGTGTATAAATATAATGATATGGCTATTTCTCCAGGCAAGTGTTAGGGCAAGGGATGAGATATTCGCCACAGCAACTCTGTGATAAAATTGGTATGAGGCCGCTATTTGTGCTCACCTTAACTTTTACTTATCTTCCTACTCTTTCTTTTATTAAGATGCCGTGAGTGGGCAAGACATGAAGAGAGTTGGAGAGAAGCTGATGGAGAGTAATCCATCTCTGGCTGTCATAGGAGACATGAAGGATGTACCTGCTAGGTGGGAAGTGGAGACAGCACTACACAGTAATGGCGGACATCTAGGCTCTAAACGCAAAACTGTATTTTCATTCTCATGAATCAGCACTTGTAAGCAGATATCTAATATTTCTTTATATCACAGTTTTGATAATTCCTGTTAATCAGTAATTAAATTCAATTACAAGGTGTAATACATGAGTATGCTGTGTGCCCCCCAAGTCATAGATCTGGGGGTCTGTGACCCCTGGCTCTCCCACTTCCATCATCCCTGATTTGAGGGAGAGGGATTGAGGGTCAGCGTTATTAGATCAAACTGCCTACCTAACTGTAGTAACTCAGCAATAAGATTACCAAATGTAGTACATGTGCAGCTCTAGTACATGATCACTTGAAATATCTGTATGAAGGGATCAGTTGTAGAATGTAACACGGCTAACTAACAACAAGATAACCAGACGTAGTACATGTAGTCAATTGAAGTCTCTGTGTGAAGGATCAGTTGTAGAATGTGTGATAGAGCCATCAGGACCTGGAGAATATCATCCAGTACACGCTAGTGTTGTTTTGGTTAACTAAAACTAAAACTAAATTTAATTTTAGTTACACATAAAATATTTTTAGTAAACTAACCTGAACTAAATTTTATATAGGATAATAATAACTGAAACTAAAAGTCATAGAGCTCTTGAATAAAAACTAAAACTAAAATTATTTTTAATCACTAAAAAATAACTAAACATTTTTATATAGTGATATCTGTGAAAGTCGATGAATGACCAGTGGTAGTCCCAGCAAGTGAAACCCTTTACCCAATATTTTCTTCGTAAGCACCTGAGTAATTGTTTGGCTAAGGCAAACTGTTGACTGCAGCCAGCCATTGCTATTGACTATCTAGTCCAGCCCTCCCTTAGCACATGCACGTCAAATTGTTTAGTCTCCGTGCTATATTTTTGGTCTGTTCAGTTAGCAGAGACTGGCCACTGGGTAATAACAATTATTTCAAAAAACTAAAATATTGTACTCCTGTTAGAAAAGAAAACAATAACAACAACAACAAAAAAAAAACAACAACAAAGCTTAAAATCTAGCTAACAATAATGGTGGAATACAAAACTAAATTGAAGTCTGCATTTGAAAAGCAGAAATTATTTAATATTGATGACTTGAATTTAAAAAAAATTGAATTCTAAAAAACCAAAACTAAAATAGAAGTTAGTAAATTTGCCTGTCTCTATCCATAGGCAAACCTGTAAGAATGTGGACAGAATGACAGTGAGTCGCCTTAAACAAAGTATGATATCTTTATATTGTTTAGAGAATATTTACTTGATGGCAATTCATATCTTCATTTATTGAGGACATGATTCAAAGTGAATTGTTCACAATAAAAATTGCTTAGTTTTAGTATTTGTATTCACTCTACTGGTATTTTTAATTTTAATCAAATTTAATGTCTTCTAAAATATTTAGTTTTAGTTTTTTCATGTTTTCTACAGCTTAGCTTTAGTACCAAAAGTAAAATACCCCGAGCAAGACAACATTTATTGTACTTGTCTATTCACTAATTCAGCGAAGCGAGCGAAGCGAGCGGAGCTGACTCTCTAATGAGTTCGCGATATATATATATATTTAGTTGGCTAGCTAGCGTAGCGAGCGAGACACTTACAGGGGTAACACAATCGAAAATCGGGGATGTTTATTGGCGAGCGAGCGAAGCGAGCGAGACAGTATTAGGGGTGGATAATGCAAAATCGGGTATATGTTATATATATATATGTATGTATGTATGGATGGTACGTATGCTCTTTAAACGCGCGCGCGGGGAACTTTTTTCTCCTAAAAACACGGCTATTTAGGCATGACTCCAGTTTATTCTGAACTACAGCATTAAGCAAACCTTACTTTATACTTAAGCTCCAAAGTATGAGAAAATTCCTGCTAAAACGCTTGTTTTCAAGACACAAAAAGTTGATTCGACAGGTTACTATGGCATTGAAGACCCTTTTCCAGACTCAATTTCAAAACTTCGCCGTTTTATGGGGGGATACGGAGTGCCGGTTGTTGGTTGTCAAGAGCCGTTGGTAGTCAGAATACCGTAGTATTAATGCTATGGAAGCTACTACTTCTCGAGGGAAGCTGAGATAAGTACGCAATTCCATATTTGTTAGCTAAATATGCAAAATTAACTCAGGCCTTTCTTTTTTGTAGCTAAGAGCTAGTCAACAGTGACTGGTAAATTCAAATAGTCAGATTGGCTCAAATTTGGTACTACAAAAGCTACCACTGCTCAAGAAAATGAGGTAAGAAAGTAAATTTGTATTTGTGTGCTAAAATGATTGTCTTTTGTTTTTGTAGGTGAGAGCTTTGATACTACAGAAGTTATCAATACTCAAGAATGATGTAAGTAGTAATTCCATATTTGTTGGCTAAAATTACATAATAATAACACTGGTTTATTTTTTATCGTAGCTGAGAGCTTGTTCAAGAGTTACTGGTAATTGAGATTATCAGAATGGTTGATGTTTGATACTACAAAAGTTACCATTAATAAGGTAAGAGAGTGATTTTGTATTTGTTTGCTGAAATCAAATGACATAACTGCTATTATTGGCGAGCGAGCGTAGCGAGCGAGACACTTACAGGGGTAACACAATCGAAAATCGGGGATGTTTGTTTATTTATTTATATATATGGACGTACGTATGTCATTTTGTACTTTGACCCTCCGTATTTTTGTGTTCGCTCCGCATTCGACCCCGTCCCAAACTTCACTAAACAGAATCCTCCGGTTTAGCGACCATTACCCATATCACCTTAGAAATTGAATTGTTTACGGCTTTGAATTGTTTTGCGGGTGCAGTTAAACTCAAAATCTTATGGGAGCTCCATTTCTATTCGAGTTAGTGGCGGTGGTAAGTTAATGCGCTATTTGTCACAGTTATAAGCCCTACTCAAACAGTATTTACATAAAAATGCGTTGTCCACTAGACGAACCACGAAGGTAAGTCTTGCGTAGGTATGTTCAGTTGTGTGAAAGTATTGTGGCGTTACAACTACTATTAAGAATATCACAAAGAAAATTTTAAATAACGTGATTTGATTTTGTTGCTTCTTTTTCAATTCAAACTGTTGCGGGAGCGGTTACTATGACATTGAAACCCCTTTACCTAACACGTAATTTAAAAACTCGACTTTATTTTAATAGCTTGATTGTTAGTTGTTAAAATCAAATTTAACATAGTGTAGTTTAAGGCTCGCTCGCCATTTGTGCTCAAGCACACCACTAGTAGTGTTTGCATGAAGTAAGCTAAAACATAGTAACATTTTATGTTACCAGCTAACTATCAGGCTCGCTCGCCATTTGTGCTCAAGCACACCACTAGTTGTATATATGTTTGGACGTACGTATGTCATTTTGTACTTTGACCCTCGCGTTTTTGTGTTAGTTATGTGGTCGACCCCGTCCCAAATTGCACTAAACAGGATCCTCCGGTTTATCGATCAGTACCCGTATCACCCTAGAAATTGAATTATTTACCGTTTTGAATTCTTTTGCGGGTGCAGTTAAAACTAGAAAACTTAAAGGACTTTCCATTTCTATTCGAGTTAGTGGCGGTGGTAAGTCAATGCGTTCTTTGTCATGGTTATAAGCCGTGCGCAACAGTATTTACTTGAAAATACATTGTCCACTAGACTACCGCGAAGGTAAGTCTGTGTAGGTGCATCTCCAGTTGTGTCAAGGCATTGTGTGTTACAACCACTAGCTACTTAGCTAAAGAATATCACAAAGAAAACTTTTAAATAACGTATATTGTTTTATTGTTGTTTTTTTCCTTCAATTCAAGCAGTTGCAGAGAGTTGTTACTATGGCACTGAAATCCCTTTACCCTGTATGCGAAATTTAAAAACTGGACCTTATTTTCAGTAGCTTCAGTGTTAGAAGTCAAAATCATTCATATAAAAATAGTATAGTCTTTAGGCTCGCTCGCCATTTGTGCTCAAGCACATCACTAGTTACGTCCACGTGGGTTTTGGTCGGTTTTTCCGTCAGGTTTTGGTGTGGTCATGGAAGCCTTAAAAGTGATGAACACGAAGAAGGACCTTGATGTCCCTAGCGTTCTGTCACTATTTAAGAAATTGCAAAGAACTCAGCCTACTCTTCCCCCTTTTCAACCCAGGGGCGGTGAAGTTTATATTTTTAGGCCAACTAATGATCAGTGCAAAGGTAAACCAACAAACTACAAATGTAGCTAAAAATTAGATAGATGTATTTTTGTTTCTAATTTTTTTTGTTGTTTTTGTGGCTGTTCTTGTTTAATTAATTGCATTCAATTTTTGTTAGTGCCCATTAAGAATTTCTTTGAAGTGGGGAGCTTCCAAATTGTATTTAATTTGACGGGTTTCATCTAGGATTTTTTCTTACGAGTAAGACAAAGTAGATTTAGGGTTTTCATGTGCTGTAAGGAAGTTAAGCAGTTTGGGAAAAAGCTTTCTCCATACATTCCTCCTCAGATAAAACTTTGCTTATTAAAAATAACACACTTATGATTCATTCTATTATACATTAGCTATAATATTTTAGCATAATAGCAATTCTTGTCCTACAATATTTGTAATCTCTAGAGGCATAGCTTGTGTGTATTTGCAATAATTATAATTGAATTTTATTGTTCTCTACATTAATGTAATCTTTAAGATGATTGGCGAGCTGATGGGTACAGATGGTTTCAGTATGGGACAAAGAAACTACCAAGACAAGCTCCAGTTATATGTAAAAGTTACTTTCTTTCCGTGACTTGCACTGGTCATAGTCATGAGTTTAGACGATGTGCTTACAAGCTCCTTGATTCAAAATCCTCTTTTGTTTTGATACATTACATTGGGGACGAGTCTATTGCAGTTGCAGCATCTCATGGCAATTCAACTAATAGTAATCGTGTCTTCTATCGTACTTGTCCATCTGTACTAAAAAAAATAGCTTCAGAGAATGAGTCACCTGAAATTATTTATAAATCCCTAATATCTAAGAGTGAAATACCAACTCAATATCAACATACATTGGTGCCTCGTGATATGAGACAGATTGTCAATATACAACAAAGGGAACGTCAGAAAAGTAGACTTACTCGTGATGCTCTATACAATATGCATGAACTTGCATTTGATTTGGGAGGTTTTGTTAAAGTCATAATGACATATCCAGATATGATTGTCGTTTGTGGCCACGAAAAATTATTGATAGAACTTAACAACCTTCTCCAGATTGAGTCAATTCAGCCACAGCTCCTTTCGTATGACACAACATTTCAATTAGGAGATTTTTATCTGTCTCCACTTTTGTTTCGTCATACTTTGTTTTTGAGGTCTTAGTTCCTGCCTTGTTTTTAATTCATGAGCGGAAGTTCCAACTTGTTCACGATACAATGATGCAACAAGCTGCAAAACTTATTCCCAATCTTGTCAAAGGAAAACGAAAAATTCCTGTAGTAACAGATGATGAAAGTGTCATCATCCAATCTATTGCGAAGTATTTGCCACAAGCTGTCCACGTTAGTTGCTGGAACCATACAATCAATGCTATGAAAGTGTGGCTCAAGAAACATGGTGCCACTGCAGCAGAAATACCAGCATATACTGGCTATGTTCGCGATCTGCTAAATCAACCTTGTATTACTGACTACAATAAAACTTTGAATACTTACAAAATTAAATGGAGCAAATCATTCTTGGATTACTATATGGAACAAATTCATCCCAAGGTTTCTAAAATGTTCAATTGTACGTTGTACTAATATACTAATTCTTTTATATAATATAGGTACTCAGTTCACTTGGACGATGGATTTTGGAGGAGCTGGATATATACTCTCCCTTCACTGGAGTTACAAATAACCAGTCAGAGAGCTTTAATGCCACATTGAAAAGGTTGCAGAAGAGAAAAGAAGTACCAGTTGATACTATCTTGTTGTCTTTGTATCACATACAAGCCTTTTATTATAATGAAGTCCAAAGAGGTCTTGCAGGTTAGTAAATGACTAACTCTATCATTACCTAATGCTAATGATATTGAATTAATATAGGGCTTGGTGAATACCAGCTTCATTCTCTGTATAAGTCTGTAGCAAGATCAGTAGATGAACTTGATCTAATTAAATGCTATCCACTTGATAAAATTGTGACCAGTATATGTGGCAAATACAATGTCAGTCAGAGTATCAAAGAGGAAGTTGTAAGCCACAATCAATCTGATATAGTTGAAGATGGCAGTAACTGCACAGGTAAGTTAACTTTATTATCATTGCAACTTAATTGAACTACTTTATATAAAGATAATGATGAGCAAAAAAGAGATGACTGCAATAATTCAGCATTGACTACATCTCTAAGTCGTGCAAGGTAGGTTAAGTTAGAATGTGTAATACAATTTTTAATAAAAATGGATATTGTTGTAGGTTTATTGTTGACCAGGGTTTGATCAGCCATAATCAAAACCTGGGGGTTTTCACCGTGAAAGGAACAACTGGCAACGCACATGCAATACGTTTATTTCCAAGTGAATCGTGTACATGTCCAGCTAGCGGGGGATGCTACCACATTTTAGCTGTCCGTATTAGTGTTGGTCTGGAAGACAAAGTCAAGTTGAAGAAGATAAATCTCACGCAACTTTGCAGAAACACTCGTTATAGAACAGATAAAAAATCAGGAAGAAAAGCTCCAAGGCCTGGTGATTGTGACATTAACCCAGCACCGGATTCTGTTCACGAAGTAAAGCAATCAATATAAGTAGCCATTTGGCTGTAGTTATAAAGACAATATATATATTATTTTTTTTTCTTCCAGAAATCCAGTAATGAGAATGCAATAGTACATATACCAGTTGAAGATAAGAAAATGGTGTGCAGAGACAACTTTAGTGCTCTATCTTCACCTGGGAAGGTATGGTTGTATATTTTATCTTTTATGTCATTAAATACAATATTAATTTAGGAGATCGTTGAAAGTCAACATCTGCCAAGAAAAAGGAAACTTGAATATACACCTAAAAAAAGTGAAAAGAAAGTTTGCATGGAAAATATTAGTTCTACATCTTCAAGCTGGAAGGTATTATGATTGTCGTTTATCTTGTATTCTAAATGATTACCAGTATTCTTCAGAGTATCACTACCAAATGTCAAAATTTGCCAACTGCTGACATGCAATACAATAATAGTGAGATTCTTTCACAGACAAGGTATGTTGGAAAAGTGTGTGCACAATGTTGAATCAACATAGTGTATTCTATCCACTAGTAGTGTGTCAAGTAATGTGACAACTGAAGATAATGAAATGCGCTCAAGTTGTACGGTATGTTTGTTTATATAAAAAGAACAATAGAAATTTTAAGCTCACTGCACACTTCTTACAATGAATAAAGCTTTTATGGGACTTACTTTTACTTAGACTTGCATAATTTATTCATGAATTTATATAGTTAGAATCAAAACTTTTATGAATCACAAATCAATTTACTAGATAATCTGCTACGATATTTGGTGGTACTAAAAGATGGATATAGCAAATACTGTGGATTAAAGACTTTAGCAACTTAACCTTAGTAATAGATCTTATATCGGTATCTGCCGATATTAGCTAGTAATATAATGTATATTGAAACATCAGCTTTTTCCAATATCAGTATGACACTAAAAAGTTCAGATGTGATGATCATCTTCAACTTTAACATGAATAATATTTTGTTGTATAGGGCTCTGTTCATTTTGAAGCACTACAAGGTTAGTTTGTAATATCCACTTAATGTATAAATTAAGAGTTTGTTTAGGCAGGAGAAAACGATGTGGAGATTGTGCATACTGCAAGGCAAAAGACTGTGGTTTATGCCGCTTTTGTCAAGACATGGTTAAATTTGGTGGGAAGGGAACGCTAAAACAATCCTGTGTTGAAAGAAAATGCAAACAATTTAGAAAAGGTGAGCAATAGATGTCATTTGTATTCTATAATATTATTTCAATGCTAGTGAATGTACTCAATTCTTAGGTGAAACTCTGTTATGTGATCATAAGGTAAGATTTATTAGAACAAGAATAATGGCTACTGAGATATTATTTTGGTAATAGAGTACTAAACCGGTGGCATGCATTAACCATTGCCAAGTACTGCCAGAGGATTTGAAAACTCTAGAAGGTAACAATTGGCTAAATGACAAGGTAATTGAAAGTAGTTTTATGTGGATGCTTATAAGAATGAAACCTTATCAATAACGTAGATTATTGATGCATATGTGTTCCTTGTGATGGATGGAGCCAACAAAGAGACAGAGAATAGTGCATATTGTACATCCTGTTTTTTTTACGCTAAACTCTGTGCTTCAGGGTACATGGAAGTTGCTTCGTGGATTAAGGTTTGTTTTATTGGGTTTGTTCAACTTCATAGATTAATAATAGGGCTGTTGTTTTCTATTTCTTAGACAAGCCTACTCAGTTATAAGAAATTTATTGTACCTGTAAATATGGGAAACCACTGGTGTTTACTGGTTGTTGATTTCGTCAAGTATGAAATAAGATTTTATGATTCACTACTAGGAGATGGTACTCACTGTATGAGACGTATTCAGTAAGTTCGCTACACTAATAAAGTGTCTATTAGAATATAACTGAATATGTAATTGTACAGAGAATATCTCAATTTTGTTTTGCCAACCATTAAGTCGTCCAGATGGAAGTTTTTACATCCTAGAGTAAGGACAAAAGTTCACTACAATTAACTAAAGCTTTAAAGCAGTATACTTGTTTATAATAGAATATACCAGTTCAGAAAAACAGCTGGGACTGTGGCGTTTTTTTGTGCATGGTAAGCAAGTTTTGCATTTACTAAGTTGCTATTATACAATTAATATACTTTTTTTTATTAGTATGCCCGATGCCAAGCATTCAATGTGGACTTCTATTTTTCTCAGGTATCTAAGTCTCACATATTATACAGCTATATATTAGCTAATATATTTATTTACTTTCAGAAAGATGCTGTGGATATTAGACAGAAAATGAAAGAAGAAATTACGCAAATGAAACTATTGTAAATAACACTTGTGTGTGCTGTGATTCTGTGTTCAATTTTTTATTCCGTTCTGGTACATCAAATGCATAATATAACACTGGTGTGTGCTATTATTCTTTGTTTAATTTTTTGTGTGGTTTAGAGGGATGGGTTAAACATTCGCTGTAGCTGGCTATTGCCTTCTTAGAAAATATTTTGGGCATGTAGCTAGCTACAAGATATGATTAAAGGATATAGTTAATATAGTTATAGGAATTGCATCACATATTTGAGCAACCTGAGAAAGTAAATGAGAGTAATGTTCAATGGTTTATTACAAGGCATTGACAGTTGAAGCTTAGGAACATACTTAATAAGTACAACCACATAAGAGACTAGCTTTGTCTCTAATTCTTGCTGCAGTATATGTAATTGGGAAACGGATCGGCCACTTGTAAGCTTTTTTACTAATGATCTAAGCATAATTAGCTAGATTATTTTAGCTGATGATAATAATTAAATAAGACTAAAGGCAGTGTAATGTAGTAATATACATTGCCACTTTGCTGGCAACAATCTGTAATCAGATGCTCAAAATGTGTAATACACAAAATAATGTGACTCTGATCCCCCAAAAATGAGATATATTGTCACCATGGTGCTGTACATTTGCCAAAGTATCACAGAAGTGACTTTAGACACCACAAATTATCTTTACTTTTCAATTCCAAAGTGCTAGTAATTTTGAGTGAATGAAATATCTCATAAAATAAAACATTATTAATGATTTTTAATGACCTGATAGAGTGTTTGAAATATAATTATAAAATTCTGTATGTTGACAGTTTTGTTGAATTAGAATAGCTTGGGCTAAGCATATTGAAGAAAATGAAAATTAATATTTTAGAAATATAGGCAACTTTTTGGATTATCATTGACTATTGCGGATTAGCTACTTGTAGCTTATATGAATAATAATATCAATTCTCTATCAGTTATTATTTATCATGGACAGTAGCTACTGTATAAAAAAATTACACCTTAATTATATATGTATTTGCTTTAATTTGGTGCCAGAAGGATAATTGGACAGTGGTGACTTCTATAAATTACTTAGTTACTTCCTGCTGGGATTGATGCTCCCAAGATCATATATTCACAGAACCTTTACTATTAGGTAGCTAGTTTTCTTAAGAATAATTTCAATAATCTAAACTGCCACCGAAAAGAGTGGGTGATATTAGGACTGGGTCTGTAGAAACCCACATGAACGTAACTATCTATACCTATTGCGTAAGTAGAACCGGGGAGGGGGCGTGTCCGCGTGGTCCATGGTCTTTGGACTGGTCTGGAAGTTATAGGCATTGTTCTGTCAGAGTCATGTCCAGTTTGCCGCCGCTGCGACAGAATTTCCGGGCGACAGTATTTATACTGCATGTGACACCGTACAAACGCGTATGCACAGAGAAACAAACTTTGAGCTGGAAACCATAGCAACTGTTAAAACTATTGCTATTTTCTACATAATGCCCCACCAGTTAATTCTAAATAATACCTGCCTATGGCTCATCGTTGGTTAACGTTTCTAGCTTGAAGCTCACTAACCGAAAGGCGGAGAAGGTCAGTCGTTTCCTCAGGAACTTGGAGGTGAATGAAACAAGACTATTGGAGGAGCCCATCACCTACTAATTGGAAGCTTCAACCATTGGAGGGGAATGGATTAGAAGACAGATGTTGGGCCAGTTGTGGAAGTAAATGATATGTATGTAATCAGATTCCATCTCTTTCTTGCTACGTCCTACAGTATAGTCATGCAATAATATTGGCCAACAGTTTTCTGTGCTGTTAACAGCCAATAAATTCATACAGTAGAACTTCAGTTATTTGAACACGTTCTGGACTGAGAGGTGTTCAGATATCTGGAGTTTTCAGATAACTGAACACCATACAAATGCACTATAAAGCAGCACTAATATTAGGGTGTGGTCAAGCAATCATGTCTGTATGTGCTACTATTAAATTTAGGGGGTTCGGTTAACTGAAATGGAGATGAAATGTTCAGATAATTTAAGTTTGGATAACTGAAGTTCTACTACATTTAAATTTAACTTATCCACAGACTTCTTGTTGAAGTCCTGGGGTCACAAAGGTCAAGTTCTCTGTGAAGATTTTATAAATAAATGGCAGGATAGTGGCACGTGCTCACTGTTTAATACATCCTTATAATTATAAGGAAATGTCCCAATTATTACTAGAAAACCTGAAGTTTTATAGACGCATTAGTTTCCAGTATGCTGGCTTTCTATGGTGTGTGCAAATCGTCCTGCAGGTGTAACTAATATATACAACCAATTATCTTGCAGTTTTTCTTGTTGTTGTTTTTTTGTTTGTTTTTTGTTTACATAAAATTATCATAGGGAGTTCTTGTTCCTGAAAGGTATCTTGATGAAATGTCGAAAGGTCAGGTTAAATATAAATACAAAGGCAAAGCTTTAGCTATTTTAATGCTTGAATGAAGTCAATAGCTTCGGCGGTTCAGTTTTAATGATTTTTTGTGACTGCCAGTAGTTTGACTGCCATATGGTGGTTACACTGGTGAAAGTGTTAATGATTATTCATGAATACTCACACTGTCGTCTTTATCGCTTTTTTCACTGACCCACCATCGTCATTGACAATGTTTTACCAACCCATTATTGATGACTCTTTACCAACCCATTATTGATGACTCTTTACCAACCTAGCTCGGCTGATAAATTATTCATGAATTATACACATACAAAGTTATAAGCATTGATTTAAGGGTGCCCGCACACCGCCTACGCAATTTTTTGTTGATGGTTGCTATGCACGATTACTACTATTGTATACTTACAGGGGCTTCTCCACTACAACACAAGGACAAAGTACCTGCCGAAGGAGCCGCTCACTAATTTTAGAGCGAATCTGGAGGAAATATCGGGGTCTGGTTATAAAACTTTGAGGCACTTTTTTGGAGCGGTGCGGTAAGTTGGAGCTCCGCAATTTGGTGCACTACTAGCCGAGCCGATACTCTACTGCAAGACAGCGAGTTCTTATTCATTTCAATATTACTTTATGATATATTTGCAATTTTTTCTATTTATAAGATATTGAAAAATTCTCGTTGTAGTGCAGTTCATTTTTTTTTGGTTTACCCGTGTATAAAATTTTTGTGTCGTTCAGGCAGCCTGGTGCAACTTGCTGCGTGAGCTCAGACGACGCATGGAGAGTTGCTGTAAACGAATATAAGACAACAAGAAGCTAAACTAAAACACCACAACTTCGCAAAGTATACTTCTGCTACTACTGCGCGATTGTTTCTGCTCACGTATTATCAAATGGTCTACAGGCAGTGCGCGTTGCTATGTGCGGGCACCCTTAAGAGAACAAAATATATTAATTATGTGAAATGTCAGCAGACGACCCCCTCCCCCCCCCCCCAAAAATGCATACACCATTGTTGTTACTGACAGACAAGCGTATTATAAAAGAGAAAAACTGAAATCTCTGAGGTAATTGAAGAAATTTTTGAGACTTTCAAAATATAAATTACAGAATTCAAATTATTCAGTCTCCATTGTGGTTTCAGTACTCTATATGCAGCTCATGTAAGTCTCTATATGGACCAACAGGAAATTCAACAACCTTATCTGTTCTGGAACAATGAGTTGATCAAAACCTTTACGAATAAGCTAAAGAATGCTTTCTACAAATAGTAGAATTTCTTCTGATACATTAAGTATATATTCCTACAAGTATAATCTAGTTGTGGTTTCAGATCTTTAGCGACAATAGAGTCACCGAATTTAAAATATGAACCAATTAAATTTTTAATTGATGGGAATTAATTCTTTATAAATGAATATATAGGTCCATATAAATAAATACGGTAAATCTTTTAATATCTGATTTAGTATACAGTAATACATGTGCCATTTGGAACTAATACTTTACAATCATGTCCTAAATGTAGAGGTACTTTTAAGACACCATTGTGAGTGTATGTATGTACCTTTGTTCCATTCCAGACCAGCCAGCGTGCAACATCTCATTGTTCTCTGCCAGTTTTGATCCCTGGAATTCTTCCAGCTACTAATATTCCAGCAGATGATGGGAAGTTTTGTAGACTAGGATTCCTGAGTCCTACAATTGTAAGTGAGGGGTATGGTCTATTGGGGTATCCTGAAGTTATTTGTTAATTATATAGCTATATTTATTCCAGCTAGATATCTTCGCAATGTTATCACATGGTACTACAGTGCTTCCAGCTTAAAGAGTGGAAACTTTGATTCCATGAGATTGACCAATACATAGCTCTTTATAATTTAGGCATACCATTTTCCATCTGATTTAAAAGATTCCTGATATCTTTAAACAGTTATTCAACCATGGGAAGGTGAGAAAACGCGCCTCTCTCGTAGACTACAATACATTTTTCGCCATTTTCTTTGACGTCGGAACTTATGCGGTAATTCGTCACACGGCGTAAGACTGGTCCAACTTCGCGATTGCGCGACCTGAAGGGAATTACCCTAGCATAATCGGACTTTCCATTTTCACTTGGCGGGCTAACTCGATTATAGTATGGCTTCCAAAGCAGCGTTACCTGCGGTTAGTCGCGCGAGCAAGCGACGACGAAATCAGGTGGAAGTTCTGGAGATATCCTCTAACATTCCTGTAGAGTCTAAGAGAGCCTCCTCTTCTACAGCAGCTAAAAAAATGAAAGACTGCATGAAACCAAAGGCTCCCAGAGGAAGACATGTATCTCTTTCACCTCCACTTTCTAGCTCTTTAAGTGCATCCTCACATTCTCCATCTATTTCACCAACTATATCCACCTCACACTCTCTATCTTCCTCTCATTCTATATCCTCCTCCATGTCTTCTCATTCTTCTTTATCCTCCCCCCCGTCTTCCTCTCATTCTTTATCCTCCTCCCCATCTTCCTCTTATTCTTTATCCTCCTCACACTCACTATCCTCCTCCCCCTCCTCCTCATATAATTTTAGACCCAAACAGCCTTGCCCGTCCCCCTCACCCAGAAATAACTATTTGAAGCTATTAGTGAAAGAGAGTCCACACGTGATTTCACAAGGATTACACAGTTTACAATCTTTTGTGGAAAGAAACACAACTTTGGCTATACAGAAAGCTATAGCTCTTCAAATAGTTGGTGCTGGTATGACCGCAGAGATGGGCATCACAGAGTCGTGCAAGTTGGCCTCAAAAGCCACTGGATTCTGTTGGAAAGTGATCCATAGGTGGGCAGCGGATATCTATGTTGACTTCTTTTCCCTGATATCTTCTATTGATGAAGCAACAGATGAGCGGATACAGCATGAGTTGGAGTCAGGAAGAGGAAAACATCCAAAGTGGGCATCTTTGACCTTTGATGAAAATTTCATGGCTGAAGTTCGGAAGTTTGTGTGTGACACAGCAAACATGAGGGGACGTCCTAATCTCACTTTGAATGATATTGTAGGCTGGCTCAAAGATCACCACCAAGTAGATGTGTGCAAGTCAACTGTCTCTATTTGGCTGCATGAACTTGGGTTCTCATATCAGCACCATTCCAAGGGCATATACTTTGATGGGCACGAACGGTCGGATGTTGTTGCTGACAGGAAGCTCTATCTTAACAGGCTGAAATCTCTGGAAAGTAGGATGTGGACATATAACTCTCCGTCTCCTGACCCAGCCATTAGACCAGTAATCAGAGTCTTCCATGATGAATCCACTTTTTATGCCAATGCGGATCAGTCATCTCACTGGACAGATGGAACCAAGCAAGTGCTCAAACAGAAGTCCCTTGGGCAGGCTATCATGGTCTCTGATTTCGTGGAAGAAGTTGGTGGCATGCTGGAGAGTAACAATGAGAGGTGTACCATTTTTCTGGAACACAAGACAGATGGCTACTTCACTAATGATCACTTGATTTCACAGGTCTGAAAAAAATGCTGAAATTAAGATAATAGTATTAATAGTTATAATGATAATAATAATAATAATAATAGTAATAGTAATAGTAATAATAAAAATAATGGTAATAATAATAGAAATAATAATAGTAATAGTAATAGTATTAATAATAATAATAGTAATAGCAATAGTATTAATCATAATAATGGTAATAATAATAGAAATAATAAGAGTAATAGTAATAATAATAATAATAATAGTATTAATCATAATGAATAGTATTTATATTTAAGGTACTTACAGATAAGTATGTAATGGTATCTATTCTGCAGACTCACAAGGCAATTTCCTTGTTTGAGAGTAAGTATCCCTCCTGCCAAGGTCTTTTTGTGTTTGACAACGCACCATCTCATACAAAGAGACCTGAAAATGCTCTCAACGCTGACCGAATGAATGTGCGGGATGGAGGGAAGCAGCCATTCATGCAGGACACAATGTGGAGTGGACAGATGCAGAAGATGGTGACTGAAGATGGACTGCAGAAGGGGATGAAGACCGTGTTGGATGAGAGAGGGATTGACATCAAGGGCATGAATGCTTCCAAAATGAAGGAAGAACTTCTGAAGTTTAAGGCAAGTAAAACACACATAAATACAAAAATTGCAATTCATAATTTTACTTGAAAGCATGTGATTTCAATAGCTCAATTAGAAAATGTAATTAATAATTTTAAAATGTGCATTATTGTTTTTAAAATGCTCTTACATTTGTTTTTATTTTGGCAGGATTTCCAAGATCGCACCACCATCCTTGAAAAGGAAGTTCACAGTCGAGGGCATTTATGTGTCTTTCTCCCCAAGTTCCATTGTGAGCTGAACCCTATCGAGCATGTGTGGTGTCAGTGCAAGAAGCATACCAGAAGTTATGCCAACGGGACCATCACCAGGCTAAGGAAGATTGTACCCGAGTTATTCTCCCTTGTAACCTGTGAGAGTATTGGACGTTTCTTTGCGAAGTGTAGAGATTACGAACAAGCCTATGACGAAGGTCATACCTGTGACAGCGTGGATGAAGTGATTAAAAATTACAAATCACACAGGAGAGTGAAAGGAGTAACGTAGGGCATGCAGCACAATAGTATTCTTTTATTTAAATTTCTTTCAACCGGCTCTTTTCAGAGCCACCACCAACCAAAAGATTTCACTTTTCGAGTTGTTAGCTAGGGTACTAACCTCTGTTGCATATGATCATCAGCATGTGATTAGTGGGAGACTGGTAATCTTCTACAACTTGAGGTTGTGATGGTAAATGTACTTGGTAGCTCACGTATGGAGAGGACTGGCTCTATGTTGCACTCGTTATGTCAGGTAGTCTAGCTGTATTAGTTATGTTGCCGTACACACTTTTTTCTTTCGTCGTAGTACTCGCATGTGCCTTTTGTTTCGTTTACGTATCAGCATGTGACGTTTTTGTCGATGTATTGTTTGAGTTTTGTGTCTGGTGTCTGGTGATTGTTGCTGTTGTAATGGTGGAGTCATATTTAAATCAGCTAAGTTACAGTCTGTAAATCTTGATGGTTGTGTCTCAGTACCGTCAACTGTATATTGTAAGTCACGTGGGATTTCATTTTGCTCACAGTCGTCTATGTATTTATCTAATGGTGGTGTCATATTAAAATCTTCTGTTTGGGAATTGTCTGGCGTTGAAGTTATAGGCATTGTTCTGTCAGAGTCATGTTCAGCTTCGTCAAATGTATGATGAGAGTCACTGTCGAAGTCTGAAATTGTGTAGGGGCAAGCTTGTTGAAAGGGGCTAGAGTATTGGGAGTTATTATTGTCACTGTTAGTATGTTCACTGTTAATGTCTGTGTGACTGTGGTCTTCGTTACAGTACGTATCAACAAGTTCTCTGTTTTCTTCTATGTCTTTGGTGCTTGAGTTAGCGTCAGCGTGATTGTCTGGTAATGTTGCACAACTGTATGTCAAGTTAGTACAACACAGAGCACTCATTACCTCTCCTACCCTACTCTGGTAGCCACAGATAGTCACCCTGATTGAGCACACTCGATTTCCATAGGATCCAGAGTAGCCCAATCGGGTGAAGGGTGCGGAGATAACTTGCCTGTCAAAAAAAAAATGTTTGGACATGATTGAATTTGTACGCTATAGTGTTGTTGTACAATAGGTATAAAAACCTTGAGTGGAAGGCATTTTGTAGCTGTGTCACAACAGAATGCAGCACATTTACTTACCCGTTTGCCTGGAATCCAGCCCTGAGGAGAGGAGCCAACATTTGTGCCGCTTCCCGAGCTAGATGACCAAGCATTCGGGTTGCAGCAGTCACCATCAGAGCAACGCAGTTGGGGTCGTAGAGATTCCACGCCTCTAAAATGCATGTGAAGGCCAACCCCACGCGACTAGCACAATCATAGAAAAGAATCCCTCTCGCCTGAGAAAAAAAAGTTGCCAACTCGATAGAAGCCATATTTAGCCTGGCGGTAAAGTGGCGCCAAACAGGACCGCGAGTTACCCCACGGGCTGACCGTTTTGTGCATGCGCATTGTTTGACGTCACGTTTACGTATACAGCACTCCTAAAATATTGGTAAACGTCACAAATTGACGACCCGTAACATACAAAAGTAAATTTTTGACAAAAAAGCTGCTAATTGGCTCAAAATTTGAGATCAAATTATGAAAATTTTATATAATAATATTGACATATACGACTATGTCATACCAAAATTTTAGACCTTCATATCAATATTTACTCTTTTTCTGGCTTAAACACATTTTTTTTATAAATTGGCAAATTTTCACTAAATAGATGCTTATTAATACAATAAAATTGGTGCACTGAAACTTTAGCCAATATATCACCAGTTCGCAAACTTAGAAAGATTCATATTAATATTTGCTTATTTACTGGCTTAAACACTTTTAAATTCACTATTTCTGAACTTGAACTTCAAGTACCTCTCACCACAATAATAACCACTTAACCACAAAATTATTTTGTGGGAAGGTTGATGTGATATTCATGTATAAGTCTTCCAAGTTTAAAGTATTTATTTTATATACTTTATAAATTATAGTGGACTAAGTAGCACTGACCAAATCTCCCAAGTTTCCACTCTTTAAGCTGGAAGCACTGTATCTCATGGGCTGTATGGCACAAGCTCATTACCTAGTAGTTATATCAACCACCTGGCTTACCAGTTTTTTTTTGTGTTATTACAGTTATCTTTCTATAATGAAGGTATCCTAACAGGTTAGAGCAGCTGCCAAAATTTCAGCTGGGGGTGTGGGAGCCCCTCTAGAGAGTTTTAGGGCTAACTTTATGCTAGAGTTATCAGTCCTAGTACAAACTACTTGGTGAAGATATCTAGTGTGGAATAAACCACTTATATCACTAGTCAGAATGAGATGGCTAGATATTTCACTCTCAGGCTTTATTTCACTCCCTCTGGCTTGTGAAAATAAATTAACCAGCTCTTGAAATATTTCGCCATATCACACTCTGACTCATGTAATAAGTACTATAATATATAATATGTGACAGTACTTAGGAAAAGGGACCAATTGCGTTAAAACTTGAAAAATGAGTTATTCATACCACTGTGTAGAGCACTTCATATGGAGTACTTTGATACCAAGTTTATAGGTAGGCGCTGCTTGGTTCACTAAATATACGAGCGGCAATCTGACTACATAACTTGAGCACAGTTATTTCAAGAAAACTGCAATTAAAACTTCTTATTCAATTTCTGGCGGAGTTAACGTTGAATTCCGTAATCTAACCGGAAGTCCGTGTTACGGGTTACGTAAGACTTTTACTTGTGCTTGGAAAATGGCTGTGCTCTCAGCTGAACGGCAGTAAGTTATGGTTGGGGCCGCTTACTGCGTTTATGGGGGAGGCCTTACTCAGTTCAAATCCTACGTTGTGTAAAGGTACTAGACAGGTATGGCTTTAAGTAGCACTAGATGCATATAGACATAGTTTTGCAGGCCGTTTTTGTGCTTCTTTTTTTTTCTATTTCCAACAGTTTGATAGTTACAGTAAGTCATGGTAACTATAATACAGTCACTGACCAACTAGTTTGGTTTGTTATTTCACTGGCTAGCTAAGTTTAGGAATATATTTGTCTTAAGTGAGTCAGCCAGCTTGTTGCCTGTTTTGGAACAAATGAACAATGAATAATAGTAGGAATCTCTTTGAATCAATGAACAAAAATGATGGACTTTCAAAATGTGTTGCCTTCTCTTGTTGCAGTGTGACAGAAGTCCTCATCATCACAGGAGAGTCTCCAGATCTGCAGACTCCCAATTACAAGACCCCATAAATAGCAACATCAACTTATATAGCTTGATTATTCACGTGTATTATTTCTATTCTGTTGCTGTAATACTATAACAAAAACTTATAAAAATTTACCCACGATTTTCTGAGGTCGAGGTAATTTGTTGCTAGGCAACAAATTGAATTTGCCCACAATTTTCAATTACTCGCGGTTTGGATAAAAGAGAATTAAAGGTGGCTGTGTTTAAATGGGGCGCTCGGACTTTTAACAACGGTTTCAGCTGCTCAAATTTGGTGTCAGTGTAACTAAAGGTTAGGAGATACCAGTGGGCCAATAAAAAGAAAATCAAAAAAAAATTATTTTTTTTGTCGGTGTTTGGGCTCTACTGTACATTTTTGATTTTACATAATTGGTCCCTTTTCCCAAGTACTGTCACATCATAATAATTAAAAAAAGTCAGAAAATGATACTCATAAGCACAAATCCAATGCTTATACTTAATTCCAAATAGTGCACATCTTATAGTACAGCTTGAGTGGGCTTTTTTTTCTCCATATTTTCAAGGACATAATAAGATTATGGAATAAAAATCTTTAGGGCTCCAAAAGGTTTTACAAGAACTGAAAAGTTCTGTGCTCTTTGGAATCATTTTTAGATATTTAAACTAGCTACATCATAACTATTATTTGCTATGTACTACATCATAGCTATTATTTGCTGTGTGCTACATCATAGCTGTTATTTGCTGTGTGCTACATCATAGCTATTATTTGCTGTGTACTACAGCGACAGCTTTTTTCAAGACCTAGATCACGAAATAAGCTAAAACGGCAAAATTTGGCATAACCAAGAGAATTATGGAATTATTTGTCAAATTCAAGCAGAATGATCAAAAAATCATGTCGTAATTTTCCTGCTACTGTCACTATTTGTGTTATTATATTGTTTGAGTTGGTTATTTCTTGAAAAGAAATTGATGCTTGGGGAAGGAGATCCTGTTCTCCCCTTCTCCCCCCCCCCCCCCCCCCCCCCCCCTCCCTTCACCTCTCCTCCCGTCCACTCTGTGAAACCCTGGATTCATAATCCAAACCCTCATTATAGAGTGAACATTATTCTGTATACTGTAAGTGTATTTCATGCATGCTTTTAACTGTAACGTTTGATATGTTTTTTTTTTGTTTTGTTTTTTTTGTTTTGTTTTGTTTTGGCGCTCAGTGGTTGCTGTCAATTCAAATTTATGCTTACTAATGGTAAATGTCTGTTGCTCTTCATAAATTTTTTCACTGGTTCATGGCTGATTAAAAAAAAATCAGCTTATTTAACCCAAACAATAATTATCCATAAATTAATATGCTGAACTTTGAGATACACCTCTTGGCATAATTTATCAGTTCTCACCTCTGAAATTTAGTGGCACACTGAAGTCAAAGTGCACTTGCCATTTAAATGTACCACAATTAATAACTGTAAAAGTTGAAATGGTCCATATGTACTCGCATGTAATAGCGCTAGAATAGTAGTGCAGCCATACAGTGGGTCTCATAGTCACTATACACTCTTTGAAGTAAATTTCAAGTGCAGAAATAGCTATATCCTAGATATCCCCATGCAGAGCAGGGAAAAGCTTTACCTAACTTACGCAAGTAGAGGTACAGGTGAAAATTGGAGTTGCACATACTATAATAAATAAGCAAAAATAAATAAATATCGTAAAATCTCCATTCCTTTGCCTATAAAAATGTTTCACTTGCTTTGCTCACTTGCCAATAATAATAATAACTAGTGATGTGCTTGAGCACAAATGGCAAGCAAGCCTAAAACTACACTATTGTTAAATGATTGATTTTAACTTCTAACACTCAAGCTACTAAAAAAATAGTTGAGACGTGTATGTGGTGAAGGGGTTTCCATGCCATAGTAACCACTCACCACAACTGTTTGAATAAAAAAATGAAACAAATCACGTTATTCTAACATTTTCTTTGTTAAGTTCTTTAGTTTGGTAGTAGCTCTAACGCACAACACTTTCACACCACTGGACCATAGATGTCCAATGTAACGATTAGTTAATGTTCACAGCAATTATAATATACTTTCATTTGTAGTTCAAGTCATTTCATAACAAATTGTCTTTTGTTGTTGTTTTTTGTTTCTTTGTATGAAAGGAAAGATGTGACGATATTACATATGCACAAATCATTAATCATTGTCATTCAAGTCACGTGATTCATGCTAACGGTTCTGTGTGTGTATGTTTGGACTAACGATCTGTACCTTGTCTGTGTGTGTGATCACTATCTGGAGGAATTGTAGATCCACACACGTTTGGTTGAAACTGTCTAGTCATACCTCCGGTTACCCAAATATCGGGGCGCTTTCCACGGGTACTCCTATTAGATCTCCGTGGCTCATCCTGGTCTGTAGATGTAGGAGTTCCTTGTTCTGAATTTATTCTTGGCTTCTGTGGTTTGTCCAGTGCTAGTGGAGGTGCTTCATATCGGGGAGTATTGTTATGTTGGGGAGTTGACGCTTCCTCTGAAGAAGTCTCACTCTCCACTGGTGGGGATGACTCTGGGTTTTTTGTCTGAATGTTGTCCTCCGCTTCAGGCATGTCCTCTTCTCTTGTATCCTTTGACTTGATGAGATGTCGACGATTGCGTACAAATGTACTGTTACCCATTTTCACTACATAGCTTCAAGGGCCCACTAATCCTGCACACACTCCTGGACTCCATACTTTCTCTCCGGGAAGGCGCATCCTCACTGTGTCTCCTAGTACCAAGGGTTTCAGTGGTCTGGTGTGGCAATCATAGTAGTGCTGTTGATGCTGCTTCTGCCTGTTGATTGCTTCAGCACTCTCTTCCTGAGGGTATTCTGGAGCTAATCACTTCCCGTGTGTGGGAAGGAAAGTCTTGCAACGGCAACCTAGAAACCGCTAGGCTGGGCTCGATCCTAAACCCTCGGTGGGTGTATTCCGCCAGTCTAGCAGAGCCATTAACTCAGAACTATTGTTCTTTTTGCACTTTGAAAACAGCCGCTTTACTGTCTTGACCGCGTTTTCTGCCTTCCCGTTTGACTGCGGATAGTGTGGAGAGGAAATGATATGCTCTAAACCTCATTTCCGGGCGAATGTTGCGAACTCATCAGACGCAAACTGTGGTCCATTGTCCGAGACCAATACATCAGGAATCCCATACCTAGCAAACATCACTTTGAGAGCTTTGCTGACAGTACTAGTGGTAGCCCGATGGAGGTGTTCCACCTCAATGAAGTTGCTGTAGTAATCGCTGACTACAAGTAGGATTCTGCCTTCATGGTCACAGAGATCTGTTCCGAGCTTCGACCAGGGTTGCGCAGCAAATCCATGCTGACTTATTGGCTCTTTTGTAGGTGTGTTACGATATGCCATACAAACATCACACTTTGAGATGAATTCTTTTAGCTCTGATGACATGCGAGGCTAATACATTGTTTCCCGGGCTCTTCTGATGTATCCTTCTATGCCTATGTGAGAGGCATGTGCGCGTGACATCATTTCCCTCCTCATTGCAGCAGGAATCTCAAGTTGTTGCCCCTTAAATATTAGGCTGTCCTGTAATGTTAGCTCATCTCTGACATCAAAATAGGGATACAAGCTCTCTGCTATTCCTGATTTTGTGGATGGCCAGCCTTTCCTCGCCGTGTCCCTTAGCATACTCATGATTGGGTCTTCTGCCGCAACATCTTGGATCCATTGTATCTTAGCTGTAGGCAACGCTAATGAAACTGTCTGATCCATTTCCTCTAATTCTTGTGAACGGTCACACTGATTCACACTGGTAAGTGGTGCCCGGCTGAGAGTGTCTGCTAAAACCATTTCTTTCCCCTTCTTGTATTTCACATTGAGACAAAACTTCTGTAATCGAAGCAGCATACGCTGTAACCGGCTAGGAGCCTTGTGGAGTGGTTTCCGTACGATTGACTCCAGTGGTTGATGGTCGGTTTCTATATGGACCAAATCTCGTCCATATGTATATGCTTCAAAATGTTCACACCCAAACACTATAGCGAGTAGCTCTTTCTCAATCTGTGCATAACGTGCTTCCACTGGTGTTACTGCTCTGGAGGCATATGCCACAGGCTGACCCTTCTGCATTAGGGCAGCTCCGAGGCCAGATGGTGATGCATCACATTGGATGGTGAGTTCTTCTTGGGCATCGTAGTATCGCAGAACAGGTGTGCCTGCGACTGCTTTCTTCAGACGGTCTAATGCCTGCTGCTGTAAGGTTTCCCAACACCACGGTACATCCTTCTTGTTTAGCTCTCGAAGTGGCTTTGTCAAATCTGCTAAATGAGGCAGGAATTTGCTGAGATATTGAGCAAGGCCTAGTAACCGTTGCACTTCTGCCACATCCTCTGGGGGTGGCATATCGAGGATGGCTTGGACTTTGTTTGGATCCACACTGAGTCCTTCTGAGGTCACCACATGACCAATGAAAGGCACTTCTTTCAGTCTGAGTCTCACTTTCCGGTCATTCAACTTTAGGTTTCTTTCCTTGCATCCCTGAAGAGTAGCCTCCAGATTTGTATCATGATCTCTTGCAGCTTCCTCCTCTGTATTCCCAAAACCAACAACAATGAGGTCATCTGCCACAACTTCGACTCCTTTAAGGCCATTTAACTGCACCCACAGAAGAATTCTAAAAGGTAAACAATTGAAGTTCTAGGATGATACGGGTAATGATTGATAAACCAGAGAATTCCATTTAGTGCAGTTTGGGACGAGGTCGACCACCAAACTAACACAAAAATGCCAGGGTCAAAGTACAAAAATGACATACGTACGCCCAAACATATATATATATATATATATATACTAGTGGTGTGCTTGAGCACAAATGGCGAGCGAGCCTGATAGTTAGGTAACATAAAAATAAGTATTGTTACTATGTTTTAGCTTAGTTCATGCGAACACTATAATATTTTTATTTCAGCAAACAAATACAAAATCACTCTCTTACCTGATTTGTTAACTTTTGTAGTATCAAACATCTGCCATTCTGATAATCTCAATTACCAGTAACTCTTGAACAAGCTCTCGGCTATGATAAAAAATAAACCAATGTTATTATTTGTAATTTTAGCCAACAAATATGGAATTACTACTTACCTCAATTTCCTGAGTATTGATAACTTCTGTAGTATCAAATTTAAGTTACTTTGACTATCTGAATTATAGTGAATTCTTGATAACAAGCTCTCAGCTACAAATACAAAAGACATCAATTTTAGCACACAAATACAAAATTACTTTCTTACCTCATTTTCTTGAGCAGTGGTAACTTTTGTAGTAGTACCAAATTTGAGCCAATCAGACTATTTGAATTTACCAGTCACTGTTGACAAGCTCTTAGCTACAAAAAAGAAAGGCCAGAGTTAATTTTGCATATTTAGCTAACAAATATGGAATTACGTACTTACCTCAGCTTCCCTCGAGAAGTAGTAGCTTCCTTAGCATTAATACTACGGCATTCTGACTACCAACGGCTCTTGACAACCAACAACCGGCACTCCGTATCCCCCCATTAACGTTGTTCGCAATGTCTCATATTAGTGGATTTGTTTGGAGGCGAGGGCAAGGAGGTATTTTCTTTTTAATTATGCTAAAGTATGAGTGGGTACTAATTACCAATTAGCACCAATTAGCACCCTATGGTGCTTATTTTCACACTCCAAACTCAGCCCAATCATACCTATAGCCCTCTCTTCCTCGCCTTCTCCTATGAACTACCACCTAATAGTCACCTCTTATTAATCTTTTTTTTATTTTTTTTATTTTATAATAATTATGACCTTAAACAGTATGATACAGCACAAATGATACAGAAGGAATAGAGGACTGGAGCAGTTCAGCGGTTTTATGCCTTCTTGGCCAGTTTCTTTGTCATTGCCGCCAACTGTTCTCTCGGCGTTTTAATATATAGGTGGTAGGCGTTGCTCTTCCACCTGCCCAATGTCTTTATGGTGGCGTCACTGATGCCATGTTGTGCTGCCGTCGTGGCTGCTCCGCTCCGGAAGCTATGACCGGAGTACTGCGAACTGTCCACTCCAGCACTTGATAAAGCCCCTCTGACCTACTCGACTAGCCTGGCTCGAGTCAAGGGTTTTTCATCCGCAAATCTGGTGGACCTGACCCATGGCCCCTGACTACTAGGTAGTCCAACATTGCCCCCACCGGGCAGAGTGAACATCCAGACCGCCCCACGCATACATCCACCCCCACTTGAAATGGGTCAGTTTTAGATACTTTTAATCTGACCTTCAGTATTGATGGGTTGTCCAGTCTGTCCACCGTTACATCCCTGAAGGAGAGGTGGGTTCCTTCGTCGAACGCAGCGTCTGATGGTACCGTGATCTCTCCTGACCTTAAAAACCCGAAGAAGCACAGGGATGCCGCCGCCCACAGCATGACTTTGTCTCTCGTTCTTGGTGGGCTTGACCAGCTGGAATGGAGTGTCCTCAACAGGTCAATTGTGATTGGCCGGCGACTGCGTGGCTGGAGCTTTTCCGCTTGAACTCTCTTCACCCCTCTAATGACCAACTCCAACTTTGCCATGGATGCCATGTCCGGATCACCCTGGCCTAGCTCTATCTGGAGATGGCGGACCGCTGCTAAGTAACACTTAATTGATGTATGTTTTAACGAGCTATTAGCACATAGTTCATGAACTCTATGTCTGGGTAACCTGATAGTAGCTGGGCCCACTTAGCACTCTCTAATGGGGTGATAATTACTTTCAACTTAGGTGGTAACGACTCTTCACCCATCTCATTTCGCCTTGCCTCTAATTCCAGCAGTTGCTTGGTGTATTTGTAGGGTGTGTCTAGAGGAGGGAAGGAAAGAAGAGGAGGGAAAAGGAAAGATGGAATTAGAAATTATTGCTGGCCCCCATTACCTGCCGCTAAGTACTAGAACTTATGCATGCCGAATTACAGACACCCCTCGTGTGCTAGATTAGTCCCCTTATGCTTCTTTCCCATCTCTCTCTTTTTTTCTTTTTCTTTTTTTAAATTCAATATCAACTCACTATAATATACACACTATACACCGTTATGACAACATCATTGTATAAGTCATTGCTTGCTACAGTTGTCCTGGTTTTGTGTTCACTTGGGTCCGTCAGACTGGGTAGCCCTCTGCTTGCGACTTGCCGCCTGCCTTGCATTTGCTAATCGGGTGAGGATCACCACAGGCACTGCAGGCATGCTTGTACCGGCAATCTCTTCCGAACTTGCAGTCGCCTGCGAATCTGTTATACCGACGGCACACTTCGGCGGACTTTCCCGCTGACTGGCGTGTTGTCGAACTCCACGTTGAGGTTCGCTGACGCTTTCTTGGCCCTATGGGGCAAGTCTGCTGTGTGTGCTCAACTGTGTGGCAGTTTGGACACCAGTTCTCAGCTCCTGTTGCCTGTCCAGTGAAACACAGGGAATAAGTGCTTGGGTCCACCTTTGCCCAGGATGCCCCTGTGACGCCTGACATTTCCTGCCGAAAACTCTGAGTCATATATTATTCAAGAGGGCCACTTGTAACCGGCTACTGGCCTTAGCAATGATGGACTGATAGGCCATCAACTCTGCTGCCCTCTCCGGGTGGTCCTGCATCCACGTTCCCAAATCTGGTATGATTTTTCGTGTGTTTGTCAGCTCTGCTGCCTGCAATACCACAATGTGGCCACCCACATCCTGGTTCACCGGCTTTCCACGAGCTGGCGGGAGCTCCATGAATTTGATGTACTCATTCACCTGTATTCTATCCACAAGCCTCTGTGGCAGGCCTGTCCCTAGTTGTACCAGCGACTGCTGGGCATGGGGGCTCCGCAGTACCTCCCCCATGGCTGCTCTGGCCCTGGTTCCCTAGCTGGAGAAGGCTAGCAGGCCCAATGCTACCAGCTCCTCTGCTGAGTGTCCTCCACCATAGGTGCCAACTGTCCCGGATCATCAGGGACAGTCCCGGATTTATCACTCTGTCACGGAGTGCACAATAGCTCTATGGTTTGTCCCAGGAAGCATGCAGGCTAGTGAAGTAGTAGGCCTTTGGGTATTTACTTATAGCTGTGTTAGCCAGCTGGCTGTCTAGACCTAATCAAAGCTACTAGTAACCTCACTAACTATAAACATGCCACAAGTAAAAAGCTAAAGCTAGCTGCTACAGCATTTTGCTGTAGCTAGCTTTTATTTGCATGTGCCTGATATACATGAGTCATAATGACATGCACAAAACAATAATACAATCACACTTCAATCACGTGACTTGACTTCAGTTACTCATCATATACACACTAGTTTGAACTAGTCATGTCTGAAGAAGGTCTTCCTCCACCAAAAAAGCAGAAATTTAAAAGGCTGTGTCACTTTGATAGAAAGCGGGTAGAAAAATTTCAAGGAATAGGTAGAAGTTCAAAAGGTTAGTCTTTTACAGTAGATCCTAACAGTGACTGTTACAGCATCAAGTTTAGTGAAAATCTCCTCACCAAATGCAAGAAGGCAACTTCTTTAGCTGTGAAGGCCTCTCCTGTTAATGGTAAAGAAGAACAGCTATTGTAATTTTAAACTTTTGCATAGATGATGTCATTAAAAAATTATGTCATTTTGGGTGTGTTATTCGGGTGTGGCCAGGGTGTGGTTTTTGTCCCTGAAATAGATTCTGGAAAGTTGGCACCTATGCTCCACTCATCATGGACCTGCCCTCTGCACCTGCAGCAAAATAACAATGGCGTGTAACTATTTTATTTTTATTTGCACGTCCCCCTCCATTGTGCGCCAACACCGGCTCCTTTCTCTAGGGTACATACTTGCCCCCTTATTGCTCTCAGCTTTTTCAGCTGTCCCTTTTCTCTGGCCTTTGCACACGCCCTTTTATCATGGCTTGCCCCTTTTCTCTGGTTTGCTCTGGGCCTTTGCACTTAAATGCCCTGTTTGCTCTGGGCCCTTGTACATAATCGCCCTTTGCTCCAGACCTTTGTACTTAGTTGCCCTTTTTGCTCTGGGCCTTTGTCATCCTAGCAGATGGAGGGAGAATGGTGTAGCCTAATTTTATCCGTGCTTATCTTATTCCTCACCTCTCAGTGGCTCCGCCGTGTCCAGCGGAGTTCGGGAGTCGCCATCGTCGCCCGCCGGCGTCTCGTCCGAAGCACCGGGTTCACCACCCGACCTACGCCCTGCTGTGCTCGCTGCAAGGTCTCACGGAGTTTGGCAGTCACGCCGTCCACTATCGCCTTTAGCGCTTCTTCGCTCAGTTCTCGTTCGGTCGCCATTTCTCTAACACAATCAACTCGTCACGCTGCTTATTCGCTGCAAAGTCACAACTGATGCTGTCCACGTGGGCGCCCCGCCCATTTATTTCTATGTGCGCCTGCGCTAGCTCGACCGGGCGGATTAGTTGTGCCGGCGACGCTTTACCTGCTTGCTCCTTGCTTTCCCGTTAACTCTGTTTAATGAATGCATTAAACTTCATTAAAACGGCGAAGTTTTGAAATTAAGTCTGGAAAAGGGTCTTCAATGCCATAGTAACCGGTCAAGTCAACTTTTTGCTTCTTGAAAAGCAAGCGTTTTTGCAGGAATTTTCTCACACTTCCATGCGCTTAAGTATAAAGTAAGGCTTGCTTAATGCTGTAGTTTCAGAATAAACTGGGGTTAAGCCTAAAAAGCAGTGTTTTTTGGAGAAAAAATTTCCCCGCACGCGCTTTTAAAGGGCATACGTACCATCCATACATATATACATATAACATATACCCGATTTTGCATTATCTACCCCTAATACTGTCTCGCTCGCTCGCCAATAAACATCCTATATTTTCAATTGTGTTACCCCTATGACCTCGCTATGCTCGCTCGCCAATAATAATGATAATAATAGTAGTAATAATGACAACATTTATTTTAAAGCTAATAACTGTCAAGACATGGGTTAGCACAATGCAGAATGGCTGCAATATTCCTTTGTTGATTTCCTTATTTTTCATTTTCCTCATTTTTATACTATCTTTTATGTGATTTGTCTGATATGATTTATCAGAATTAAAGTTGTTGGTGTAATGATTGTTGTGGGACCATCTCCTAGCAACCACACCTAACATAACAATAAACAGACATATTCTTCTGATGTTCATTTGTATGTGTGTATCTATGTCAGTGTGTTCCACTTTTGTGCACTTTTAATCTGAGTATGACCGGACGTGTCACACACACTCATTACATATTTTCTAATTGTGTTTCACCCATGGGAGGTGAATGTATAAAAAAAAAAAAAACCCTTGGTTTCATTCAGATCCAATTAAACCTGGTGTACATTAAGCAAACCTGCAGTGTGACTTACTCTGTCTGAGGGTCTAGTTATAGCTTGTGAGCAGTGTGCAGTACAGTGTAGGTAACTCAGGATCCTGGTGGCAGTACTACTAACTTGGGTGTGGATAGCTTGACCCCCCTTCAGCATCCATCCCCACAATTGTGATACTTAAGTTTCTTTGTTTGCTATCAAACTCTTGTTTTCATAGAATTAGAATGATAGTTTTATTTTTTTTATTTTTTCTTCATCTAACAGAAATTTGAGAGGCCGGCACATTATGTAGCAGAATAAGAGAAGTGAAGGACTTTGATGAAGAGTGTACGTCCAACAGAATCCAGAGATTGGGTGAAAGACAGCACATCAAGCATTGTCATTTTACTACACTTGTCAGAACTGATTTATATTTTTTTTCAAATCTTTGTGACAAATATGTATGAAAAACTTCAATGTTTCTACTCAGTACGTACTCTGAGATACACGACATGTGCTATTACGCATCATCACTGTGCCTTGGTGGTCTGGTTATTTACATGTCTTGGATACAATCTGCCTGGACACCAATACAGTGGTCCCTCTCTTGAGAGACCACCCTATGTTACAGATTAAGTGGTCTTTCAAGATGAGTGGTCTTTCGTCAGGGGGGGCAGAAAATTCTACTCATAGTCATGCCAGAGAATTGTACCGTTAATTACCAATTTGTTATATTATTTAAGAATTCATCTGGTTAACAATTAACAGAAAATCAGTATTAACCATTGAAAATTGCAATGGATGTAAATAATCAGTAAGTTTAGTTTGCTTCATGTTTCTAGTATCACATATCATTCGTGCAACAATGTCTTTGCTTTTAGTAATGCATTCAAGCAGCTCAGAATTTTCTTGTCCAAAGGCAAAGTCTTGAAGGTCACTTAAATGTGCCATGGCTTTTTTAATGATTTATGTGAATGAAATTATTAATAATGAATGATTTTAAAGTCATTTAAACTTGCATTTCTCTTGATGACAGCTAAATCTCTATCTGCTTCAACAGTAGTGTTGATGTGGGAGTACTCTCCTGCTGTCACTTGCTTAGTGCAAGAAACAGAGTGATGAATTAAATGACCTCTGGTGGATCAGTTATTCTGGCCTTTGGCTAGTTATGACGCAGACCTAAAAGTTCTTCCATTTTTTACCACAGCAAGCATTTGTTAAGCATATATATAATAGCCTATAATTCAGTTAAAGTTGCTGCTCTGGTCTGGACTGGAGCTATGGTCTGGACTGGAGCTATGCTCAGCCAATTGAGATCAGCTGTTATGAAGTTACCAGTACAACTTACCACCCACAGAGCAGCCTCAGAAGTGCTAGACCTAGATTGGGAGATAAAGACAGCAGTTGGACTGCTACAATTGAGGCCCGATATGCGAGGGTCTACTGTGTTGCGTTTGCGCAGAAGGTCAGAAAAATTGCTGGTGTCAGCAAATGGTCGCTAATTTAATCGTCGTTGGTCACGTTATTAGCGGGGTAGTCGCTGGACACAGGGTTGAGAAAGACTGCAGACGCTGTCAGTGCGGGTAAAACTGGTCTTATAAATGGAGTGGTCGTTGGTCAGAGGGGTCTCTCAAGAGAGGGACCACTGTACAACTTCCAACAGGAGCTGGCTGTGTGTGGTACCACATGTGGATGTGTGAGACATAATATGTAGCTATGCACCAACTAATACAGATGGTAGCTATACTTCTGGAACTTTATAATGTACATGCGACATCATGTGGAGCTGTAGCTATGGACCATTATATAGGAGTAGACATTGTGTGCATTACACTAGTAGCGATACAACAAACATAAAATGCTTTCCCTGCATCAAGCAAAAACAAAACATCTAAACTGACCACAAAAAAAGAAAAACATTGCTTTGAATATAAATGTTCAGAACCAATATAGGCATTTTAAGCACAGAGTTCCACCATAGGCATTCTCATGAGCTGCATTGAATAGATTCCACATAGCTACTGACACTCCCTTTTCATCACATCCTTGTGGCATTACAGATCCACTATTATTACACACAACTTAAAATATAACCTCCCAGATTAGCACAGAATCTAAAACTAAGAGGAAGTGATTAGTATTGTACACCAATTCTGCTGTAAAAGCTCATGCATGTAGTCCATCTGAACATTTTGTGTGTGGCAATCAATAGCTATTTTTAAAAATATATGTGTGTAATGTGTTCAAGACTAAGTTAAAATTTTCCAGTCTAATCAGCTATTAACACACTTAGCCTCACCATTATGATATCATCACTATTCATGAGCTTCACATTTTTTATGCACAGGGACTGGGACCTCTCCCAGTGAATACTAGTTTACATGCAGGACTTACCTCATCAGTGTAATACATTATGTTTTATCAACTGAAAGCTTTATTAATTATTTTTGTGTTGTTGTTATTATTATTATCATTGTATACTATTATGATGATGATGATAATTTTTTTAATTTGACTGATACATTCATAACTATGTATTAGCTAGCTAGCTAATAAAATACCACCTTGCATTCTGAGGTGTCTGATAGTAAACGACTGGATGAGATAACACAAGCACAGTTTGGTTGTTCCAACCCTTGTTCAGATTCCTATGCCACTTTCAAGGTACAACTGGAGTCAAGCTACTACTGGAAGTTTACTGACTGCACATTGCAGAGAAGTGATTGTGAGAAGCATGTTCATAGCTCCTAAAGTTTTCTAGCCTATGGCAATAGAAACTATAGGAATAATAGGCCTAAGCTCCCTCTCATTCTGGAGAGCTCCATGGAGTCGTCTGGATCATGAATGAAACCATACATACATAAAGGTATAACTAAGGATTTACACAATGGTATACTCAGGAACTGTATCTAATGTACAACAGTGTATATCCAAGTGACTTTTACACTCCAAATGTATAATTCTTGTGTATAACCTGGGGTTTCATGAATGTTCAGGTTCACCCTCACAAGAGTTGAGCTCTCCCTCTGCTGTGTTGTGCGTGTAGAGCGTATGTTTGACAGTCCCCACTTATCTTGAACATTGTTGTGCATTCCACTATCACCCTCATTCCTGTAGCTATAATATAACTGTGGTGTGCATTCAAAATATTATTGTTGAAAAGAAAAGTGTAGAGAGTTCTGTTGGGTCTGTGGTAGCTAACAACCTGGACTTGACAAGTCGCTGCATGACTTAGTACGTTCAACTGAACCAACCCCGAAACAATGAATGTAATTTGAAGTTGTTTACTTGGCATAAAAAATACAATAAATAGCTAAGTTCTGATGATCTATTAAACTTAGGGTTAAGACAATGCTTGATGTGTTCTCCATCACCATCGGACCTCTGGCTCCCGTCACATCTACACTCTTTATCCAAGTCCTGTTTACTCCTGTATACTTCCACATAATGTGCTGGTCTCTCAAGTTTCTGGAGATAAATATTTTACAACAATAAAATATGAAAATAAAAATCTAGCTGCAAACGCAAACATAAAACTAACATTCAAACACAATTATTAAAAATAACAAAAAAAAACAACTGGTAAATCATTAACACAATAAATATTGTAAATAGATTACACTGGAATAAGTTAGTTTTTTGTTTTCTTTTCTCTCGTAGTGAGTGAGACCCATGGGCTAGAGACTATCTTTTCCAGCATCTCTCAGTGGCTGTGCAGCTAGGGAACTGTGCCTCTGTCTTGGGCACCACCTAATCTTTAGTATTTATTTATTTATCTATTATTTATTTATTTGTTTTGTTTGACAATTTTATTATTATTATTGATGTCATTATTTATTTATTTATTTATTTATTTATCTACTTACTTACTTGTTCATTTGGTTGTCAGCTTTTTGTTTACCCATTGATTTTTATAAGTTAATTTTTTCCTATAAGCTAATTTTAGCAGTTCAATATTTCAGTTCTCTCATTCAATTCATTTGTCAGTGTTAATACTGGAAGCAAAACTGAACAATGAGATAAGCTGGTACTATTTAGAATTATGCATAATGAGCCATTAGGTGGCGTATATTTAGAAAGATACTATTTAACAGTTGTTATGACTTCTGATGCAGTTGCTCTAAGTAAAAGAAATCTCTTGGCATAAAGTTAGCAGTTAGTAAAGTACTGAAACCGGGTGCACCAAAAATAATAAAAGAAACATACAAAAAAAAAAAAAAACCACAAAAACTAAAATAAAAATGATAAAAACTGTATTCCACACTCCTGAAAAATCCGAAGTCATTCATTTAAACGTAGAGTTTGTGTAAAAACAAACAAACAAACAAACAAAACAAAAAAGAAAAAAAAGAATAGGGAACAATGTCACGTAAGTAATAAAAAGTTATGAGCACCATAACAGAAGGGGAAAAAAACCATAACAAAAAAAAAGGGATATAAAGAGAGGAAAAAGGAGAGTTTTGTTTATCATTGATGCAGCTGAATTCAACTGCATGATATCACAGCGAACTGTCGGAGTAACAGGGAAAAAAAGTTAAAAAAAAAAAGGTTGAGTAAATAAACTGATTTTTTTAAACAACCATGAACCTGTAAAAAAATTCATGATAAGTGATAGACATTCACCATCAGTAAACAGTAATTTGAATTGATAGCCATCATTGCATGCCAAAACAGAACAAAAATCAAACAAACAAACACAAACACAACGAACAAAGAAAAGAAAAAAAGAAGTCAAGTACATAAACATGCAGGAAATACATCTACGGGGTATCAAACATCTTTTTACAAAGTTCACTCAATCTTCCCCCACGCAAAGTCTCCTTCCCAAAGAATTTTAAAGCACCAAAGGTGCGAACTCTCAGCGCTACTTAAAATAGCTAGGTGTTACAAAAAATAATCTCAGACCAAAAGAATAATTGATTGATTATTCTAATCAAGCATCAATATAGCTCGAGCAATGAATACGGTACATGTAAATGCCATCTTCATAAGAGACAAGTCTGCAAGCTTCCAAGCAGAACAAAGACAAATTAATTGCTCACGTGACACAACTATAGGGAGCATTAATTACCACAAAAGCTAATACCTAGCTACACGGAGCTGAAAGCTTCACATTTTCTCAGCTTGAAATTAATAAAAGTATCACAATGAGAGGTTTTAAATAGTCGTTCTGAGTAAGTTCACACCTAAATCAATGATTAATTGTCAGTAATTTCCAAAATCAGAGTGTGACAGACAGACAGGATGACTGCTATAACCCTCACGGTCATGCACGCTGAGGGCTGATAGGATAATGACAATTGCAGTAACATTAAAGCACAATCTTGTAATTATTCTTCAAGCCTGACCAAATGATAAAATCTTACATGAAACCCTAGTTCAACTAAAGCTATTCTAATGGTGTGCAATATTTGGAACCTAGAATTTTGTGTCCATGGAAGAAACCTTGAAGATAATCTTCAGAACAGCTACATACAATATATTCCAAAAATGTGTTGAGACCCTGAAACTCATCCAGTAGCACACTATTCATAGAAGGTCCCAACCCGTTTTCTACACGTACTCTTTTTCTTTATTACTTCTAATCACTAACAAACTGTCTCACCAAAGCCGTCCCTCTAAATGTTTCACGATGCTGTTTTAGTTTTTCTTGTGCTAATTGAAAAAACATGGTAAATTCCAGGTGATTTGGTATACAATCAATGAAACTTCTAGTGTGTGCATGTGTGTGTGTATGTGTGTGTGTGTGTGTGTATGTGTGTGTGTGTGTGTTTATTCCACCCTACATATCTTCACAATGATATTTTTAGGTTTATTTCACCTGTATTGCCGAGCACATTACCCTTGAAGTTATAGCAACCGGTCAAGTTCAATACTTTTTGGGTTTTACAGCTACCTACCCCAGAGACGTTCACAGATAGGTTTTACAAACTTAGCAGAGTTAATTTTTTTAGTGGTGGTGGTAACATATCTTTGTTCATGCACTGTTTGCCATAGCTATGTGTCTTACATAACAGATTTGTTCTTGAAAATTCACTGCCAAGTAGTCCAGTAACTCAGAGAATACAATGTAATGCTATAACTACTAGAGCTCCGGTACAATAGAGCATTTTGAATGGAGCGTACTTTGGAAAGGTGGTTAGCTTAAATAAAATCCTTTGGTTTAGCAATTCTTACCCATATCATCCTAGGAATATTGATTGCTTACCCCTTGAAAATCCTTTGTCAAGTCGCGAAGAGAATACAATGTAAGTCTTGTGCTGGTATACCCAGTGAACAAATACGTATGTGTGTATAAAAGTGTGGCATGTTGCTAAAGAATAGCACAAATAAATCTAAACAAAAAACAACAACAGTTAACTAACAAATGAATATGAGAATCTAGCATTCATTTCAGCCGGACCAGCTTGCTTGCCATTTGTGCTGAGCACATCATTAGTATATTCAATAACTTAACCCAACATTCTGACTACAAAGACTACTAAAGTCAAAATCTCCGTGCTTGATTTTATTGTATATATATTATTTATATACATACACACATACATAAACAGCAAGATAATTAGTGGCGCATGCTTATTGTGTAAATCCTGCATGACAACTTGGACAGACAGCCAGCAAACTGAAGCTCTAAACTGATGTCTTCACTAAACTTGAGGTTTTCTGGTTTTATTGGGACATGTAAAGCTTTCTTATATTGGGATATATTAAACAGTGAGCATGTGCCACCAGGTATCTTTTTATTTATTGATAAAATCTCCACAGAGAGCTCAACAGTGAGAATTTCAAAAGTAGGTACGATTACTGTACCCATTCCAATTACAGCATCGCTCTCATGATAGAACCATATTTCAGTGATGGCATTTTCTTCCTTGTTCTATTTATATAAACCATGTTCTATATAATATTTATATATCTTTTTGTGGTGCTTAGTTAAATAGATGAGCATGTTGACCCTTGACCTTATCAGATTGTTCGGCCATGGTGAACAGCAGTATGACTTACCACTTCCAGACATAAACAGTTAATCGTAAAAAAAATTTCTACACATTAGCTAAACAACAGTAAATGGGATATTCAGCAATCTTGCAGGTATAGAGTTGTACCCGCTTTTGTCCCAACTTTGGGCGGCCACGCAGCCTTGGCCG